>Ga0307517_10009717_pt1 | contig 13593 bp, 4 predicted proteins | sample 23_EM_MG_FD_194515 | JGI IMG/M metagenome (GOLD analysis project Ga0307517, IMG submission 194515) | Populus trichocarpa ectomycorrhiza microbial communities from riparian zone in the Pacific Northwest, United States - 23_EM | ecosystem: Host-associated > Plants > Roots > Unclassified | place...
CAACCATACCAGATTCAAAAAATTAGAATTTAGCGGCCATGTTAGACTTAAGAGCATTGAAAAAAAATATATTTAAACTATCTTTAAAGTATTTTAAACAAAAATTCTCATTAATTTTTTTATATTCTTTTAATTTTTTATAAAAAACATTTAAATTATCCTTAAAGCATCATAAATAGAAATTCTAATTATTTATTTTTATAATTTTTTTATTTTTTATAAAAAAACATTTAAACTATATTTGAAGTATTAATTTTAAATAGAAATCCTAATTAATTTTTTTATAAATTATTTTTATTTTTTATAAAAAAAATATTTAAACTATTATTGAAGTATTCTAAAGAGAAATTTTAATTAATTTTTTTAATTTTTTATAGGCTCTTAAGTCTGGCGATCATGTCATACCCAAGAGCCTTAAGTATAACAAAAATGTCTGATTTGACGGGAAAAAAAATTGTATAGTTTAGTTGTCAAGAAGAAGAAGAAGAAAAAAAAAAAACAAACAATTAAATAAATATAAAAAGATAAATTTTTTTTTAAAAAATTACTATTATAATCCATAATAAAATATCTCTTCATTTACTATTAAAAGTGAAACTGCTGTTGTAGTTCTTATTGTGCAGACACCCTCTGGAACCAGGAAACAAGACCTAGCCTTGTGCTTAACTTTTTGGTTAAGGATTGCATACAATAATAATTACTCAATGGTGGTAATTAATATTGATGCTGTTGTTAGAACGCCCTCGGATTATAAATAAATAAATAAAAACCTACTAAAAAGTAAAAAAAAAAAGATTTTAAACTAGTTAAAAAACAAACATACAAAGTACGTATCAAACAATTAGTGTGTGTATTAAGATTAAGTTAAAATGGATAACTATTAGACTGCTGACTATAATTGTGATTAATATAATTATTAAACCTGATCATGTAAGTTGACTAAAAAACTTATAGCTATTTTTTAAGTTCAATTATAAAAAACATTGATACGGTGAAACGTTATTAACTTAGCTAATGTTTTAGTAATTTGACTTTATTTTATTTTTTTTTTATTTTTTTTGAGTGAAACGTTATTAACTTAACTAATTTTTTAATAATTTGATTGATTCAATTAAATCCAATTCAAACTGACTTGTGCTAATTCCAATAACGTTTTTATTTTTTTACTAAAATAATATTATTTTAATAAAAATAATTAACCCAATAATAATTTATAATCAAATAACCCAAGATTATTTTCCAAGTCAATCTGAACTCCACTGTGCTCTAACATTTATGATAATTTATGATCCACTACCACTAGAATGATTCCTCAATTAATATACCAGTAAGGTTCTACCATCATATTTAACTCACACATTTAAGAGCCCATGTTAGAAGGAAGACTCTTACAAAGCTAATTAAAGATACGACAAACTAACAATTTTTTTCATAAAACAAAAAAAGAAAATAAAAGAAAACCCAACCTCCCAAAAAAATACTAGAAAAATAAACGCATAAGCCAGGGTAGATTGCATGTACAAATTAAACAACCATCAGCGGAACCAAATGAAATGGTCTTTGGAGTTGACCAAATCTTTATCGAAGAAACCTCCATGTAAACATTTGAAGGAATGCTTGCAAAAACTAGTAAGAATGCTATATTTGACCCTCGTTTTATCATGGTCAAATAACTTTTTTAATAAAAAAATAAACAAACAAGCTTTTCCAACATGTTTTTAGATATAAAAAAACGTTTTCCCACATAAAGCAAAGTGAAAAGAAAAGCACAAAAACCAATTAAAAAAATCAAATGTTGAAAGATAAAACTAAAATTAATCAATTTTATAAAAGGATTTTAAAAAATAAAAGTTAATTCGTATTAACAATCAAAGTCCGTGATCATAGCCATCAGGTCGGGACTAACCCTACCGAAAAGGAAAAAAACAACAAAGATAAAACCTCAATTAAAAAAATATCAACAAGATGGCGAGTCTACATGAAGTTATTGACTTTATCACTAGAGAGTCTCAATGTTCATCAAAGAAAACCTTTTAGATGTACCGACCACCAATTACCTTGGCTTACTAGGAACCACCTGCTACTGTCACAACTATTTGCCATATTGGCTTATCAAGGCACTACCTACTACTAGCAGACGATGCTACTATCAACCACCTAGACTTTTCATATCAAGCTACTAAACACTTTGGTTAGGAAGAAAGACTCAAATTACTTGAACTAAGAGATTAATTAATTATCAAATACATCAACCTTATTCCAAAGCATTTTAGATTTTGGGACTCATCAATTGGCGTAATATGTGGGAAGCTGATAAAAAAACCATCAGTTTTTAAAACTTGTTTTTGACATTTCCAGGCTATTTCATGACACACAACCAAGACACACCTGGGTCAAGAAGCAAAATAAATCTAGATGTTACCACAGACACTTCTACTCAACCGGACCTTCAATAACTCACTATTTATGTGCACCTTCTTACTCGTACTGTGTTGGCATCCCAAGATGAAAATCAGACATTGTTACTCTGACAAGTCTTGACACCCTTGATAACACATAACACACCAACACCATAGCTACTGACTGCACCAGACATTTGTAGATGATTATACTACTAAAAAAAGACTAAACATAATGACAATATTGAGAGTCCCTCAAAAGGTCACTTGTGTCATTGCAATACCCACGTATAGAGCTAGTACTCTGAATGTCCTCACCCTAGCTACTATTAGATGGACACCAATTACTATAACCATTTTTATACCCATGTACAGAGCTAGTACTCTGAATGTCCTTACCCTAGCTACTATTAGATGGACACCAATTACTTATAACAATTGTATAATGCCAAATTCCCTGGTCTCCCAAGAACCTAATAGAAAAAGGATTAAATGAAGGAATGTATATAAGTATACATAAGATAATGATTACAACCTCCATTAGTAGAGGGGTTCTTTCTTTTCCAAATGAGTATTGAACACTTCACTCCTTAAAAATTACATTTCCATAAAAATAAGCCTCACTAATTATGATGGCTTGACTGACCTGAGAGAGCATGAACAAAATGTGCACGGTATCTCAGAGTTAGTAGTGACTCAATGTGAAAAATCCTTCCCCAACTTTCTAGGGGTCTATCTGTGCATGGTATAATAATTTGGAGCCAAGCTTCATTGAAAGGTTCAACGATCTTTGCGTTAAGCTAGAGTGCAAGTCTACATGGATATATTTGAAGAGGTACAATGAGGAAATGCTTAAGGTGGAAGAATTTCTTGAGCTAATAGCTTTAGAAGTCTTGATAAGAGCGGTAAAGAAACATGTTATCTGGGGCAAACTTCATGCCTTACTAGACAAAAGCTTGCTCAAGGTGAAGCAAAACATGAAAAATTATATATATGTAGAGGAAGCTGATTTGCTATAACATGGGCCCCTTTGTTATTATATGGACAATTAATATGGATCTTCCAAGCAAAATCATTCTCCTAGTAGAAATGAAAGCTTATAGAAGAACCAAAAGGGACCAGCTCATGAGTGCTTGGTGTATTCTAAGGATTTACTTCCCTCTTAAATCAAAATAAGATCACCCATTTAAGGTTATTAGGGCAGCCAAAGCGAACACCTATCAATTCCATGACATGTTTGGTAAAATCTACACCATACTTGGCACTTAGATCACCTTAAGATGCATAATCCTACGAGGGAATGTAAGTTTATTTTTGAAATAAAAATATTGTATCTTTGATATGCATTTTCTATCTATAAATCTCTAGTCTCGGATTGACACATTCTCCATGTGATGCCTAAGAGTCTCTCACTAACTCGCTGGAGGTTGATCATAGATCCCCTATTCTCCAGTACAGTCTCAGACTGACATATTCTCCAGGTGATGCCAAAACGCCTCTTACCAATTCACCAGGGATTGATCCTGGATCTCCCGCCTTTCCAATACAGTTTGGACTAGTATGCCTTTTTAGTGGGCTTTACAGGCTTTATATTATCTTGAGGGATGATCTTGGATTTCTCACTCTTAGGTACAATCTCTCTCTATTAGGGGCTCTCATGCCCCATTACATCGTTGGGAAGGCCACCCACACTCATAAAATAACCACTCTCTAGTGAGGGGCTCCTCTGTGCCATATGACAATGCTAAGGAATGCAATTAACATACTCTCTAATGGGGGGACTCCCAAGCCCTTATGCCATCACCATAGAGGCTTCAAACCTCCTACTCTTCAGTGAAACATTTCTCCAATCGAGGGCTTCCAAGCCTCACGTCATTGCTAGGGAAGCCACATGCCTCCCACTCTAGTGCAACCACTCTTTAGTAGAGGGGTTTCTAAGCCCTATATCATTGCAAAAAAGGCCACAGATCTCCCACTCTAGTGTGATCTCTTCTTAGTTAAGGCTTCCCAGCCTCATACCATCGACTAGAAGGCCATAAGCCCCCCCCTCTCTAGCATGATCTTGGATTAGTACAAGGCTTTTAGGCTTCATATTATTACAGGGAACAACCTTTATGGAATTCCCTTTGCCCTTTAGAAATTTTTCTAAATATAAACTCACCCTCCTTGGTTTTCCACTAGCCCTTTAGAAAAAAATTTAAGTATGGATTTCTTCTCCATAGGTTTTCCCTAACCTCTTAGAAAAATTTTCTAAGTATGGAGTCCTATATATCTCAGTTTACTCTCATAGAATTTTTTCTATGTATGAGATCCTCCATGATTCTCCTATACATACTTATAAATTTCTTCCATACAATGCATGCCTCTACACACGAGTTCTTTTTTAATAACCTTGAGGTTTTCACCCCTCTTCTCATATGAAAAAAATTTAACGAACTCGTCATGGTAACCAGATTTTTTTATAAGTCTTTGTAGATCAATATCACAAAGATTTAGAGGGTTTCTGATAAACCCAAATAAAATGGGCCCAAGAAACCCCTCTAAAGGCGGGGAAAAAGCTATAAAAAAACACTCAATGACATTGGACTCAGGCACCTTGCTCGAGCTCAGCTCTCAGGGGCATGGGCTTGGGCAAAATCCCGAGCCCATGCAAGGCGTGCACCTATGGGCAGGGAGCATGGTCACACGCTCAACTTCCCATACAAGGCATACACCCATGTAAGGCATGACACGCCCAACTAGGCATGATGTCACTCCTAACATCAAGGGTGCTAGGTATACACCTCAGCACCCTTATAAACTCAAGCCATCACGCCTAAGTCCAACATATTTTCGTCCAAACAGCGTGTCTGGACCTATTTTTCATATCTAATAGGTTCGAGCACCTTGGTCGAGCCCAACACTCCCTTGAGAATTTTTCTAAGACTCCATACAAGTCCCTCAATATTTTACATTAATCATGTACGTATTATTTTGAGTAGAATACAACTCAAAATATCATAAGGGTAAAATTACACTTCAACATTTTCTCTCTACAAAAGGACAAGACTCATAGGCTATAAATACATCATGAATCATTTAAACCAAAGGTTCACAATCTCTTTATTCTTAACATTTTCAGCATATATATTTTCATAATATATCTCTCTAAAATATCATTACACCTTTTCTCTCTATAAAGTTACTGATTTTACCATCAGAGAGTTTCCATATCCATCAAATAAAACCTTTTTACAAGTGTCATAACACATTTCTAGATTATTCCTTAAACTCAATTTTTTCTTCCAAAATAAAAAATAAAATAAAGGCTGGCAACATGAAGAAAACAGGTCGATAAGGATTCTAAAAAAAACATAAAAATTGAGCTATAATTTTGGATGAAATTTGAAGTCTACTTGTACCCCATTATACCCAAGACAGAAGAAATAATGTAGATTCAAGGTTAAATTAAATGATTATTAGACGAATCTGCATAAAAAATATGTTTAAAGACATAATTAGATTTTTAATAGGTCAATTTAAAGTTTAATTATGTTTATGAATTAATTTGGGTCTAATTGAAGAATTCAATCAGGTGCAAGGACTTAATTATTCTTTAAATAAGTCAAATTAATTTTATTAAAAGTTTAATTGGTGAAAAATTAAGTGTGGAACCCCAATTTGGGCTTAATTATGAAAATTGGAATTTTAGGATATCAAATTTGATTTTTACCTAGTCAATTGATTGAAATCAAGGGCTAAATCACAAAAACATCAGAGTTTTAGGGTCAATTAGGGGTTAAATTAAAAAATTTCACAGCCAAAGACCAATCAGCAAAAGACATCGAACTATAGGGACCCAATTGAATGAATTCAGGGGTGAAATTGAAAAAAATTTAAAGTTTAATGGTCAATTAGGGGCTAAATTAATGAAATCCAAGACCAAGGACCAAAATGAAAAAGGCATCAAGATCTGGGGTTGAACTTGAAGCTTGTTAGGGGCTGAAATGCACAAAATTAAAAATTTGAAGCCAATTATGGATGTAATTGAGAGAAATAAGAAATTGAAGGACCACATTGAACTTTATCAAAACGGCGCTGTTTTGGTTATTGTTCATCTTCTTCTTCAATTTTCTCTGAAATGATAGTTCGGGAGAGCTACTTTGTAAGTGCATTTAATGCCTCTAATCTCCACCAAATTTAACAACATATGCACCAAAATGATCACCTAACATTTCTCTACACTCGGGTATGGTCTGTTCTGGCCGATTGACACCACAACAAGCCATGACGCTGGCTTAAAGAGGCCAACTCAGGAAACCTTCAACTGTTAAATTTAACAATTCATGATGTCTACTTTGAGCCAACGGTTGAAATCTTTCCCAGATGAATCAAGGGTCGAAATTTTTTCCTAAATGAAAAAAAGATTGCGCTCTTGCAACCCCTATAAATAGTGATGGATTTCATGGACTGAGGATCAAGAAATTTGGGTCCAATGTTGGCGAAAAATCAGCTTCCCTACCAGTTTTTCTGCCATTATTTTCTTTCCCTTTCTCCGCCGTTCCAGCCACTAACCGCCATCACCTCCTGCTTGTCCACCACCATTTTCCCCACAAGCCGCCAGCACAAGTCATCTCCACATTAGGAATCACTACGCTAACTTTTCTTTCTCCTCCACCAGTTTTTCTTCTTTCTCCAACACCGACAACAGTGAACCGTCATGCTAGCTCCTCTATGAATGACTTTCATCAGCTTCGTGTTGACCTCCCAGACCAGCAGCTCCTTCTCATCCTCATCCTCCTCCTCCTCCTCCTCTTTTTCTTCAGGTTCCACTGTTTTTGAACAGTGGAACGTGAAATATAATTCATGCCTTGTTCATGCAACCCAGTCACTGGGTTGGGCCAATGACTGAGTTGTGCTGGGGTGGACCTGTCTCAGCCCAGCCTAGATGGTTGGGCCAAGTCCTTCCTAGTCCAAAAAAAAGAGAAGATTTGTTGGTAGACATCGGCTCAACCCCCTTTTTGGGTCGATCTCGACCAAACCAGGATGGGCTTGGCCTATATAGTTGGGTCAAACCCAGGCCAATATATTTAATAATAATATAATTATAATAATATAATGATAATTTATTATATATAAAAAAATTAAAAAATCCTTTCAAAAGATTATGATTCTTTCACATGTATTTTTACCAATTTTGCATAACATCGGACTGTATATTTACACTATAAGATACAGATCCGATATTAAAACACTCGGTTTTCTGTTAAACGATTCTAAAAAAAAATTCAAATTAATTTCCTCTTTAATGTTTTTTTGTTTTTATGTATATGTCCAAATCCTAAAATTTTTCCAAGAATATTTTCATAAAAAAAAACAAAAATTGTATCTTTCTCATATTTTTAAAATGCAAAAAATAGATATCATAACTAGTTTATGATTATTCGTTAGGATTTGGCTAAAATGTCAAAAATCTTTCACCATTCATTTTGGTCATTTTTTATTAGAGTTTAGATGTAGACTTTAATATTTGGAGGTATAAAATTACATGGCAGAGTATATCATCAAGTATTAAAAATACTAAGTTCAAAATAAATGCGATACTAAAATTCAGATTTTAGAATGGTTAGGATTAAACTTAATAAGGTAGAGATTTTTCCACGAAGAGAGATTTGCCTTGAACTTTAGACGAGACCAACGAATAAAAATATGACATAGAAAAACAATCAAACAGCAATGCATCCTATCTCAGGTAGGTTGCACTGGGGATGATGCGTCTTTCCCTTGCACAATCAGTGTTTTACCCAAACTCTCGCATACCATAGGGTTCTTAATAACCATAATACTAGGTGGCGACTCTTGAACCTTAATAATAATTTTATGATTAAATCAAAAATCATTTCCTTCCCAACTACAATACCTCTCATGAGGCATAAAAAACACGTCAACCCGACGTTGCCCCGCAAAAACAGTCACGAGCTACCAATCACTTTGACTTACCAGAAGCCATCTACTACTACCACGGCTACCAGCCACCTTGGCTTACTAAGTATCATTTGTTACTACCAACCACCTTAGCTTTTCATATTAAGCTGAAAGACACATTGGTTTAGGAGAACAAATCAAATTGCTTGAATTATAAGATTAACTAATTATCCAACACATCAATTTTATTTCAAAGCATCTTGTATTTTGGGACTCATCATCAAGCAATGTAAAAATTCCACTGATTATGTTTATATATATATATATATATATATATAAATTTTCCTTCACTATGTTTGTTAGTCTATTATAATTTCATCATCTCCTTGGACTCATTAAAAAAACAAAAAAGGCAGACTTGGTCAATCCAACATTGATCACTTCAATTATAAAGTGTTATGACGCCGTGTATTTAATGGTCATCATTGTAGTTTGTAAAGTTATTACATATGGTATAGTTTTTGACCCAATTTACAGTTTACAATAGGTTAGTTAACTTTGGAGATCAAAGTAAATTTGAAATGGCATTATTTTTTTAAAAAAATTAAATAATTTTTTTTTAATTTTTTTAAATTAAACTATATTTTAACTAGATATATAAAATTAGAGGTTGATCCGGAAAGTGAACTTGAGGTTGACGTGGTTGGTTCTAAAAATGTGATAGTCTGTCAAAATATTACAATTTTAACTATAACAAGTACATTTACCAAAGGAAAGAAAGGAAGAAGTACATTAATATATTGAGCGATTTTCCTGGAAAGAAATATATATTTTGCTGCCAAGACAACCTGAAACGTGCAGTCAATTTTCCTTGATAAAAAAAAAATACTATATTTGCACGTGTCTCAAAAAGGAGATGGGAAGCGTGGGTCTGGACAGGACGAAAGCTGGGCAACCTAAGATTCATGGGAAATAAAATTAGAAAAAGGTTTAATTGCTGACAACCATGGGGCGGGACACTACAGTTATATGCTCCTCAGAGACCCATTAAGGGTTCATACAGCCAATAACAGCACCGAGTATCTTGATTTCTCTTTCAACTCGAACTCCATAAAAGGGTTTTTCAGTTTCTTGATCTCTAGCCTTGTAAAACTCGATCTTGTCACCCACTTCAAGTTTCTTCTTCCTCGCAAATGCAAGCCAACCCCTGGAAAGAACTGGCTTCTGATACGGCCCTTTCTTGCGAGTGGAGCACTGAAAAGTCCAGACTTTGCCTCTCTCCTCTTTAGCTTGAAAAAACACCGCATGGCCGCCTTTGAATGGTGGGAGAGACTTGAGAAACTTGGAAGGCACTGACAGTCTCTTCTCAGTATCTGTCTTGGTGAGGATCTTGGAGCAGCTAGCCATTTCTTAGGACAAACGAGAAGGACAATAAAAAAGAAAAATGATCTCTGTTTGTTTATTCGACCTTCTTAATTTGTGTACATATTTATAGATATACCAGAATGTTCCGAAATGATAAAATCATTTCTCATACATGCTCTGTGTCGCAATCCGGTCATCTCAAGACGACGTCACAGCATCTCCATCGAAGACTTTCTGGAAAAAAAAAAAAAAAAAAGAGCCTTGGAAGATATATATTAGGATCGGGCGATCTAGTAAGCAATCGAGCGAGGTCTTGTTGTAGAAAAAAAAGGTATCGCACGATGTGGAATGGATTTCATTAATCACTTCTTTTCCTGGGGTAAATGTATAAATGTAATTAAATAATTGTGTGATTCTGGATTGAAATTATAATAACTCATTTGGGTTATTCATGAGTTGGATTAATTTAATTGACAAATATTCTTGCAATGAAACACTAGTGGTTACATGTCGCTATCTCAACTTCTATGCATATTTATAAAACATTTTCATGTCTATCGGGTCTCTTCCGTGACTTTTTGACTCAAAATATCTAGCTTGAGCAGGTTGAATTTTAAATTTAATTTTTCAATTAAAATAATATATTTATAGACCAATAAAATTAATACACACACACAACTATGTTTTTATATACATAACACCTTTTTTTTACTAGAAAAATAGTTTTTTATATTTAATATACCAATAAAATTAATTCTCTATTATTAAATCTGATTCTCTCTTCCATCTAGCACTAACAATTAATTATATATATATATATATATATAATAATAAAATTTACAAAAACAATTAATTAGGTCTTATATATGGGGTAGTTTATTTGGCAAAACCACTAGCTATCTAGTTGTTACCTTAATTATCTTCCTGTATTAAACATGAACTTTGTTATTATTCTTGGTAAATATAATTTGCTAATAATATCAACTCTTGAAATTTGTTTCTTTGTTTCATCACAAATAAGTTTTGAAATTTACTTTTTAATTATTATTTTAAAACTTGTTTTTATCATGTAAAATATTTAAAAATATAGTTGTGATTGCAGCGTAATATATTTTTTATTTAAAAAAATATTAAAATAATAATTTTTTGTTTTTAAAAAAATATTTTTAATATTATCACATTAAAATAATTAAAAATATATAAATAAATAATAAATAAATTAATTTAAAAAAAAAACACGGCCCAACAGTTCCAAACACGCTCTTAGAAAATAAATTAATATGTTATAATTCTATCTGCTTTGAAACTTGCGTAGTTACACGGCCGCCCACACCCTTTGATTGACTATGCAACCCTTTTCTTGACTACGAAGTCTCTGATTTTCTCCTTTTATTTTTTCTTATAAAAGAAATGGATAAACATCAGAAATAGCGCACGCTTATTTGCCCACGACATCTTCTTCTGGAAACATAGAATCTTTTTTAGCGTAAATACAAGTTGGTTAATTTGTTTTTTATTTAAAATTAAATTTTTTTATATTTTTAAATTATTTTAATAAATCAATATCAAAAATAAATTTAATAAATAAAAAAATATATTATTTTAATATATTTTTAAACAAAATATATTTTAAAAAACAATTATTATCCCATATAAAAAACTACAGCTCGTAGCTTGCCAGCCAATCCTATCACTTGCATGTGTCACCAGCCAGTTTCAAACTTTGAACATTGAATCATTTGTCTGGTGGTCGTGTGTTGCAAGATCACATTTGTGGTCTTGGAGAAAGTCCACCACTCCACCGGCGACTCTTCTTTCTCTTCCCTATTTTATTTATTTTAAACTGTGCTTTCTTTCTTTCTCTTGTCCAATCATATTTTATAATCATCCATATCCATCGTGACCAAATTATTAATTGCATTCATAATTGTATCCTTCGTTATGAAATCTATCCTAAAACATTATCGTAATTTTTTTTATATATCTTATTTTTTTTAATTTCATCGATGATATATGTGATTTTATACAACATGTACCGGCTCATGAGAATCACAAGTGAACATATATATATATATATATGTGTGTGTATTAATTTTTTTTTAGTGATTAAAATTATGGATCTCTCCCTTTTGAATAAATATCCAACACCTATAATTTTCGGTTAATAAAAAACCATAATTCTTTTTTTTTTCAATGTTAAGTTTGGCTTATAAACTTAATATGATTGGGTTGGGAAACCTATTAATTATACGATAATAAGAAAAAATTCTAATAATAAAAGGAAAAAAACAGCATTTTAATTGAAATTCTTGTAATCATTGGTTATTTTTGTCTTTCTGGTAGACATTTAACTTCCTAGTGGGGATGTAGAATTTTTCCATCTATATATAGCATGTGCATGTGCGAATCGGTCTCTGTACTTTTCTTTAGAGAAAAAATCAACTTAAAAAGGAATCTGTGCTCAACTTGGACTTGGGAGCTATGACTATGGATTGGCCCCAAATTAACAAGTACGGATGGAGTTTTTCAAATTTCTATCCACTTTGATTAATTTACCATTTTACGACAGAGATTTTGCACTCCTATGAAAAGATAGGCTGGAAATAATTAATAAAAAAAACAAAATAAATCATGACCATATATTTCCCTCGTTATCTGACAAAGAAAAAGAAACCCAATTAGGTCCTACACGGTACATGCCATGAACTTGGTCCGGTGATTAATCTGTAATTAATGATGTGACTCAGATTTAAACACAATTAGTTGTCAATTGATTTGCTATGAGGCACATTATATATATATATATATGCGCTACTGTGAAGCACTTGATGCAAGACCATCATGGGGCAATAAAAATTATCTTTTAATTAATACACTCATTTATTATATATACAAAAAAATAATAAACTATGAAGAACATATGACTAATGCATTATAGGGGGGAAAAACCCATCACCTATCATGTGTGTGTGAGGTCGCTGGGTCCCCAAGATTTACAGAATTTTCAAACCCCCCTGTAGTTCGGAATAAATTTTCAAGTCAATTCTCTAAATGGGCCCACCTAAAATTGAAATGTTACACTCCCTTTGAATTCGTCCCTACAGAGAAGGGCTGGCTCCGAGAAGAAGTGTACTAGACATTCTAATGAGCCTTCTGCTAAACTTTGTGTTCAGCTCTGCAGGTTCCTCTCTCGATTTCCAATCCCGATGCGACGATACTGTTTAGGAAGCCCTCGTGGCTTTCAGACTTCAGTATCCCCTACCGTGGCTTTTGTAATAAACTAATATGATAGTTGAATATGTGCCTCTTGAATTTATTGAAAATAAATTTATATTTAATTTAAATACACAAAAATTAGATTTAAAAATAATGACCACTAACTTAATTTTTAATAAAAAAATATAAAAACCTAAAAGTAATAGGTTCATGTGAACCAAGAAAGAGTCAAAAAATTAGAAAAAAAACATAGATATATTTTATTTTTATTTATTTAATTGTATTTTTAGTGAAAAGTGATAGAAACATAGTATTGAAAAAGACATTTATGATCCTAAATGTGAAAGATGATCCAAAAATATTTTGTGAAGCTGTATCTTCTAGAGACGTTATCTTTTAGAAATAAACTGTACATGATAAAACGTATTCAATATTGTCTTATAATACTTGGGTCCTAGTAGATTACATTCAGGTTCTAAGCCAATAGGATGCAAATGGATGTTTAGAAAAAAATACAATATTGATGGTTCTTTACAAACTTTTAAGGCAAGATTAGTGGCCAAAGGTTTTACTCAAAAGAAGGATGTTGCTTATTTTAACACTTATTTTTCAGTGGCAAGAATTACATACATTAGAGTTTTATTTGCATTAAGATTAATTTATAAATTGTATGTTCATCACATGGATGTTAAGATGACTTTATTAAATG
>Ga0307517_10009718_pt1 | contig 13592 bp, 15 predicted proteins | sample 23_EM_MG_FD_194515 | JGI IMG/M metagenome (GOLD analysis project Ga0307517, IMG submission 194515) | Populus trichocarpa ectomycorrhiza microbial communities from riparian zone in the Pacific Northwest, United States - 23_EM | ecosystem: Host-associated > Plants > Roots > Unclassified | place...
CACTGCAGCCCCGTCGCCATCTGGCCCTGCTGGCGGCCGCCTCGACGCTGTTCGTGTCCGGGCTGACGCTGGCGCAATCCACGGGCGGGCCTTCGACTGCCGAGACCACGCCGCCGGGTGCGAACAAGGCGCCGGAGCAGGCGGCCATCGATGCCTGCAAGGACAAGAAGGCCGGTGACCGGGTGCGCTTCACCGATGCCAAGGGCAAGAAGCGCCACTGGCCCTGCGCGATGGTCGGCGATGTGCTCGCCGCCCGCTCGGGCGTGGCCACCGCGGCCACCACGCCTAAGAAGAAGAAAGAGTAAGGAGGGGCAGAGAGACGGCGGCCGGCGCCTCGGGGAAATACTCCGGGGCGCACCTGAACGCTGTCTTAACATCGCCGGCACGTCTGAACCACCTGCCCGATGAAACTGCTGCTCGCCGAAGACGACACGATTCTTGCCGACGCGCTCGCCGCGAGCCTGAACGCCAGCGGCTTCGATGTCGAGGTCGCCGCCAACGGCGCGGTGGCCGAGTACCTGCTGCTGCGCCACGATTTCGACATCGGCGTGCTCGACCTCGGGCTGCCGCTGGTCGACGGCCTGACCGTGCTGCGCCGCGTGCGCGAAGCCAAGCCCGAGCTGCCGATGATGGTGCTGACCGCGCTCGATGGCCTGGAGCAGCGCGTCGCCGGGCTCAACGCCGGGGCCGACGACTACCTCACCAAGCCCTTCGATTTCCCCGAGCTCGAAGCGCGCCTGCGGGCCCTGCTGCGGCGCGCCCATGGCGCCGCCGGCGCGGCCGCGGTGCAGCTCACCGGGCTGCTGCGCTTCGACCGCGAGGCGCGCCGCGCGACGGTCGACAAGGTGCCGCTGGAACTCTCGCCGCGCGAGTGGACGCTGCTCGACCTGCTGCTGACGCAGCGTGACCGTGTCGTCACGAAGGAGCAGATCGTGCAGGGCTGGACGCCCGATCCGAACGAGCAGAACCCGGGCTCGATCGAGGTCTACATCCACCGCCTGAGGCGCAAGCTCGACGGCTCCAAGGTCTCGATCCGCACCGTGCGGGGTCTGGGCTATCTGCTCGAAGCCGAAGCCCAAGCCTGAGCCGACACCACACGCCCATGCCGCAGACATCGTGGCTCTCGCGGCTGCCGCTGCGCGCCCTGCGGCGCGTGCCGGGGCTCACCCCGGGCACGCGCTCGCTGCACCGCCACCTGCTGCTGTGGCTGCTGCTGCCGCAGCTCGTGCTGTGGCTGGCTGCCGCGAGCTTCACCTACCAGCTCGCCGACTCGTACGCCAACCGCGCGATCGACGCCAGCCTGAGCACCGCGTCGCGCGCGCTCGCGCGCCAGGTCAAGCCGAGCGGCAGCGGCCTGTACATCGACTTCCCGCGCGCCGCGCAGGACATCATCGAGGCCGACCCGGACGACCGCGTCTACTACATGGTGAGCACGCCGCCGGGCGAATTCATCCTCGGCAACAGCCAGGTGCCGCCGCCACCGCCGCTCGGCGAACCGCGTCTGGGCCAGCCCTATCTGTACGACGGCAAGATGCGGGACCCGGGCGGGGATGGCCGCCGCGACGTCAACGTGCGCGTGGTCGCGCTGTACCTGGCCTACGGCGAGCCGGGCAAGCCGCAGCGCATGCTGGTGCAGGTGGCTCGCAGCCGCACCAGCCGCGAAGAGCTGGCGCAGCAGATCCTGATCGACACCGCGCTGCCCTTGTCAGGCCTGATCGTGCTGATGTCGATGATCGTCTGGGGCGGCATCCGCGGCGGTCTCGCGCCGCTCGCCCGGCTGCGCAGCATGGTCGAGAGCCGGGCGCCGAACGACCTCGCGCCGATTCGCCTCGAGGCCGCGCCCGAAGAGGTGCGCGGCCTGGCGCGCGCGCTGAACGCGCTGCTCGCCGAGGTGCGCGAGAACGTCGATTCGCAGAAGCGCTTCATCAGCGACGCCGCACACCAGCTGCGCACACCGCTGGCCGGCCTGAAAAGCCAGACCGAGCTGGCGCTGGCCAGTGCCGCGGTCAGCGCCGATCCGGAGCTGCACGCGCGGCTGCGGCGCGTGCACGAGAGTGCGACCCGCAGCGCGCACCTCGTCAGCCAGCTGCTGGCGCTGGCGCGCGCCGAGCCCGAAGCGGCGATGGCGCAATCGCGTACGCGCTTCGATCTGCAGCGGCTCGCGCGCGATGTCGCGGCCGAGCAGGTGCCGCGCGCGCTCGCGGCCGGCATCGACCTCGGCAGCGAGGACACCACCGAAGCGGCCGCGCCGCTGTGCGTGCTGGGCAACGCGATGCTGATCCGCGAGGCGCTCGTGAACCTGATCGACAACGCGATCCGCTATGCCGGCCGCGGCGCGAGCATCACGGTCGGCGTGCAGGCGCAGGGCGCGCACGCGCTGCTGTTCGTCGAGGACACCGGCGCCGGCCTGCCCGAGGCCGACCGCGAGCGCGTGTTCCAGCGCTTCGCGCGCGCCACGCACGAGGGCAACGGCTGCGGCCTGGGGCTGGCGATCGTGCGCGAGATCGTCGAACGCAGCAGCGGCAGCGTCGTGCTCGAAGGGGTGCAGCCGCACGGGCTGCGCGCCGTCGTGCGCCTGCCGCTGGTGGCCTGAGCACCCGCCCGGCGGGTGGCGGCGGTATTCCGCCGCCGGGTGCCCCATCCTCAGGCCTTCAGGCGCCAGCCGCTCCTCAGGATCCAGGTCGCGACCGAAAGCGACAGCAGGAAGAACACCAGCGTCATCGAGAAGCTCAGGCCGACGTGCAGCTCGGCGGTGTCGAAGAAGCTCCAGCGAAAGCCGCTGATCAGGTAGACCGACGGGTTCAGCATCGACAGCTTCTGCCACACCGGCGGCAGCATGCTGATCGAGTAGAACGGCCCGCCGAGGAAGGTCAGCGGCATCACGATCAGCATCGGGATCAGCTGCAGCTTCTCGAAGCCATCGGCCCAGATGCCGATGATGAAACCGAACAGGCTGAACGTGACCGCGGTCAGCACCAGGAACGCGAGCATCCAGAACGGGTGCGCGATGTGGATCGGCACGAACGCGCTGGCGGTCGCGAGGATGATCAGCCCGATCAGCACCGACTTGGTCGCGGCCGCACCCACATAGCTCAGTACGATCTCGACGTGCGAGATCGGCGCCGACAGCAGCTCGTAGATCGTGCCGGTGAACTTCGGGAAGTAGATGCCGAACGAGGCGTTCGAGATGCTCTGCGTCAGCACCGACAGCATGATCAGGCCGGGCACGATGAACGCGCCGTAGGTGATGTCGCCGATCTGCTGGATGCGCGAGCCGATCGCCGAGCCGAACACGACGAAGTACAGCGCCGTCGACAGCACCGGCGAGATGATGCTTTGCGTGATCGTGCGCCAGGTGCGCGCCATCTCGAAGCGGTAGATCGCACGGATTGCATGAACGTTCATCGTGACTCCTCGACCAGGCTGACGAAGATGTCTTCGAGCGAGCTCTGCGTCGTTTGCAGGTCCTTGAGCTTGAGGCCGACCCGGCTCAGGTCGTCGAGCAGCGCCGCGACGGCGCCTTGCGAGGCGCGCGGGTCGTAGACGTAGGTCAGCGAGCAGCCCTCGGCGCTCAGGCTCAGCTGATGCGCGGCGAGTGCGTCGGGGATCTGCGCGAGCGGGCTTTGCAGCTGCACCGTCAGCTGCTTCTTGCCGAGCTTTCGCATCAGCGTCACCTTGTCCTCGACCAGGATGATCTTGCCGTGGCTGATCACGCCGACGCGATCGGCCATGTCCTCGGCCTCCTCGATGTAGTGCGTCGTCAGCACGATCGTGACGCCCGATTCGCGCAGCGCGCGCACCATCGCCCACATGTCCTTGCGCAGCGCGACGTCGACGCCGGCGGTCGGCTCGTCGAGAAACAGCACCTGCGGCTCGTGCGACAAGGCCTTGGCGATCATCACGCGGCGCTTCATGCCGCCGGAGAGCTGCATGATCTTGCTGTCCTTCTTGTCCCACAGCGACAAGGCCCGCAGCGTCTTCTCGATGTGCGCCGGGTCGGCCTTCTTGCCGAACAGGCCGCGGCTGAACGAGACCGTCGCCCAGACCGTCTCGAACGCGTCGGTCGTCAGCTCCTGCGGCACCAGGCCGATCATCGCGCGCACGGCGCGGTAGTCGGCACCGATGTCGAGACCCGCCACCGTGACCCGGCCTTCGCCGAGTTTCACGATGCCGCAGATCAGCCCGATCAGCGTGGTCTTGCCGGCGCCGTTCGGGCCGAGCAGCGCGAAGATCTCGCCCTTCCGGATCTCCAGATCGACGTGCTCGAGCGCGCGAAAGCCGGACGCGTAGGTCTTCGACACGCCAGCGACGCTGATGATGGGTGGTGTTCGGTGCAGCGGTTCGACGAGGGAGGATGAGGCCATGGGGGATGCGGTGGTGTGCGGACCCCCTATCTTGCTACACAGTTGACCAGTCGATGGCAGGAGTCACGGTGCCGCGGCATTCGCCGAACCCGATGCGCGCGAAACCCGGCCTCTCGCACCAGCCGGTGAACACGACCGCATCGCCATCGGAGAGAAAGCCGCGCGCCTCAGGGCGGCCGTCGCCGCCATCGAACTGCACCGGCTGGCGGCCGGCCTGCGCCAGCTCCATCATCGCGCCGGCTTCTTCGGGGCTCGGCCCGGAGATCGTGCCGCTGCCGAGCAGGTCGCCGCTCTGCAGGTTGCAGCCGCCGACGGTGTGGTGCGCGAGCATCTGCGCGATGGTCCAGTGCTGGTGCTTGAAGCTCGTTTGCGTGAGTGGCGCCGGGCCGATGCCGGCGGCGCGGCGCGAGCTGCTTTCGATGCCTACTTCCAGCCGGATGTCGAGCCCGCCCTGCGCGCGGGTCCCCGGCGTGTCGAGGTAGGGCAGCGGCTGCGGGAATGCGGCATCGCGCTGCCACGCGGTGCGATACGGCGCGAGCGCTTCCATCGTCACGATCCACGGCGCGAGCGTGGTCGCGAAGTTCTTCGCCTGGAACGGCCCGAGTGGCTGCATCTCCCAGCCCTGGATGTCGCGCGCCGACCAGTCGTTGAGCAGGCAGATGCCGAAGACATGGTGCTCGGCTTCGCGCAGCGGCACCGGGCTGCCGAGCGCGTTGCCGGTGCCGACGTAGATGCCGAGCTCGAGCTCGTAGTCCAGCCACGCGCAGGGGCCGAAGCTGGGCGCGCTCGCACTCGGCGCCTTGGCCTGGCCGAGCGGGCGCCGCACCGGGGTGCCGCTGATGACGACGCTGGAGGCGCGGCCGTGGTACGCAATCGGTATGTGGTGGAAGTTCAGCGGCACGTCCGCGATGCCGAACAGCTTGCCGATGTTCAGCGCGTGGTGGTACGAGGTGTAGAAGTCGGTGTAGTCGCCGATGCGCGTCGGCACGCTGTAGTCGGCGCCGCGCAGCGGCACGAGGCAGCCGTCCAAGGCCGGCGGCGAGGCGCTCGCGTCGAGCAATGCGAACAGGCCGTGGCGCAGCGCCTGCCACGCGGCCGTTCCCATCGCGAAGAAGTCGTTCAGCGCCGGTTGTGCGCACGCGCTTGCGGCCTGCGCGGCCAGGCCCTGCAGCTGGCCGGCCGCGCTCAGCGCCGCGAGGTCGACGATCTGGTCGCCGATCGCGACGCCGCCGCGAAACGCCTCGCCGCTGTCGGCGCGGCGGAACACCGCGAACGGCAGGTTCTGGATTGGAAAATCGGTGCCCGGCGTGTTGGCCGAGGCGAGCCAGCTGCGCGCATCGGCAGCGTGGGTGTGATTGAGCTCCATGCCGATCACGCCGCCACCTCCGCAAGATTGGTGCATTTCGTGATGTCGATCAGTCGGTGGCCACGGCGGCATGGCGCTGGCCGATCCCCATGAACGGGGCCTCTCGTCCTTCGCTTCATGCCGCCATCAGCTTGTCGTCGAAGATCGCCACGGCGCGCGTCCAGCCGGCCGAGGCGCCGCGGATCTTGTGCGGGAAGCACGAGATGTAGAAGCCGCTGGCCGGCAGCACCTCGAGGTTGTGCAGCTTCTCGAGGTGGCAGTAGCCGATGTCGCGGCCGGCCTTGTGGCCTTCCCAGATCAGCGAGGCGTCGTGGGTCTCGCCGTACTTTTTCGCGGTGTGCACGAAGGGCGCGTCCCAGCTCCAGGCGTCGGTGCCGGTCAGGCGCACGCCGCGCTCGAGCAGGTACATCGTCGCTTCGTAGCCCATGCCGCAGCCTGCCGACACGTAGTCCGGGCTGCCATAACGCGAGCCGGCGCGGGTGTTGACGACGACGATCTCGAGCGGTGCGAGCGTGTGGCCGACACGCTTGAGCTCGGCCTCGACGTCCGCCGCGGTCACGACATAGCCATCGGCGAAGTGGCGGAAGTCCAGCTTCACGCCGGGCTGGAAGCACCACTCGAGCGGCACCTCGTGGATTGCGATCGCGCGCTCCTTCCCGCCGAGCGCCTGGTTCATCGTCGAATGGAAGTGGTACGGCGCGTCGAGGTGCGTGCCGTTGTGGGTCGAGAGCTGCACCAGCTCGACGGCCCAGCCTTCGCCGTCGGGCAGGTCGCCCTTCTTGAGCCCGGGAAAGAAGGGCTCGATCTGCGCGAAGGTGTTCTCGTGCGTGAAGTACTCGATCTTCGGCGCGAACGCCGGGGGGTCGGAGAGCACGTCGTTTTCGAGAAAGATCGAGAGGTCGACAAAGCTGCGGGGCATGGGACGTTCCTTCAAGGTGATTGCCAGTTCAACAATTTGCGTTCGGCCAGCGACAGCAGCGCATTGCTGACGAAGCCGATCACGCCGAGCAGCGCGATGCCGGCGAACAGCTCGCTGGCGCGAAACGCGCGCGCCGCGAGCAGAATGGCTTGCCCCAGGCCGGGCTGCGATGCGATCATTTCGCCGACGACCGCGACGATCAGCGACACCGTCATCGACAGCCGCATGCCGGCCAGGATGTCGGGCAGCGCATTCGGCAGGCCGATCTTCCAGACGAAGGCGGCGCGGCTCAGCTGCAGGCAGTGCGCGACTTCGACCAGGCGCGGCTCGACGGCCGCGAAGCCGTGCACGGTCGCGAGCAGCACCGGCCACAGTGCACCGAACGCGACGACGAACAGCACCATGCCCGGGCTCAGGCCGAACATCGCGATCGCCAGCGGCAGCAGCGCCGAGGCCGGCAGCGGGCGCACGAATTCGAGTGTCGGTTGCAGGGTGGCGCGCACGGTCGGCGAGACGCCGATCAGCGCGCCCAGCGCCACGCCCATCAGCGACGCGAGCAGCCAGCCCTGCAGCATGCGCGCGGTGGTCGCGAGCATGAACGCGATCAACTCGCCACCGCTGGCCAGGCCTTCGTGCAGGCTGGCGAGCGTGGCCTCGGGCGTGGGCAGGAACACGCGGCTGATCCAGCCCGCATGGCTGGCCGCCCACCACAGCGCAACGAACGCGGCGAACACCGCGCCGGAGCCGAGCCAGGCACTGCGCTGCGCGGGGTTCACGCGACCGCTCCCATGCGCCGCGCGACCCAGCGCTGCAAGCGCAGTGCCGCGGCATTCACCGCGAAGCCGACGACGCCGATCCAGCCCAGCCACGCCAGCATCAGCGCCGGATCGAGGCTTTGCTGCGCGATCATCATCGCGTAGCCCATGCCGTTCGGGTTCGCGGCGATCTCGACCGTGACCGCGACCACCAGCGAGACCGCGACGCCGAGGCGCAGCGCGATGAACAGGCGCGGCACGATGGCCGGCAGCACGATCTTCAGGCTGCGCTGCAGCGGGCTCAGGCCCAGCACCTGGCTGACCTCGAGCAGGCGCGCATCGACCTGCGCGACCGCGGCCTGCGTGAGCAGCAGCATCGGCCAGAAGGTCGCGAACGCGACGACCGAGAACTCCATGCGCAGCCCGAAGCCGAACACCAGCATCGCCAGCGGGATCAGCGCGACCGAGGGCACCGGCCGCAGCATCTCGACCGTGACGACGCTGAGCCGCGCGGCGCGCTTCGACAGGCCGAGCGCAATCCCCAGCGTCACGCCCAATGTCGCGCCGATCGCCAGCCCGAGCGCGGCCGAGGCGAGCGTGAACGCGGTGGCTTGAAACAGCGAGCCGTCGGTGAACGCGCCGGCGAAGGCGCGCAGCGCGGCGCTCGGCGGCGCGAGCGAATCGCTGCCCTTCGCAAGCGTGCGCGTGTAGAGCTCGAACAGCGCGAGCAGTGCGCTCGGGAACCACCAGGGACGAAGCAACGCACGGGCCGCCGCGCCGTGCCGCCCCAAGCCAGGCCCGACCCTCCCGGAGGGTCGCTTGCCGTATTCGGCAGACGGGGTGTGGTCATCAAGCATGGCCGTGTTCGATGAAGGCGAACAGGTCGCGACGCAAGGTCAGGAATTCCGGATGCTCCTTGGTGCCGAGCTGGTCGCGCGGGTGCGGGATGCCGACCGGCAGCATGCGCGCCAGGCTCGGCCGTCCGGGCGCGGGGTTGGCCTGCAGCATGATCACGCGGTCGCCGAGGTAGATCGCTTCCTCCAGGTCGTGCGTGACGAACAGCACCGTCAGTCCCTCGTCACGCACCAGCCGCGCGACCTCGTCCTGCAGGCTCTGGCGCGTCAGCGCATCGAGTGCGCCGAAGGGCTCGTCCATCATCAGCAGCTGCGGCCGTTGCGCGAGGCAGCGCGCGATCTGCACGCGCTGCTGCATGCCGCCCGAGAGCTGTGCCGGGAACTTGTGCGCATGCGCCGCGAGGCCGACCTTCGCGAGCACCTCGGCGATGCGCGCGGCGTGCTGCTCGGGCGGCACGCCGGCGGCTTCGAGCGCGAGCGCGACATTGCCCTGCACCGTGCGCCACGGCAGCAGCGCCCGGCCGTAGTCCTGGAACACGAACGCGACCTCGCGCGACGGTTGCGTCACCGGCCGGCCGTCGCGGCGCACCTCGCCGCCGCTCGCGCGCACCAGCCCGGTGGCCGCGCGCAGCAGCGTGGTCTTGCCGCAGCCGCTGGGCCCGACGATGCAGACGAACTCGCCGCGCTCGACCTCGAACGAGGTCGGCGACAGGATCTCGCGGCCGCCCAGGTGGATCGCGACCCGGTCAAAACTCAGGAGGCTCATTTGACGATCAGCTTGGCGGCGTCGATCGGGGTCTTCAGCATGTCCTGGTCCTTCATCATCGCGAGCCAGTAGTTCACTTGGCTTGGGTTGACGGTCGGGCCGGGCGGCGAGATCTGCATCTTTGCCAGCACCTCGGGCGGCAGCTTGATGTACTTGCCGATCGCAGCGCGCACCTTGTCGCTGTTCTTCGGCTGCTGCATGAAGGCCGCCCCCTCTTGCACCGCCTCGCGGAAGGCCAGGGCGACGGCCGGGTTCTTCTGCACCCACTCGCGCTTGGCGGCGTGATAGATCGTGTGGTTGCCGTCGGCGAGGAAGGTCCCGTAGTACGAAGCCACGTAGCCCGCGCCGCTGTCGGCGATGCGGCTCATGAACGGGTCGGCGCTGACGACCGCGTCGATCGCGCCGCCGCGCAGCAGGTCGGCATGCTGCGGGAACGCGGCCTCGACGAACGTGACTCGCCTGTAGTCGACGCCGGCCTGCTTCAGCCAGGCGCGGAAGGACACATGCAGGAACGCGCTTAGCCCGGGCACGCCGATCTTCTTGCCGACGCAGTCGGCCGCCACGCGGATCCCGCTGCCGGCGCGCGCGACCAGGCCGAACGCGGTGAAGCCCTTGGAGGTGACACCGCCGCCGGCGAGCACGACCAGGTCGAGCCCGCCATCGACGGCCTGCAGCAGCACCGAGGGCGTCGGCCCGCCGATCTGCAGCGAGTCGGATTGCAGCGCCGCCGGAATCGTCGAGTTCAGCGGGATGAACTTCAGCTCGACATCGAGGTTACGGCGCTTGAAGTAGCCTTCCTCGGCGGCGACGAAGACCGAGGCGAAGTCGGTCACCGCGGTGTAGCCGAAGACGATCTTCGTGGCGGTCTGCGCGTGGGCAGGCCCGGCCGCGGCCGCGGCCAGGGCAACAAGAACGGTGCGGCGTTTCATGGCTGTCTCCGGATGGGGGTGGTCTTCTTCTGGGTGGGCTTCGCGGGGGGCGCGGGCAGTGCCGCGCGGATGCCGCCGACGATGAAGTCGACCAGCATCGGCGTCGCGGCGGGGTCGCCGGGTTGGCTCTCGCCCTTGGACAGGCGTTCGATGCGCGTGTCCGTCAGGTGATGCAGCAAGGCGCCGAGCGCGAACTGGTAGACCCACGCGACCTGGCCGCGGCTCGCGTGCGGCAGCGTGCGCTGCAGCGCGTCGATGAAGGCGTGGGCCAGCGGGTCGAAGAAGCTGCGCAGGATGCGGTCGGTCTCGTCACGGGCGTGGTACAGCTCGCGCGCCACCAGCAGCGCGTAGTACTCGCCCTCGGCGCTGGCGCGCAGCGTGATCACCGGGCCGGTGAAGGCCTCGATGATGCGCGTGATCGTGTCGGGGCCGGGTGATGCGGTGTCGATCGCGCGCAGCGCGGCCAGCCGCTCCTCGATCGAGTGGCTCCAGTGCTCGAAGATCGCGTGAAACAGCTCGTGCTTCTGGCCGTAGTAGTAGCCCACCAGCGCGAGCGGCACGCCGGCCTCGACCGCGATGTCGCGGATCGCGACGGCGTGGTAGCCGTGCTGCGCGAACAGCTTCTCGGCGGCCAGCAGGATCGCCTGCTTGCGGTCCGGCCGCGCGGCGGCGTGTGCACGCGCGGCACGGGGTTTGATCGGGGCAACACGGCGGTCCATGCCGATATTGAACGCTTGTACAAAACTCTTGTACAACCGTACAAACCCTAGCGGTGACGGATCAAGCCCCCGGTTCGCGGCGCCCGAACATGCCCCAACCCTGCATCGCCAGCACGAGCTCGCCGTGCTGGTTCAGCGTCTCCCATTTCGACAGCACCAGCCCGACCGTCGCGCGGCTCGCCATCGGCCGTGCCTCGAGCGTGGTCAGGCGCACGCTGAGCACGTCGCCCGGAAACACCGGCTTCGTCCAGCGGATGTTGTCGAGGCCGGGCGAACCGAGGCTGCTGGACTGCAGCAGCACCGCGTCGCAGGTCATGCGCATCGTCATCGCGCAGGTGTGCCAGCCGCTCGCCGACAGCTGGCCGAACAGCGAGCTCTTCGCCGCCTCGTCGTCGAGGTGGAACGGCTGCGGATCGAACTCGCCGGCGAAGGCGAGCACGGCCTCGCGGGTGACCCGCATCGCGCCGAATTCGCGCACGCTGCCGACCGGGAAGTCTTCCCAGTACAGGCGCTTCGGTGGGGAGCTGTGAGGTGTGGTGGTCACGGGCTCGACGTCGGGGTGGTGGGGTCGGCACAGGATAGCGACTCGCGCATCACCGCATCGAACACCAGCTCGGCCGCCGCGAGGTCTTCAAGCGCGCTGCCGACCGACTTGAACAAGGTGATCTCGGCGGCCGTGGCACGGCCGATGTGCGCACCCTGGCACAGCTCGGCGAGCGTGCCCTGCAGCCGGGTCGCGTCGAACGCGCCGGCGCTGATCGCGTCGAGCACGTCGCCGGCCTTCAGCAAGGCCTCGGCGCTGTCGACGAACACGCGGCTGCGTGCGAAACACGCCGCATCGGCCTCGCGCATCTGCGGCGTGAAGCTGCCGATCAGGTCGAGGTGCGTGCCCGGGCGCAGCCACTCGCCGCGGATCAGCGGTGCTGCCGCGAGCGTCGCGCAGCTGACGAGGTCGGCGTGGGCGACGGCATGCGCGAGGTCGTCGCTCGCCCGCGCGTTGACACCGGCCGCGTTCAACTCGGCGGCGAGCTTGTGCGCGGAGTCGGGCCAGTGGTTCCAGACCGTGACCTCGGTGATCGGCCGCACCGCGCGCATCGCCTCGGCCAGCAGCGCCGCGACGCGGCCGGTGCCGACGATCAGCAGCACGCTCGCGTCGGGCCGCGCCAGGAACGACGCGGCCAGCGCCGAGGCCGCGGCGGTGCGGCGCGACGTGATCTCGTTGCCGTCGAGCTGCGCGAGCGGCACGCCGGTGGCGGCGTCGAACATCAGGTAGGTCGAATGCAGGCCGGGCAGCTGGCGCGCGCCGTTGCCGGGGAAGATCGTCACCGCCTTGATGCCGAGCCGCGCCCCGGCGCGCCAGGCTGGCATCAGCAGCAGCGTGCCGGCTTCGCCGATGCGGTGCGTGTGGCGCAGCGGCGCCTCGCAGCCGCTCTCGAACATGCGTTGCAACGCGGCGATCAGCGGTACGAAGCCGAGGTGGCGGCGCGTCGTGGCGGTGTCGATGATCTGCATCGCAGCGCCGTGCTCACTCGGGTGGCCGCGCCAGCACCCAGCTCGTGCAGCGGCCGTTCGTGAAGGTGATGCTGACGCTCGCGCCGCCGGCGTCGGTCCAGGTGTAGACCTCGCGCGTGTCGTCGAGGCGTCGGCCCAGGCTTTTCGTCAACGCGACGACCTTGGCCATCGGCAGGCCAGCGTGCAGCTTGGCGTGCAGCATCACGGCGTTGTCGACGTGACCGAGCGGCGACTCGGCAGCGCTGCGCATCACGCGCACGAGGCGGTTGAACTGCAGCAGCAGCCAGAACGCGATCACGGTGACGGCCAGCGCGATGCCGCGTGCGCCGTAGCCGAACCAACCCGCGGTCAGTGCCGCAGCGGCGAGGGCCCATCCGATCCACGGGTTCATGCGCGCTGTCCTTCGAGCGGGCCGACGAAGCCGGTGCGCAGCGCGTGCGCCCAGTCGGGGCGGCCTTCGCGCTCGGCACGCTGCGCGGCGGATTCCCAGTCGTAGGCGACCGCGCGCAGCGTCGCGTGCCAGCCGGCGGCGCCGCGTTCGAGCAGCGCGTAGCGGGCGTGCGGCGCACCGGTCTCGATCACATGCGCGTGCCCATGGTCGTCGTCGAAGCCTTGCAGCCCGACGCTGCCGGGGTTGACGATCAGGCGCCCGTCGGCAAGTTGCAGCACATGCGGCACGTGCGTGTGGCCGCACAGGATCAGGCCGTGCGCGACACCCTGCAGCGCGGTGCCGGCGCGCTCGGTGGCCTCGCGCAGCGTCGCGGCGCGCACGCCGTTCGCGCCGCGGCCGACACCGTCGAACCCGGGCTCCGTGGTTTCGAGGAAGTAGACCAGGTCGCTGCTCGGCGTGCCGTGGCAGCAGAACACCTCGTCACTCAAGGCCAGCGTCGGCGGCAGGCTCGCGAGCCAAGTCCGGTGCTGCGGCAGCAGCTCGTCGTGCGTGTGCGCATCCGACGCGCTCATGCGCTCGCGCGTTTGCGTCAGCAGCTGGCGCTCGTGGTTGCCGGCGATCGTCGGCAGATCGAGTGCCATCAGCCGGTCGGCCGTCGCCGCGGCCCAGAGCGGCCCGCTGAGGATGTCGCCGAGGTTGACGATCGCGTCGACGCCGTGCGCTGCGATGTCGGCCAGCACCGCCTCGAGTGCCGGCAGGTTGCCGTGGATGTCGGTGATCGCGGCGAACTTCGTCCAGAAGGACTGCATCTTCACAAACTCCTTGCCATGTCGATCGCCTGCTCGATGCGCTCGACCGGGTGGATCGTCAGGCCCTCGATGGGCTTTCGCGGCGCGTTCGCCTTCGGCACGATCGCGATCGAGAACCCCAGCTTGGCCGCCTCCTTCAGCCGCTCCTGGCCGCGCGGTGCGGGCCGCACCTCGCCGGCCAGGCCGACCTCGCCGAACGCGATGAAGC
>Ga0307517_10009719_pt1 | contig 13592 bp, 7 predicted proteins | sample 23_EM_MG_FD_194515 | JGI IMG/M metagenome (GOLD analysis project Ga0307517, IMG submission 194515) | Populus trichocarpa ectomycorrhiza microbial communities from riparian zone in the Pacific Northwest, United States - 23_EM | ecosystem: Host-associated > Plants > Roots > Unclassified | place...
ACATAGTACATCTACCTGATAGTGACAAACTTGTTCGTACCATGTTTAGCCCAATGAGTTCTCAGATCAATCGGATTAGAGAAGTCATAGCCTTCATCAGCAAGTTTCTCTAAGACCTTCTTAAAAGCTCCTGAACTCATTTTTCTACCTGCTATCCTTGCACCACGCCTTTTCGTACTCATAGGCAATGGATACATAGATATGCATGTCGTACAACAAGCTGATTGCCACCCACCACAACCCCAACGATAGCATTGTTGGGCGTTGCCAGTACATGAGCAAACCGGTATAGGAACAACTGACATGTCCATATTGATCCCATTTATCATAATTTCAGCGGTTTTCTTGGCAGACCTTACTCGCTGAACAGGACTACCCTCAGGCTTGGGTACTCTGGGAGCCCTCGTACCCTTCTTTGCTTTAGGGGATTTTGGGGCATTAGCACGCTGCCTCTTTTTATTGGGACCATTTTCCTTTTCTACAAAACCAGACTCTTCAACTTGGTCCAACATTTCATCATTTTCCGAATCAGGTGGTTGAAACACTTGCACATGATGAGTTGAAGCTGTTTCAGGCAAAAGTGCCTCATAATTATGGTTTCCAGGCAACATATTGAGAAGCTTCTCTCTATGACCTATCCAAACATCCCTCGTGTACTCCATAGGGAACATGGGCTGCGAAACCCCAATATCCCTATGGTGAAAACCTCCGTTCACATTTGTCATGATCGCATTACTGCGTGCACCCAAGAAGGGTTTCTCAGGCATTGTTGGGGACAAGAGCTGAAGCCCCAGATTTCCTTTAACAGATGTTGGTTCATAGTAACCCCAATTACGAATATTCAAACTGTTATCTTCATCCATTATTTCAAACTTACCATTCAAGATAACTTTATTTAACCTTCACACAATTTGTTGTCAGTCTTGTATCCACCAAAAAAATCTCCAAATTGTGTTCACCTAAGAATCTCCAAAAAGATTACAAGCACACAAAAATTAATTCAAACCCAAATCACAAAAAATAAAAAATTAATAAGCAGATTGTAAAATCATAGTAAAGTTTGTGTCTTGAAACTAAGAGAAGTCGCAATTAACTGTAAAATCAATAAAAGAACATATGGGTCTTTGTCTGACAGTAAGATCTTCGAAATCTTGGATTTGTCTGATAATTTTTTTTTCTTTTAAGAAAATAGACAGCCATGGTTGTAGTATTTAAGGAAAGAAAAAGGCACTTACTTGGAAGAAGACAATGAGAGCATTTTAGGGTTCTCCATGATTTTTTTTTAATTTTTTTTTACATCGCAAAATTCATAACTTCACGCCATTTTTGTAAGGAATTACTTTGGAAAACCTCCATTTAGTACTACAACTATATATTTATTTTCAATTTGCATTCCAAACCTATATATTTTATCAATTAAGCCCCAAGTATTTCTTACATTTGAAAGTCTCACGCCATTTCCTTTTGAACGTCCACGATTTGAGAATGTTTGTACCCATCTAGTATTTCATGCATAGTTATTAAACATTGCCACTTGATATCGGAAAATTTATGATATGAAATTTGATATGAGTTAGGATTCAGTTTGAATGATAAAAAGACATTTAACCCAACCAATCTTAGTTGATTAAGCTAAATTTTATCTAAACTTCACTTCATCGAATCAATATTAAATTGTTATTTTTTAAAAATGAAATAATATAATTTTAATAAAAATAATTAATTTGTGTTGATTTCGAGAATATATTTAACGATTTAGGACCCAGCCCATTTTTCTAGTCTAATAACTATGCTTCTAGGTTGATTAGAACTGTTGCTTATATTCAGATAGCATTTGGTAGATTTTGGTTTTTGCCTAACTACATGGAAAAATTCGTTTAGTTAGCTAGATAACTTTTATTTTTTACACTAAACCCCATAAATAATTATATGTTTCAAAACTTATTTTTGTTTTCTTTACATTTATAGAAATCTACTTTTATTTATTTTGCATGCAAAAATACATCTCACAATAGTTGTAACCAAACATATTCTTTTAAACTAATTTTTTTAAAACCGCTACTAAAAATATTTTTTTTAATTTTTTTTTAACTGTAACTATAACAACTACAATAATATCAAACACACTTAATATGACTATAATCTTGATATTTTGATATTCATCATCTTCTGATATGATCATTTAATGATATCTTAAGACTATCAACCTCATGATAATTAATAAAAACTCTAAAAAGCATGGGATGAATACTTTACACCTAGACATAATTTACAATTTATTGCTACATTATAATTATTTTTTTCCTTTCAAATAAAAAACCTAAGGCTTATGAGTTGGGGGTAGTATGATCTTTTTGCATGGCCCATTAGTCATTAAAAATTTAATTGAGGGTATATATGACTTTCCTTTTTTAAAAACTGTAAAATTATGTTTTTAGTCTCTGAGTAAAAAATTGACCAATGGTATTTAAGTCTTTGCAATTTTTTTAAATACAGTAAAAAGATATCTTTACCATGGAAAATCAAGAAAAAAATAGCCACTAATTCAAAGGCATTTCAATTTTTTCACACTCCAAAACCAAAGAAGGCAATTTGGTCTTTTGAGGATGATTAATAATTTTAAATTAGAGAAGGCTGTTGGTGTGTCCTTACCACTTGCCAGTGAGTGGAAGACACTCGTGCCTTTTGGACGACACATACAGTGTCTCCCGGCAGTCAAAGTTATCCTTCCGCTGTGTTTTTAGAAGTGTTGTCGCGTTTTTTTCCTTCTGATGCAGCGTGTGTCCGTGTGGTTGGTTAATTTATTGTTGTCGGGCTTTTTTCTTTTCTTTTCTCTCTTTGCCCCGAAGAATTACTAGTTGGTCCTATTTATTATTTTGATGTTTAGACTCCAACCTTTATTCTTTTTATTTCTATTTTTTTCTTGATCCTTTTGTAAATGTTCTATTTGTTTTCAATTTAGTTTTTCAATTCCAATTTGTCATGTATTATTTTTTTAATTTAGTTTTATTCTTTTGATTTTTAATTTTTTTTAGCCCTTTGTAAAAGCTTTATTGGTTTTCAATTTTATCATTCAATCCAAGTTTATGATGAGTTATTTTTTTTTTCCCAGTTTGGTTCTCATTCTTTTGATTTTTTTTCTTTTGTGAAAGTTATTTTTCTTTTCAATTTAACCTTATAATTGTAAATTTGTAGTTTGCCTCTAATTTATTTTTTTATTTCAATTTTCACTCTCATTCTTTTAATTACTATTTTTTATGTTACATCTTTTGTGTAATTTTTTATCCCGCTTAAGCTTTGATTTTCTAGGGATTGAGTTTTGTGGTTTTTTCAAGTATGGTGCTTCTAATCTAATGACCCGGTCCATGATTTTTAAGGGTTAACGTGGGATGGCATTCTTTTTTTTTCTTCTTATTTTTTTTATTTCATCATTTGATATTTTTTATTTTTAAAATTAAAATTAAAAGATTCATCATTTTACATTAGATTTTTTTTCTACTTCTATTTTTTTCCTTTCCTTTTATTCATTCAATTTTATATATATGTTTGTTTCTATTATCATTTGATTTAATAAAAAAAATATTTTAATAAACAAATTCATTAAACATAATTGAGTAAATGACTTGTGTTGCGAGTAAAATATCTTGATCTATATTTGTCTCTCAATGTTTCCACTTTTGTTATCATTAATAACTTTTTTTTTCATTTATTTACATAGATGATTCTCGATTTATTTAATTAGATATTTGCATAAGTTTTTCAATTTACATATAAGAATTTTCTTTTAAGTAACAAAAAAAATTGGAGAAGGATGCATATTCAATTTTTTTTATTGGAAAGAAAAACATATCCAACCCACAACAGATCCCGAGTCAAATAGTTAGTTACTAGATCGTTCACCCGCGCTACATTGCGGGTCGGGTCAAATTTTTCTTGAACATAAAAAAAATATTCAAATATTGCTAATGTTTTTTTCTAGCATAAAAAAATTTAAATTGTGTGAAGGTTGACCCGATGTAATCCAGTTGAATTTGCGGGTTCAAAAGCAATTCATACAACTCGTAAAAATATAGTTTGACTAAAAAACATAATTCAAGATGACATCCTTTTTCTAATATTAAGATAACATGTTAGATTGACTTGGGTCAACCCAAGTTCACATGTCAAATCTGCGACCTAAGTTATGAAACTATGATAACTCCTAAAAAAAAATCAAAATAAATTATGAAGTCTAATTCTCAATCAAACCAATATTGAAGGATGAGATTGACAAAAAAATAAATTAAAAAAGGCCTTAAAAAAGCGATCCGAGTTAACCAGTCAAACCCGAACCCGAGTCATAAGACCGGGATAACCTCATAGAAAATAAATCAATTAAAATATATATGAAAAACGACCCAAGTTAATTTGTCAAACTCATCACCTAGATCAAACACCTTTAAAAGACGATATCCCTAAAATCTCTATATAAAAAACTGTATTACCTAAACCAATTTAAAAATTTTGGAGAACAAGTAATTTGAAGAATTATCTTATATTTACTTTGAATTGTTCAGATAAAACGAACAAAATTTTATTAGATATATTTTTATCTATTTAATTGTAATGTACTAAAGAACCTCATGTAAAAATAAATAAATAAATAAGGTAGTAGGTAAAAACCTTGAAATCTGAATTTCTCAAAATATAATTCAAGGAATAAAAAAATTATTTAAGGTTGAGGAATGTTAGAAAAACTTTGAAAAATGATTTTTACCCAAATTACCCATACTCTCACCCTTACTTTTTTCACACACATTTTTCTTTCTCTACACACTTTTAATGTCTCTCATGATTCAACTCTTTCTCTCTAAGAGCCCGTTTAGCTCAGTGTTTGCGGTAGCATTTTTATTTAACAATTGCAACATATTGTTTTGTTACAAAACGAGCCATATTTTCATGTATGGGCCCTACTATTATCTGCGTTCAAAACTCAGTTTTGTTGAAATAGAAACTGCATGCTTTTCACAATGCTACCGTTTCCTGTTTATAGCAACTGTGTTTATAAACACAGTATTTTACAGAGGTGCCGAAGAAGAAGAAGAAGGCAGTGGCTGGAACATAAACAGAGCACAGTGGAGAGCAACTCCCTCAGCTCACCGCCAGCCACTGCTATTCCTCTTCCCCCTTCTTCTTCTCCTTCCCCTTTGTTTTCTCCTTCGTCTTCTGCATTCTCTATTGTTCACGTGAAATGTGAACACTAGAGAGCAGCTCACCACCGACCTCCGCCATTTCCACCGCCAGCCACTGCTCTTCCTTTTCCCCTTCTCCTTCTCCTTCTCCTTCTCCTTCTCATTCTGCTTCGTATTTTGCATTCACCATTGTTCGAAGAAGAGGACCAGAAACAGAGCAAAATGGACAGCAGTTCCTTCAGCTCACCACCGACCTCCGCCGTTTCCACTGCCAGTCACTCCTCTTTCTCTTCCCCTTCCCCTTCTCCTTCATCTTCTGTATGCTCCACTGTTCACGTGAACAGTGGAGAGCTTCTCCACTATTCATGGCCGGACCGAGTCCGGCCCAAACCTAAATGCCCGGTGTCTAGGTCCGACCCAGTAAAATTAAAAAAATCCGAAAACATTTCTCAGATATTGTGTTTTATTTGAGAAACTAGTGTTTACCATTATTCAATGACACTACATAATTATATTAGAAGGAGATCGCATGATGATGTAGCATTTGCAGAATTTGATCGCAATCCCAATTTTGTTTCTGATGATATTTTATCTGATGTTGTTGCACGCTCAGGAAGCCATAGAAACTGTAGTTCTTATCAGATAGATTTCGTACGTGATGAAATTGCAAATAGTTTAATGGAACAATAAAAAATACTTTATATAAAGTATTGTTTATTTCATGATGTAATAGCAGTAGTTAAATGTATAATATTTTAATTAAAAACTATCAATATTAATATATGTCTTTTTTAGTTATTTTATAATCTCAATTTGAAAAACATTTTTAACCAAACACGTTAAACTACTTTTTGTTCAACCTCAATTTCAACCACAGTTTTAACCAAAGATATATTATTCCAAACCAACCTCAACTAAAAATACTTTTTATAAAAATAACTTTTTTCAAATCACAACTACAACCACAACAGCTACCACAATACCAAACACACTTTCTTCCTTGTCTCTCTCACCTCACCCGAACAACATCAGATCTCCACTCCTCCACCAAAAAAAAAGAAAGAAATAATTCTATCATCACCACAGTTTCTCCACCATCTTTTCTACCATAAAATCACCTATATTTCTAACCCGTAAGTTTCCTTTCCTCCACCATCCAAAACTCTATAAACTCTATGCAGCACCTTTATCCATCCATTAAAAAGCCATAAAAAAAAAACATAAAGCCAAATTGTTCCTATATAGCAGTTGTCCAGCCAAACTTTCACCCCCGCAAACACTAGTTTTTGAACCCTGGTTTGTGTCATAATTTATTCTCTTATCGTGTTTATACCTTTTCAAAAATGTGTTTGTATTGTTTTTAATGCTAAAAATCTTTTTTTTATTTTATGATATTCATGATTGTTAGTTTTTGTAAAAATGTATTGAGACCATTTAATTAACATCCTGATTTAGTCCTTGTCCTTAAGTTTTGTGATATCCAATTTGCATTTATACAATTTTGAATTTATTTTTTTGTCAAAAATATTACTTTCAATACTTATCTTTGCTTATTAAAGTTGTTATTTTTAATTTGAATATTTTTTGAGTTTTAGATGGTGTTTAGTTTTTATTTTAGAATATAATTTTTATTAAAGTTGTCCTTAGCTTATTAAAGTACTATTTGACATAAAATATAATTTGCAAAATGAACTCCTTAGGTTAGCAAGACTTCGCTTATAATATTTTAGAATAATTTTTATCTTTATTTTTTTTGTATAACCAACTCTTTTTCATGAAATCTCTATAAACTAACTTTAATGCCATTCTATTATCTCTATTTTTTTATTTTTGCCTAAATATTTTATACGACAACTTTGATAATCAATAACTTTTTTTTTTATTTTATAACATAAAAATTTACTTTAACTATATGAAAATAAAAATTGAATTCTTTCTCAATATTTAATAGGTAGTTGTGTAAGTTAATAATCATTAAAACATTTGTACTAGCTTGTTAATCAGTATACATATAAATCAAAATGATATGATACCATTTATTTTTAGAAGAAATAAAATAAAGAGAAAGAGTTTCATTTTTTATTATATAAGCATAAAAATTGAAATTTATCAAATATTGGAATATTAGATAAGATATGCTGAAAATTATATTAGTTATCTTCTAAATTATAGCACTAATAATTATTATAGAAAAATAAATTTTCTGTTTATGAATATAATCAAATAATAAAATTAAAATAATAATAATCTAATATTTTTTTAAAGCTTGATTATGATTATAGATACTAGTACATTTCTTATTTATTTGAAAACTCTTGCAAAAGTTTAAAAGAAAATAAAACTGGATAAATCATTGGATAGTAAATTTAATATTGACATCTTGATATTATGAAACACTCACGTTTATTCATAACAATCACTATCATTATTATAATATTTTGAATTCTTTTGCCAAAATAGTCCTTTGTTCAAACAAATTTATTCATATTAAATGCAAAATATAATTTTTTTTTATTAAAGATCATATTAACTTTTAGTACAATAAAAATATCAAAAAAATTATATTCCTTACGAATTTTCTTTAAGTTGAAGAGTTCTTTTTAATTACATCTTATTTTAATAGGAATTTACAATAGGAAAGAATAAAAAAAATTGGTCATTTTTTAAATAATCTTTTTGAATATTAGGGAAGTTTTTCAAGATTAATAATGTAAATTCTTGAATCCTTTAAGGAATTGAATGTAATATAAGGAAATGATAATTATATTATTTTTATAGTTTATTTTTTTTCTTTATTGACTTTTTTTAAAGCATATTTACGTACGCTTTTGATATTCAAAATAAAGTATCAATGTGGTGATATATGGGTTAAGAGTAATCTAGAAATGTCATATTATTTATGATTTTATGTGGGAGGTAAAAAAAAAAAAAATATGAAAATATGGATGAATCTAATTTTTAATATTTCATAAATGTTTTAAACACTTCTATTAAGGTTATATATATATATATATAAAATTAGAGACGGGGTGAAATTTATATATAATTAGTTTTTTAATATATTATAAAGTTATTGCTGCTTGAAAGGATTATTTTCTAGAAACGAGTTCTATAAGGTGTTGATTCCTATTTGGTTGTATAAGGAAAATGTTATATTTGTAAATTGCTTATTAATTATTAATATACTTGAATCAGGCCTTTATATTAGAAAGGCCCAGAATTGAAACTAAAAGGGCCTATTTGATAATGTTGGGTCCATACTTAACACAGTAGACTGAACTCCTAACGCCGAACCCATTAGAGGAGCCCATTTTATGGGCCCAACAAGAAAGGTCATCTCCTAGAATTGTGAAAGCAGCAGCCAGATTTTAGCCCCACGGCCCCCACCAAATGCCTCAGAGAAGACTCCATAGACGTAGTCTAATGGAGCTGTTCTCAAATAACATGTTACGCACAGTACCATTTAAGAAAGTTCTTAATCACTGGGTGAACCCTAAGTGAGTTATGCTTCAAGGAAGGCGGAGCACACTATTGAAATGGACATGCAAGCTCATAATGTCTTAAATCAAAATATAAAAGAAGGTTTTGGACTAGAGACAATGGAGAAGCGAGTTAACTCGTACGTTTTCTTGGTAGACAATGGGGTGGCTGATTTTCAAGCTCCGACAAGCATCATGAAGCTGAGTTTCACACTCAGAGCTGGAAATTTCTGAGCATCTAGGAAAATACGATAAAAAGCCAACAAGTCCCTGCAGTGTACGTAGCAGGGTCCAAATAATAATAACATGGATGAATATATTGGTTGGCTCAGGATGCCATGAAACATGAGGTCCATATAGACATGAAGGCAAGCTCCCAAAGTTATCTCTTATGTTTCGTTTTCCAAACCCTACAAAAATATATTGCTTTCGCTTTCTTCACTTGTACACTAGCAGAGAAAAGTCATCCCCATGCCATGCAGGTATCGGCACCACAAGAACAAAAAAAAAAAAGAAGTAATTTATGATAACAGAAGGTGGAAAAATCTTGAATATCATGTGACATTGCTACGCAAAGGTCCAAGTGTTATCATACCATTTTCATTTTACACTATGTTTGTCCTTTTTTATACATATATAATTTGAATTAAAAAAATGAATTTTAGTAATTTATAATTTTCATCTTATCAAAATTCTTTGTTATTATTGGATTGCAATTTGAAACTCTTTAATTTATTAATTAGGATTTAATACAGAATATAACAATATAAACAAGCTAGCTAGGAGTATTACTATCACAAATGAACGTTTATTATGACATTCTCTTGTAATATGATATTTTTTAAACTGAAAGAAATCTGCAACCCCAACTTATGTGTTGTATAAGTTATGTGTTGTATCATACCTCAACTTGACCTGACTAATTATGACTTGAAGGGCATATTGTCGCAAATCTGCAACCCCAGCAGATACTGCAATCTATCATTGCCATGAAATGATTTCTCTAGGCATGGCAGCAAATTGTGATAGATCAGAGAATCATTGTTGCAAAATCTTGAGCCACTGAGTCACTATCTCATGAACTTTGACTGGTAAGGTATAATAAGCATGAGCTTCCTTTCATTGATCAAATAAACTTGCCTACAGCACTCAACTATTTGAAGTGCAATGCTTCTGCAAAAATATTAAGATGATAATAATTCGAAAATAAGCTATAGTACTTGCACTAACTTAATTGGCATGTTATCATCTCCTTCTTTGTAAGATAAACTTCCAGCCAGTTCCTAGTTAATTAAGTGAAATAGTTCATGTAATTAACAAGGGAGGTCTTGAGTTCGAGTTTTATAAAAAAAATAATAATTAAAGAGATCTATGTGGAGATAAAAAAAATTTCCAGGCACAACCTTTCTTGAACTCGGCTACACGTCAAGCCTTGGCTTTTATGGGTCTAATAAAATATCAGACTTAACTCTCTTGAGCTCGGCTACGTGTCAGGTCCAAGTACATATAATTATGATAAGATGTCATACACAACCTCTTGGGCTCAGTTACATGCTAGACCCAAGGGACCAAATGTTTGTGGGTCAGGCGAGATATCAGACCCAAACCCTTTGAGCCCAGCTATACGCCAGGCTTAAGCTTCCGGGATTTGGTGAGTTGCCTGACCCAATCCTCTTAGACTCAGTTACACATCAGACCTGAGATGCCAGGACCAGCACCCTTTTGAGCCAAGAATTCTTTGAATATGAGCACCCAAGATGGGGATCTAGGGTCATCATTTCCCTACACCATAGCTATGTAAAAAGTCATCTAAGGGTTATTCATATGTCAATCAATATTAATGTTTATTATAAGGGATAAACCCATCGACATTAATATCGTGTATAGATTGATGTAGGACCGTCTTCTGTAAACACATGATACTCTCATTAATAATTAATGCCATGTAAAGAGATACTTACAATCAATATTAATATTGATGATAAAGAGATTCATCAACTTCATTCTCTTACAACTTATTCTTAACATTTATCATACATAAACTAAAAATAAATTTTCTTATTCTTAAAATTTAATACTCATTTGCTGCAACTTTTTATAATAAAATCACTTATTTAATCCTTGAAATGTTACTAAAATCTAAAAAAAAAGAGAGATTATTTTGAAGGAATTTCAGTTCCATCACTAGTCCTTAGAGTCCGAAGAATAGAAAATGAACATAAATACATGATAATTTATCTTTCAAACAGGCGAAAAGTAACTTCCCTGAAATTATGAATTTTCAAGCATCATCGCATATTAATTAATTAATTAAGTTGTATTGGCTTCTTTTTTTTGTGAAAAAAAGGGAAAGAAAATGAAGCACATGCTACCACAGCAAAAGCAAAATAAATTTATTTTCAAAGGAAAAGTATATATCTTTTGAAAAAGGTCGGGTAAAGGGCTTCCCTTTGCCTTTCTGTTTTGGCTCAAGTGATCATGAAAGAAAACATAAACCAGAAAGAGTTTCCTAACACCAAGAAACTAAACTTCCAGCTCAAAGAAAAGCTTTGAATGTCTCTGCATGAAAGGAAAGATGCTTTGCTCTTCTTCTGCGCCCCACTGGCCCCCAATGAGGCGCTGATTCTTATGCAGAGAGAGAGAGACAGATGACTGTGAAAGAAAGAAAATATTGTCTGTGAATGGAGTTTGTTTGTGTCTGTTTGTTTGGAGACCTTGAGAGGGACGAGTGAGTCTGTCACAACTATGGCACTGAAAAACATGGCGTTTTTGCTCTTACATTTATATGAGAAGACCATACGCTCAGAGATGAAAGGACTATCTGATTCCTTTCTCTCTCCCCCTCCCCCTCCTTGTTTTGTGTTGATTTTGTTTTCGAAGTTTTTATAGCCTATAAATATTGGTCAGCTGTACTGTACCCTATATTAATGGCGGGGAAGGGTCACCTTCATTTTCTGACCTAGGCATGCAAACATATCCACATAGTCCAAATAGAAAATCCAAAACTACTAAAAGTTTGAAGGAAAGAGATGTATGATTGTCTCTGAGCATATTCAATGAAATAGTTTCAGAGTAGGAAACCTAATGAACAACTCATACATCTCTAGCAATTCCTTTCTTTTTTCCTTTTAATTTACGGATGAGAGTAACTACTCCACAAAATATTACTCTACCATATGGGAACATTAATCATAACTAATGAACCAGCAAATTAAATCGAAAACCCATTATCATAATTTCAATTAATTACCAAATTAAAGAACAAATAATTACTTCACACATTGAAGGATATTACAACACCTCACTAATCCACTTGAGATTATAATCGCAACACTCACTTGGTGTATGATCAATAGATAGAAGAAAGAAGAGAAAATTATAAGAAAGAGAGAGGTGGATAATTCATCTGTTAAATGTTTTTGCTATACCAATTCCATTAATGTGCTCTACTTCATCTTCTGTTGTAGCTGATGACATGTAACTCATTACCAAAGAGTTCTCATCTGCTTGTGTTCTTGCATGGAACTTCTGTTTGCAAGCATGGCAAGTAATTTGTAGAATAGTGGAATTGATTTGCTTTATTGCATGCTGTTTCAAAGCTTGCGCCTTGTCTAACTCAGCTTGAGCTTGTTGCCTGATTCTCTTGGCATTGGCAAATTCTTGTTCTGCCAATTCAATTTGTCTCTTTGCTTGTTGTCTTGCTTCTTCAGCATGAATCTTCTCTGCCATGGCCATCATTAACTGCTCCCTGATCACTTGCTCTTTAAGCCTTGAAGCACCCAATTCAGGTCTCGGACTGCCATTATTGTTCTCTCTTGGAGAGCTTTTGCCATGATCTTTGTCTGTGTAACTGATGTTCGATTCATTTCTGTCACTAACATCACTCGACCCAATTGAGAGCTGCAATTGAGTGGAATGATTATCCTCTCTTTTAGGAGAAACTGAGATCTCAAGGGGATTTCCTGAAGCAGTCGAAAGCTGAAGCTCCAAATTATGGTAGTGTGCAGCACTTTTTGAAGAATCTGATTTATCCACAACACTACTAGTAGTAGTAGGGGTGATAAAGAACATGGCATGATCAGGTGTTGTTCTTGGTATTATCAAAGGAAGCCAAGGAGCTGTACTAAAATTGGTATCACTAGAAGGGCTTGGACTTGAAGCAGTTCTAGACAAGCATGCAGCTGGTTGTAGTGACTGTGATTCTGATCGGAGATTCCCCATGTTGCAAGCATCTTGGTGCTCAATAAAACTCTCAACTCTATACGCACACAGACAAAAAAAAAACTTTAGCACGTAGAAATACACAATAATAATTATGCTACCGAATACAAAATGAAATTGAACCAGATGTCATGCTCGTACGTTGTGGCAAGAAGATACTCAAAATGGTTTTGATCTAAGTGTCCTTATTGATGAAAGGAAGAGATCAAGTCATAAGTGCATTAAACAATAAGAATTGAATAAAGAATAGAAGTGGTCACAGCTTTGAAATGCAATTGACTTGGATGGAAATAATGGAAGGAAATATTAATTAAATAATGGAATAAAACAATGTTTATCACATCTGTAAGCTAATCATTTACAACATAGCTAGAAGAGATCGATTGAACAGCCAAAATCCAAAAAAGAAAAACAACAAAAAAGTAAACTGTTTTCGGGGTTTGAGCGGTCGAGAGGAACTTGAAACATACAGCAAAAAAAAAAAAAACCACCTTCGACAACTGATCTTTGGGAACCGTGTTCAACAACTGTCAATAAATAGTAGTACTCCTTAAGAACTGGATTAATTAAGGTTCCATCAATCAGAAACTACATCAAGTAACATGTTGTCCCTTTTCTTTTCTTTCATAACAATTAAATTTCCAATTTAAGAACAAAAATATATCGAATATTTTGTATGGTTTTAGAAATTTGAGAAAAAAAAACACCATGATGATCATAT
>Ga0307517_10009720_pt1 | contig 13592 bp, 9 predicted proteins | sample 23_EM_MG_FD_194515 | JGI IMG/M metagenome (GOLD analysis project Ga0307517, IMG submission 194515) | Populus trichocarpa ectomycorrhiza microbial communities from riparian zone in the Pacific Northwest, United States - 23_EM | ecosystem: Host-associated > Plants > Roots > Unclassified | place...
CGAAAGTGGTGTCCGGCGAAGAACCGGACGGAAGACCGGAACACAATCACTGGGGGACCCCATGTCGAACCGTCGCGCGAACCTTCGCCTCCGTAAGAGCGTCCTGGCCCTGACGGGCGCCGCCGCCCTGACGGCGCTGCTCACCGCCTGCAACGGCACCGTCAACGGCGCCATCAGCGACACCTCGCCGAAGCCCGTCGCCAGCAACACCGCCACCACGGGCGGCACGACAGCCGGCACGACGGGCACCACCGGAACCACCGGCGCCACCAAGGGCACCTCGTCGACCGGGGGCAGCGGCCAGAGCACCGCCAAGAACTCCGACGCGACGGGCAAGGGAACCGAGGACGGGGTCGGCTCCGGCTACGACACCGGCAACGGCCGGGTGCCGGTCGGCCAGAGCTGCGGCGCCAACGACATCACCTGGAGCACCAGGTCCGAGACCCAGGCCGGCGGATACATCCTGGTCATCGCGAAGGCCAAGTCAGGGATTACCTGCACCCTGCCCGCCGCTCTTCCGACGGTCGCCTTCGGATCCGACGGCACCGAGGCGGGCCCGGCCGAGCAGTCCGTCGGCCAGCAGATCACCCTCAGCGGCAGCACCACCGCCTACGCCGGGGTGAACCCGAAGACCACCAACGGCAACGGCGGCAAGGAACTGAACCACATCATCGTCGCCGTCGGCGACGACGACCCCAACCCGGTCTCCCTGCGGGTCGGCACCATCACCGTCGACGACCCGATCGTCACCAACTGGCACACCTCCGCGGCGGACGCCGTCCCCTTCAGCTGAATCGGCGCGGGGCCGACGGATCGCCGTCGGCCCCGGAGACCTACCTACGGTCTCGCAGTGATGGAGCGCGTGCTCTGGCGCATGACCAGGTGTGTGCCGAGCATGACGCTCTGGTCGGCGTACAACGGGTCGTCGCGGTGCAGCGCCATCCGTACGGCGGTGCGGCCCAGTTCGTCGAAGGGCACGTGCACGGAGTTCAGCGGCGCGTGGAGGTCGGCGCAGATCGACTCGTCGTTGTAGCCGATGAGCGACAGATCGTCCGGAACGGACAGGCCGGCCTCGCGGGCGGCGGCCATCGCGCCGGCCGCGAGGTAGTCGTCGAAGCAGAACGCCGCGGTGTACGGCAGCGGCCCGGCGGCCAGGTGGGCGCGCACGGTCTCGTAACCGAACGGCCGGTCGGCGCGTCCGATGTGGAGGAGTCCCGGATCCGGGGTGATGCCGTAGTCCTCGTGCGCGCGGCGGTATCCGGCGATACGCAGGTTGGTGGTGGTGTGGTCACGGGGGCCGCCGAGGAGGGCGATGCGCCGGTGGCCGAGAGACAGCAGGTGGCTGACGGCCGCGTGGGCGCCGCCTTCGTTGTCGTAGTCCACGACCGTGATCGGCAGGTCGGGCGCGGGGGCGGGGCGACCGCAGAGCACCAGCCGGGAGCCGCTGGCGTCGAGGACTCGGGCGAAGCGGGAGATGCGCTCGGCGTAGTGCGGCGTGACCGACGTTCCGCCGATGAGCACGACCGCCTCGGTGTTGTGCTGGCGCAGTGTCTCCAGCAGCGCCATTTCCCGGTCCGGGTCGTTCCTGGTGGAACAGACGATGCAGAGCCGATTCTCGTTGACGGCCTGCTCTTCGATGCCGCTGGCGACCCGGTTGTGGAACTGCCAGGACAGCGTCGGCAACAGGACCGCCACGGTGCGCGAGTGCGGTGCCGACAAGGCGCGCGCCTGGGCGTTGACCACGTAGTCGAGCTCCCTGATGGCCCGCTGTACGCGTGTCTGAGCCGTGGGGGAGACCGGGCGGTTGCCGGTCAGGACCCGGGAGACGGTCGCCGGGGAGACGCCGGCCCGGGCGGCGACATCGCGGATGGTGGCGGCACGCGGAGCCGCGTCCTGGCTGTCGTGCATGGCTGAAGCATACGGTTGCCTGTCCGTTTCTTCTGAAGACAGCGGGCTCACTTGAGCATCCCCACGGTGAGGCCGGCCTGGATGCGCCGCTGGAGCATCAGATAGAGGGCGATCACGGGGACGGCCGCGATGACGAGTCCGGCGAACAGGGCACTCCAGTCCGCCTCGTAGCCCTGCTGGCTGGACAGGCTCGCCAGGCCCTGGGACAGGACGTACTTGTCGCGGTCGGTGTTGAGCGCGACCGGCAGCAGGTACTGGTTCCACATGCCGAGGAAGTTGAAGATGCCGACCGACAGCAGACCGGGCTTGGCCATGGGCAGCATGACCCGGAAGAATATGGCCTCCTGCGAGGCGCCGTCGATGAGGGCGGCCTCGGCGACGGCCGTGGGCAGGGTGCGGAAGAAACTCGTCAGGAAGAAGACCGTGAACGGCAGCGCGTACGCCGTGTAGACCAGGATCAAGCCCTGGTAACTGCCGAGCAGGCCCAGGCTCTTGACGATGAAGAAGAGCGGGACGAGGGCGAGGACGACGGGGAAGGCCATGCCCGCGACGAACGTGTAGTAGATCAGCCGGGACCCGGGGAAGGTGAACCGGGCCAGTACGTAGGCGACCATCGAGCCCAGGATCATCGTGAGGGCCAGCGCGCCGAACACGACGACGAGGGTGTTGACGAAGTAGTCGCCGATGCTCGCCTTGGACCAGGCCCGGGTGAAGTTGTCGGCGTGCCAGGCGCTGGGGAGCCGCCACGGGTTGCCGAACAGTTCGCGGTTGTCCTTGAACGCGCTGATCAGGGCCCACAGCAGAGGCACCGTGGACAGCAGGGCCCAGACGGCGAGCAGAGCGTGGGTCACGCCGGTGGCCAGGTGAGCGGTGGGGCGGGTGCGGCGGGTGTGGTGGGTGTGGCGCAGCGGAGTCGGCGGAGTCGGCGGAGTCGTCATCGGGTGGCCTCAGAACTCGATCGTGGTCTTCTTGCGGGAGGTGCCGAAGGTGAGCGCCGTCATCAGCAGGCTCAGCAGGCTCAGCAGCACACCGATCGCGGTGGCGTAGCCGAAGTGGCCTTTCTGGAACGCGGACAGGTAGAGGTACTGGGACAGCACCATGGTGGAGTTGTCCGGTCCGCCGGAGGGGGCGAGAACCATGAACAGTGCGAACGCGTCGAGCGCGTGGATGCCCAGATATATCCAGGCGACCTGGACGGTCTCCCGCAGCAGCGGCAGGGTGATGCGGGTCAGCGTCTGGAACCGTCCGGCGCCGTCCAGTTCGGCGGCCTCGAAGATGTCCTTCGGAATGGACTGCATCGCCGCGCTGAACAGCACGACGTAGAACCCGACGCCGGCCCAGACGAGCACGCCGATCAGCGCCCACAGGGCGACGGTCGGGTCGCCGAGCCAGGAGTGCGCCAGCCCGCCCAGCCCGATCGCCTCCAGTCCTCCGTTGAGCAGCCCGATCTGAGGGTTGTAGATGAACTGCCAGAGAACCGCCGTGATCACCACGGGGAGGATGTGCGGAAGGAAGTAGACGCGGCGGTAGAAGGCCGAGCCTCGGACTCCCGCCACCTTGCCCCCCGAGCCGCCGACGTTGAGCATGGCGGCGAAGAACAGTCCGAGCACGATCGTGACCAGCGGTACCACCAGCAGAAGCAGCCCGTTGTGCGCCAGGGCCTGCCAGAAGTCCGGGTCCTGAAACAGGCGCTGGAAGTTGTCGAACCCGACGAAGGGCTTGCCCGCGGTGAACCCCGACCAGCTCGTCAGCGAGATCTGGAACGCCTGCGCGTAGGGGGAGACCACCAGCACCGCGTACAGGGTGAGCGGCAGTGCCAGGAAGAGGAGGATTATGCGGGTTTTTCCGTGGTTCACGAACTACTCCGGGAGTAGGGAGACCGGATCTGCCGCCCCTTCCCCGCGGGAGCGGCAGACCGATCCGCCGGACAGGCCCTAGCGCTTGAACTTCGTGATGGAGGAGTCGGCGGCGACGGTGTCGGCCTTCGCCTGCATCGCGGAGAGGAAGTCGGCCGCGTCGGTGCGTCCGGCGAGCAGGTTGGCTATCTCGGTCTTCAACGTGGTGGCCAGGTCGGCGTACCAGCTCGTGAACAGGGTGGAGAACAGGTCGTCGCCGGCCGCGTCGATGGCCTTCGTCACCGATCCCAGCGCGGTGGAGCCGAAGTCCTCGTCGCCGGTCGCCCCCTTGACGACGGTGAGGGCATGGGTCGTCTTCGTGAAGTTGACCGCCGCCTTCTTGGAGAGCATCGTCCGCAGGTACTCCTTGCCGCCACGGACGTTCTTGGCCTTGGCCGGGACGACGTAGGTCTCCCCGGCGACGGCGTACAGCGCGGTCTGCGGCAGGCTGCCGGTCGCCGAGAGCGGGGGGACCGCGCCGAAGACCATGTCGAACCCGTCCGGGGTGATCGACTTCATCTCGTTCTCGATGAACGATCCGGAGTGGTACATCGCGGCCTTGCCCTGCACCCACGCGGTCTGCGCCTGGGTGTGGTCCAGTCCCTCGCTGCCCTTGAGGAAGTACCCGGACGAGGCCAGTGCGGCGATCGCCTCAGCGGCGGCCTTCACCGGCTCGGCCTGCCACGCCTTGGCTTCCAGATTGTCGATCGCCTTGATGACGTCGGCCCCGCCCTGCTTGGCCGCGAGCGCGATCAGCGCCTGGAGGAAGTAGTCGGGCGCCGTCGTGCCGCCGTACGCGAACGGTGCGATGCCCGCCTTCTTGATCTTGGCGGCCAGGGCGGTCAGGCCGTCCCAGGTGGTCGGCCAGGTCCACCCGTTCTTGTCGAACAGCGTCTTGGAGTACCAGAAGCCGTGCACGGTGAAGACGTACGGAAGCCCCATCACCTTGCCGTCGAACGTGGCGGGGACCAGCGCGCCCGTCAGCAGGGTGTCTCCGACCGTGGTGTCCGGGTCGTCGGCCGAGGGGGCCTTCAGCAGGTCGGACAGGTTGGCCAGCTGGCCGTCGGCCACCAGCGTGCCCAGCACCATCTTCTTGGCACCAGTGTTGTCGACGACGTCCGGCGGGTCGCCGGCGACGAACCGCGGCTGCAGCTCGGTCGCGATCTCGGTGATGCCGGAGTGGCTGACCTTCGCCTTCGGGAACTTCTTGGCGTACAGCTTCTCGTCGAACCTGGCGTAGTCGTCGCTGTAGCCGCCCTTGAAGACGACGACGTCCAGCGCGGCGTCCTCGGCGACGCCGAACGGGTTGGTGGCGGTGACCTTGCCTTCGGCCGCGGCGCCGCTGTCGCCGCTGGAGCCGGCGCACGAGGCCAGCAGGCCGGCGCCGGACACGGCGAAGGCTGCGACCGCTGTCGATCTCAGCAGGGCCCGTCGTGAGAAGGCCGGGGGGAGGGTGTTCATGGGTGCCTCTCCTTGATTGCGATGGGGACGGTGTTGCGACGGGGCGGTGTTGCGATGGGGGTGGCGCCGGTCAGGTCAGGCCGGGCCGGGATCAGGCCAGCAGCGCCAGTTGGTCGGCGCGGATGCGTCCGTGCAGGGGCTGGTCGGCGGCGAGGCGTTCGATCTCGGCGACGGCGAACTCGCCGAGCCGGCGTATCTCGGTGCCCATCGCCCCGGCCACGTGCGGCGTGACCGTGACGTTGGGCAGCGCCAGCAGCGGGTGACCGGCGGGCAGGGGTTCGGGGTCGGTGACATCCAGGACGGCGTCGATCCGGCCGGTGACGCAGTGCCGGAGCAGTGCCTCGGAGTCGATCAGCTGTCCGCGCGCGGTATTGATCAGGACGGCGCCGTGACGCAGCAGTGCCAGTCGGCGGTCGTCGAGCAGGTGGTGGGTCTCGGGCAGGGACGGTGCGTGCAGGCTGACCACGTCGCTGCGGCGCAGCAGGTCGTCCAGCTCGACCAACTGCACCTGTCCGGCCGGAAGCAGTTCGGCCGCCGCGCGCGCGTCCAGGGTCGGGTCGCTGACCAGTAGCCGGAAGCCGTGCGGGGCGAGCAACTCCATGACCAGACGACCGGTCCGGGAGGCGCCGACAATCCCTACGACCCGTTCGTGGTTGCCGGTGTCGTCGGCGAGCTTGTTCTTGTAGTGGCCCCGCGAGTACGCGTCGGCCAGCCGGAAGGCGCGCTTGCCCGCGAGCAGGATCGCGCTGACGGTGTACTGCGCGACCGGGAAGGCGTTGGCGGAAACCGCCGAGGAAACGAGGATTCCGCGCTCCCAGACCTCGGGTGTGAGGTGGTGCTTGACCGACCCCGCGGCGTGCACGATCGCACGCAGCCGGGGGGCGGAGTCGAGGACGTCGCGGTCGACGAGGGGACAGCCCCAGCCGGTGAGGAGCACGTCGATGTCCGCCAGGCGTTCGCCGGCGGCCGGATCGGTGAAGTCGGTGATGACGTCGGGCTGTACGGCCGCGCTCTCTTCCAGCCGGGCGGAGAGCGCCTCGGTGAGGGCGAGGGCTGCGACCTCAGGCTGCATCGCGATCGCGACGGTCATGCGGCGGCTCACCGTTCACTGCTCCTTGGGGAAGAGGGGGTTGCTCCAGTTGCTCCAGTGCGTGCAACCGGTTTCATATTTGGGTGTCGTCAAGGTAGAGGTCGTCGAGACACTGCGTCAAGAGACGGCAGCGAGAAGACGATTCCGCGATGAAAAGCGGCTAAGAGTTGGGGACGATGAAGGTCGGAGGGATTGTCTCTCATGATGAAACCGGTTTACTGTCCCCTGCCAACTGGCCTGCCCCAGCTTGCAGGGGGAGCCGGACAACCGTTCATCGCGGACGCCTGCGTCCGCCTGACCGCACCCCGCACGGGGTGCGGAGGGGATCCCCGATGCTCACTCGCCGACAGTTGCTGCAAGTCGCCACCGCCACAGCCGGTATCACCCTGGGCCTGGCCGCGACCGGTGCGGCGCCGGCCTTCGCCGCCGACGAGTACGACAGCCTGCGCCTGCGCTGGATCGACAAGGCACTGCTGGGTACCGGCTACGACGCCTCGGACGAGCCGTTCGCCACCCTCCTCGCCCTCAACGGCAGCACCGCGGCCGGCTTCCTGGCCGACATGAACCCGACCAGCACCTCGCTCTGGGACGACCTGCCGGTCGGCAGCGTCAGCGGCAACGTCACCTCCAGCTATGCGCGCCTGAGGGGGATGGCCCAGGCGTGGGCCTTCGACGGCACCGGGCTGACCGGGGACGCCGATCTCCTCTCCGGCGTCCTGACCGGCCTGGACTGGATGTACGCCAACGCCTACACCCCGACGACCACCACCTACGACAACTGGTGGGACTGGCAGATCGGCGCACCGCGCCTCTCGCTTGACATCGCCTGCCTGCTGTACGCCGAGCTCAGCAGCGGCCAACTCGCCGATTACCACGAGGCGATCGACGCCTTCGTGCCGGATTCGGTGGTCTCCTCCTACAGCGGGGTCAGCACCGGAGCGAACCGGGTCGACCTGTGCCGCGTGCTCATCCTGCGCGGCGTCCTCGCCAAGAGCTCGGCGAAGATCACCACCGGGGTCACCGGACTCTCACCGGTGTTCCCGCTGGTCCGCAGTGGTGACGGGTTCTACGCCGACGGCTCGTTCATCCAGCACACCACCGTGCCCTACACCGGGTCCTACGGCTGCGTCCTGATCAGCGGACTGGCCGGCCTGCTGTCGCTGCTGACGGGATCGAGCTGGGAGGTGACCGACGACAACCGGCAGCTCCTCTTCGACGCCGTCACCGATGCCTTCGCCCCGTTCCTGTTCAACGGGCTGATGATGGACGGCGTGTCCGGGCGGGCGGTCAGCCGCGGCGTCAAGGCTCTCGACAATCCGCTGGGGATTCAGCAGGACGACCACGTTCGCGGCCATCTCATCATCGGAAGCATCCTGATGCTGGCGGACGCCGCCTCAGCCACCGAGGCCGCCACGTGGAACGCGATGGCCAAAGGCTGGCTGGAGCGCGACTACTGGGCCCCGCTGCTCAAGGACTCGTACCAGACGCTTCCCGTCCTGGCACTCGGGAAGTCCGTTCTTGAGGACACCTCGATCACCTCGACCGCCGAACCGGTCGCCTCCCGGGTCTTCGGCAGCATGGACCGCGCCACCCACCGCCGAAGCTCCTGGGCCCTCGCCGTCTCCATGTGCTCAGGTCGGACCGCGTTCTACGAGTGCATCAACGGCGAGAACCTGCACGGCTGGCACACCAGCTCCGGAATGACCTACTGGTGGGGCGGCACCTACGGCAACGGCCAGTACTCCGACGCGTACTGGCCGACCGTCGACCCCTACCGCCTGCCCGGCACGACCGTGTCCCGCATCCCGCTGTCGGACGGCCAGGGCGGTTCCCGTCCGGCGCCGTCCTCGGGCGTCGTCTGGGTCGGCGGCGCCACCGACGGCACCTACAGCGCGCTCGGTCAGGACACCCGCGGCCTCGGCTCCACACTCGTCGCCAAGAAGTCCTGGTTCTGCCTCGACGACCAGGTCGTCTGCCTGGGCGCCGGGATAGCGGCCACCGACGGATACACCGTCGAGACCACTGCCGAGAACCGCAACCTCGGCGCCACCGCCTCCAACGCGCTGGTCGTCGACGGGGTCACCCAGTCGACGACACAGGGCTGGTCCGCCACCTTCACCGGCGCCTCCTGGGCGTCGATCAACGGGGTCGGCGGCTACGTCTTCCCCGGCGGGGCCACCGTGAAGGCGCTTCGCGAGGCCCGTACCGGCGCCTGGAGCGACATCAACACCACGAGTTCGACCACGTCTCTGACCCGCCGTTACCTCACCCTGTGGTTCGACCACGGCACCGATCCCACCGCCGCCGCCTACAGCTACATCCTCCTGCCCGGCGCCACGTCCACGGTCACCGCCGCCCGCGCCGCCTCCCCGACGGTGAGCGTCCTGGCCAACACCAGCTCCAGCCAGGCGGTCACGGACACCGCCACCGGCGTGACCGCCGCCAACTTCTTCTCCGCCGGCACCGCGGGCCCGATCACCGTCTCGGCCCCCTGCTCCGTCCTCGTACGGGAGTCCGGCGGCACGCTGGCGGTCAGCGTCGCCGACCCCACCCGCGCCGCCGCCACCGTCACCGTCACCATCGACCGCAGTGGATACACCCAGGCCACCGCGGACGACGGCGTCAGCGTTGTCGGCCTGTCCCCCATCACGCTGATAGTGGAGGTCGGCGGCGCGCATGGCGCCTCCCGCACCATCACGTTCGGCACCGGCGCGACCGTCACCGCCGGTGCGTACACCAAGCTCACCCCGACCGCGGACGCGTACGTCCGCGACGGCTCCTACGCCACCACCAACTACGGCAGCACCACCGACCTGGACGTCAAGAACACCGGCACAGGCACTGGCTACAACCGCCGCTCCTTCCTCAAGTTCGACCTGTCCGGCCTGGCGGCCACACCCAGGCGCGCGGTGCTGTGGGTCCGGGGGGCCACCTCCGATTCCGCCGGCACTCAGGCCACCGTCACCGGGTACGCGGTGAGCAGCGACAGCTGGACGGAGACCGGCCTGACCTGGAACAACCAGCCGGCCCTGGGCAGCCCGCTCTCCTCAGGCTCGATCGGCAGCGCCAAGGACTGGATCCCGATCGACGTCACCAGCCACATCCGGACCCAGTACGCCGGCGACGGGACCGCGACGGTCGCCCTCGCCGAGGCCTCGGCAGGGGTTGTCGTCGTCCTGGCCAGCCGGACCAACTCCACGAATCCGCCGTTCTTGCAGGTCATCACGGGATGATCCGACTGATGAAATTGTAGGCAACCGGTTGCAGGCTGGGAGGCTTGATCCATACGATGACGGCCATGCCTACCCCGTCACAGCTGTTCGGCCCAGCCCCCAGCACCCGGGAGGGCTGGGCCGACGCGCTGCTCGCCCTTGTCGCACCGGCCACGCGCACGGCTGCCGCCGGGCCCGAGCGCATGCCGGTCCACCCGAGCATGAGCGACCGTGGGGCGGTCTGGTTCGAACTCGTCGCCCGCCCGCTGTGGGGACTCGCCGCGCACGCCGCCGGCGGCCTGTCCGGCGCCGACCCGCAATGGGACGAACTGCGCCGCGCGTTGACCGCCGCCGTCGACCCCGAACATCCCTGGTACGTCGGCCGACCGGCCGACATGGACCAGCGCCTCGTCGAGTCCGCCGCCGTCGGCTACGCCCTCGCCGTGGCGAAGGACCAGCTCTGGGATCCGCTTACCGAACGGCAGCGGGAACAGCTCGCCGACTGGCTGTCGGCGGCGGCGTCCGCAACACCCTTCGACAACAACTGGTGCTTCTTCCCCGTGCTCGCCGCCGTCGGACTGCGTTCGGTGGGCGTACCCGTGGACGAGGCGCGGGTGGCCGCGCACCTGGATCGCATCGAGGACTTCGCGCTGCGCGACGGCTGGTATTCCGACGGGCCGGGCACGCCCGAGCGGCCCGGCTCCCGCGACTACTACGTCCCGTTCGGGTTCCACTTCTACGGGCTCCTGCTGGCGTCGTTGAAAGCGGTCGACGACGAGCGGCGGCGACGCTACGGGCAGCGGGCGACCGAGTTCGCGGCGCAGTTCCAGCACTGGTTCGCCGCCGACGGAGCCGCCGTACCCTTCGGCCGCAGCCTCGGCTACCGGTTCGCCCAGGGCTCCTTCTGGTCGGCACTGGCCGCGGCCGACCTGCCCGCCGTCGACTGGGCCAGCGCGCGCGCCCTGGCACAGCGCAACCTCGGGTGGTGGTGGCGGAAGGCCATCCTTGCCGAGGACGGCTCCCTGACCGTCGGCTACGCCTACCCGAACAACGGTGTCGTCGAGCAGTACATGGCCGGTGGGTCGCCGTACTGGGGCATGAAGGTTTTCGCGAGCCTCGCCGCGGCCGGCGATCATCCGTTCTGGACGGCGACGCCCGCGCCGGACCTGCCTCCTGGCGTCAGCCCGCAACCGGCCGCGGCGATGATCCTCGCGCGGGACGCGGCTGGGGACGTCGTCGCGCTCGCCGGGCAGAACGCGCCCGGCTGGAACCCCCGGGGCGGGAACGCCAAGTACGCGAAGTTCGCCTACTCCACCCTCGCCGGGTTCAGCGTGCCCACCGGCGAACCCTCCCTGGACCAGGGCGGCTTCGACAGCACGCTGGCCCTGTCCGACGACGGCGAACACTGGCGCACGCGTTCCGCCGGAGAGTCCCAGATCGACGGCGAAACCCTCGTCGTGCGCTGGCGGCCGTGGCCGGACGTGGTCGTCGACACCCGGCTCCGGCACGACGACGGCGGGCACATTCGCGAGCACCACATCACCACCGGGCGCCGGCTGCACACGGCCGAAGGCGCGTTCTGCGTCCCGAAGACCGGCCTCGGGGCCACGCCCCACAACGTCACGGAGCGCCCCGGCCTGGCCCGGGCGACGGCCGACACAGCCGTCAGTGAGATCGTCTGCCTGACGGCCGACGGGTCACCACGCGATGGCGTCGTCGAGCTCCAGATGCCGGGCTCCCACCTCCTGCACCCGCGCACAGTCCTTCCGACACTGCGAGGCGTCCTCGATCCCGGCGAGCACACCCTGCGCTGCCGCGTTTCCCTCACCCGCCGGTGATGACAGCGCCATCCGGAAGGTTGGCGGGTGGCGACAAAGATCGTTTTCCAGCACTGGAGCATGCATGCCCACCAGACAGGTTCTCGTGTACACAGCGACCGCCGCATACCGGCACGAGTCCATTCCCGCCGCTGTCGCCGCCTTCGGCGAGCTGGGCGCCGAGCACGGGTTCACGGTCCATGCCACCGAGGAGCCGCTGCGTTCCCTCGACGGGTACGACGCGGTCGTCTTCCTGTCGACCAGCGGCGACGTCCTCGACGAACCGGGCCGCGTGGCACTGCTCGATCACATCGCGGGCGGCGGCGGATTCCTGGGCGTTCACTCGGCCGCCTGCACCGAGTACGAGTGGCCCGCCTACGGTGAACTCCTCGGCGCCAGGTTCGCCGGACATCCCCCGATGCAGCCGGCCGTACTCACCATCGACCGCTCGCATCCGGCCACCGCACACCTTCCCCGGCAGTGGCACTGGACCGACGAGTGGTACGACTTCAGGACACCACCCCGCGACGTCACTGTCCTTGCCACCGTCGACGAAGCGACCTACACCGGCGGCGGTATGGGCGCCGACCATCCCCTCGTCTGGTACCGGCGTCACGGCCGCGGACGCAGCTTCTACACCGCGCTCGGCCACGCGACCGAGGCCTACGACGACCCGGCCTTCCGGGCCCACCTGCTCGGCGCCCTGCAATGGGCCGCTTCCTGGCCCGAAGAGCGGTGAGCTACTCAGCAGCAGCAGCAGCAGCAGCAGGAGGAGGAGCGGCGCGGCGCCGCGGAGTCCGCCCGCTACGCCTGAGTGACGTCTTGATGAACGCGAGCCGGATAGCAAGGGTCGCCCAATTCCACACCGGACATATTGAGTGGCCTGTTTAGGTCGTGGCCGGATTATGTCAGTTAGAGCGCACTCCAAATTCTTGACCGAACGCGATCAATTTCGGTTGGATCCCCTCGATCTTAAAGATCGCGTAAATAAGGGGTGGGGACCTTGGGGGGTATACATATGCGCCGGCCTGCTCGGATGCAGAACAACGGGACGAGACGTCTCGTCTCCGGCTTCACAGCGGCGGCTCTGCTAGCGGCGCTGCCCGCCCTCGGGGTCACCGGGGTCACTGCCTCGGCGGCGCAGGCCGCTTCGGGGGATTCCACGACGTCCGAGGCGTCGGCCGCGCTGGAGCAGGCAGCCGCGTCGGGTGACAAGGTCGAGGTCGTCGGGCAGCGCGAGGAGTACTCGACGACGTATGCCAATCCGGACGGGTACTCGTTCACGCTGGAGCAGTCCGCCGTTCCGGTGCGGGTCGAGCGGTCCGACGGTTCGTGGGCGACGCCGGACGCGACGCTGGAGCGCCGGGCGGACGGTTCCATCGGGCCGAAGGCGTCGGTCGCGGACATCTCGTTCTCCGCGGGCGGCGACGGCGAGGGCCTGGTGACGCTCACCGAGGGCGGGCAGTCGCTGTCGCTGGGGTGGCCGGGGACGCTGCCGAAGCCGGCGCTGGACGGTGCCTCGGCGGTGTACGCAGATGTGCTGCCGGGCGTGGATCTGCGCATGACGGCGACGGTGGAGGGCGTCCAGCAGGTGCTGGTCGTCAAGTCCGCGCAGGCGGCGGCCAATCCGGAGCTGACGAAGATCGAGTTCTCGATGGCGTCGAAGGGCCTGACGGTGACCGGCGGGACGGGCGGCGGACTGACCGCTGTCGACGCCGACGGCAAGACCGTCTTCCGGTCCCCGGCCGCTCAGATGTGGGACTCGGCGGGCGACGCCGACAGCACCACGAGCATGTCGCTCGCCTCCGTCGAGGCGGACCCGGCCCCCGCGCAGGACGGCGACGGAGAGACCACGTCCGACCCGGCCGAAGGGCCCGGCGACGGCGACACCTCCGCCGTACTGCCGGTGACCGTGACCGACGACTCCGTGGTCGTCGTGCCCGACGCGGACCTGCTCACCGGGGACGACACGGTCTACCCGCTCTACATCGACCCCGATGTGGCGATCACCGAGTCCGAGCGGACCCTGCTGTCCTCGGACGGCGACACCTTCTACAACTTCTCCGGCGGCGACGAGGGCAAGGGCGTCGGCTACTGCGGCACCTACACCACCGGCGGCTACTCGTACTACTGCGGCTCCGGCTACCGGAACCGGATGTACTTCGAGTTCTCGCCGGCCAAGCTGGCGGGCAAGAAGGTCCTGGACACG
>Ga0307517_10009721_pt1 | contig 13591 bp, 18 predicted proteins | sample 23_EM_MG_FD_194515 | JGI IMG/M metagenome (GOLD analysis project Ga0307517, IMG submission 194515) | Populus trichocarpa ectomycorrhiza microbial communities from riparian zone in the Pacific Northwest, United States - 23_EM | ecosystem: Host-associated > Plants > Roots > Unclassified | place...
TGAATCATTGCTGGCTCCAGTACAAGATGATGAAATAAAAAGAGTTGTTTTCCAGGTGAAACCTTATATCTGTTGAGGATTATTACAGAGATAATTTATTGCAGAGATAAATTAACTAGTTGCCGAATTAGGATTTCAATTTTAGTATTAGTTTTATCCGTATAAGAAAAACATTTTTATTTATAATTTTTAAAAGAATAAATTTAAAATAATACATGTCAATTAAAATTAATATGAAATAGATTTTTACATGTAAAATAAATAAATAAATTATTTTATCTTCTATATAATCAAAACTTAAAACTCAATTACATATCAGTTTCGTGCAAAAAGTAAAGTTTAGCATAAAAACAAAAATTACTTGGCTAACCATATTATTTTTTCTGTATAAAAATATAAGGTACCATAATAGCAATCGGTATTGAAGAAAAAAAAAGTATTTAATTTTGAATTATTTAAATTTTTATTTGAACAATGTATTTTAAGATGCTTGAATTATGTATGAATTTTTATTTGAATCATGTATTTTAAGGTGCTTGAATTATGTATGAATTTTTATTTAAAGCATGATTTTTTTTAATGTATTTTAAAATTCCTTACGATTTTACGATTTTACGATCCGAGTTTATTTTGCATTTTCCGTGCTGTGTCAAAATCGCGATTTTAACAACTTTGCTTGCAGTAGTTGGGTTAATTTGACGGATAACGTGTTTTATTTTATAAAATAATTTTTATTTGAAAATGTAGTGGGATAATATTTTTTTTAGTTTTTAAATTTTATTTTAATATTAATATATTAAAACAATTAGAAAATAAAAAAAATATCAAAAGCAAAGAAAAAATATATATCTTTAATTTTTTTTCAAAAACGCTTTTGAAACACAAAAACAAACAAGTTTTCAGAGCTGTCATTGCTATTTTTGTGATTTCATTTATTTTTATATTTTGATAATCTTAATGTGTATATAAAAAAAAACTAAAAAAATATTTTGATATATTTTGAAGTAAAAATTACTTTTGAAAACACACATAATTACGCAGTCATACTAATCACACATTTCATATTAATTTAAATGAGCATTTCTTAATTTTTATTTTTACCCCATTAAGTAATTAAAGTTGCATTATAGATTAAAGTTCCAATTCTTATTTTTTGACCCATTAAATAATTGTCCAATATAAGATAAAGACCCAAACGCTTGGAGTGTTTGGAAATGTTGTAACGATTATGGTTTTAAAGTGCTTTTCGCTTGGAAATGCATTAAAATAATTTTTTTTTTATCTTTGAAAAATTACCTTTGACATTCACTTATCAAAAGTCAAAATGATCTGAAAATATATAAAAAATAATTTTAAGCAAAATAAATAATTTAAATTTATAAAAAACATGGTTTCAATTAAATTCCCAAACATTGCCTCGATCAAAATCTAAAAAAAACCTAAAAAAGCCCTAATTAAATGAGTCATGAATTAATTTAATTTTTACAAATTAAAAATAAAATAAAATAGAATCGAACCAATCGGTTCAATTTGATTTAGTTTGGTCCGAAATTCTTTAAAAATAATTAATTTGATTGGATATTTTTATCTAAACTAAATTCAACCAAGCTCGCCTGATAAAAATTAAACTTAATAGTTTTTAAGAGAGAGTTAAAAAAAAAAGTCAATAAAATAAAATCAAGTAAGCTATCAAGAAGCCCATTTCCATAACCAGGCCCGACTAACCAATCTAATAAAAACGACTCCCTCGTAGGCGGGAAAAAAAACCAGGCACACCAAAAATAGGGCTTTTCAAATTTTCAAACATCAACTCTTGACTCCCTCCCTCTCTCCAAAAAACGAAAATGGAGAGAATCCACGTCGCCGTCAGAGCAAGACCATTATCAGCAGAAGACGCAAAATCTACTCCATGGAGAATCTCCGGAAGCTCCATCTTCATCCCTAATTACTCCAATAAATTCGAATTCGGTGCTGTCAAGTTCACATTCCACATTTTTGAATTTTTTTTAAATAATTTTTTTTTAGGTTTTACCTCCGGTTTGCTAATTTTTTCAATTTTTTTTGCTGCTTAGATCGTGTTTTTGGTGAAGCGTGTAAGACTGAAGAGGTTTATAGATCCAAAACTAAAGAAATCGTTACTGCTGCCGTTCGTGGATTCAACGGTAAATTTTGAAAGTAATTAAGATTTTAATAAGTGAATTGGATTAACTCAAGAGTGTAATTATGGTTTTTAGGGACTGTATTTGCTTATGGACAAACTAACAGTGGAAAGACGCATACAATGAGAGGGACATCTAATGAGCCTGGCGTGATTCCTCTTGCTGTGCATGATTTGTTTCATATAATACAACAGGTAATTTTAATTTGAATCTAATTTTAGTTGCATGTTAATTGAGATTTACACAATTTTCTGGGTTTATTTTATTGTTTTGTTTAATGTTGATATTTTTAATTAGCTTTTAGATGGCAGTGAGCCTTTCCTTTTTGGACATGTTTTAGGTGTTTATAGAGAAGAATTTAAGTGTTTATGGAGAGGAGAGGAAGAGAAAGAAAGAATTCTGTTTTGTATTGCCTTTGATGATTAAAATGATAAACGAGCTAGCTACGTATACAAGGTTCTCTATTCTAACTCCATAAATGTTTTGACTTCCATTAACAAAAGTAATAGTTTGACATGCAGTTTGACAACAAACTATTGCTAACTCCATAAATGTTCTAACTTCCATCTTGATTAAAAGTTTCCATTTGATTCACTCTATTAACACCATTAAGAAAAGATTTATAGCTTGCTGCCGTTCCCATATTAACTGCTTGATTAGGTTAAAACTCAAGACCATTTCCCAAATTTCTTGAAAATATTGTGGAATCATTAGGTACTCCAAACTGTTTTTGCACTCTAACTCCATAAATCCAATAATAATGATTTTGTGAAATACCACATAACATTTACCCCCAAATGATTAACAGCGTCTACAAAAGATTGTGAATTCCGTAAGACCCCAAAATTAGTCCCTTACAAACGAGTACTAACTTTTCTCCCAAATATTCAACCCATTTACTCTATTCTCAAAGAATTGGTTATTTTGGGTGGTAACACCAAGGACTATTCTGAATTTACCTTTCTAAAATTCTGGACCGAGTCCTCCAATTTCTTGATTTCTGCGATTATGGTCCTTTTTTATGGTAAAAATTTATATAAACAAGAATTAAGTGTTTATAGGGAAGAAGAGAAGTTGTAATTTACAAAGGAAGACAAAGAAACGATTCTGCTTTACATTTCCTTCGATGATTAAAATGATAAACGAGCTAGTTATTTATACAAGGTTACCAATTTTGTTGTAGCAGCTACCTAATCTTACCAAATGCCACATGTTACATCATCTTCATTACCCACAACCATTCAATCGATGCCACATGTCCCTCCAAAATTAAGTTTTACTTTGACTCATAACAATGCCAAACTAGACGACCCTTTTAATCTCTGCAAAAGATTGTGCATTGTATTGATGGAGTTGAAATCACAAGGACACGGAAAGGTCATTAGTGAAACACAAGAGAGTGAGACCTTGGCATCCTCGATAATAATTATAATTTGTAGAAATAGCTTTAACAATTTAGTAAAAGTTTGGATATGTATTTTTAATTTTGCAAGGAATTTTTTTATTACTCTTACTTGATGAGACTTTAATTTGTAAATTAGGATGTGGACCGGGAGTTTCTGTTGAGAATGTCTTACATGGAGATATATAATGAAGATATTAATGACTTATTGGCTCCCGAACATCGAAAGTTGCAAATTCATGAAAGTACAGAGGTACTCAAAATTTCTGTTTCTTGGAGATTATGTGCTATATTGCCAAGATTGTTGCTAGCTATTTGTTTTTGTTTTGTGTACGTAGAGAGGAATATATGTAGCTGGATTGCGTGAAGAAATAGTTGCCTCTCCCCAACAAGTTCTCGACCTTATGCAGTTTGGAGAATGTAAGTTATTTTTAGACGTAATGTTAATATTTTTGGATTTTTGTTAGAAACCACCATTTTTTTACGTTGGCTTTTTGATGATTAATTGGTTTCTGCTTTTTCTTCATCGAATTTTAGCTCACAGGCACATTGGAGAGACAAACATGAACCTGTATAGTAGCAGGTCCCACACTATTTTCCGTATGGTAAGATCAAATTCTCCTCCCACTGATTTTGTTTGTTTTATACGATCATTTTCCTTATATTCATTATTGAACAGATTATTGAGAGTAGAGATAGGACTGGGGATGAGGATAGTAGCAACTCATGTGATGCTGTACGTGTATCGGTTTTGGTATGTGATTCAGTGTATTGTGTTTCCTTTTATCTTTATGGTGGTTATGCTTCTTTCTGTTGTCGTTATGGTAATTAGTATGGATGTTTTTTTTTCTAGAATTTGGTGGACCTTGCTGGTTCTGAACGGGCGGCAAAAACTGGAGCAGAAGGTGTTCGGCTCAAAGAGGGTTCACACATAAATAAAAGCTTAATGACACTTGGCACTGTCATTAAGAAATTGAGTGAGGGTGCAGAAAGCCAAGGGTATTTTCTATATTTGTGTAACTATCTTTATTTTTTAATCACTTCATACACTTTAACTGTTTTTATTATTCAATTTGATCTAGGGGTCATGTTCCATATAGAGATAGCAAACTCACACGCATTTTGCAGCCCGCTTTGGGTGGAAATGCAAATACAGCTATAATATGCAACATAACTCTTGCACAGGTAACATTCTGTAGCCATTCAAATTTATCTTGGTTAACATTGTTAAAAGCACAAGTGTTATGATTTCATCTGTTTTTTATGTTGCTAATCACGTTTGTTGATAGTAGATTCATGCAGACGAGACAAAGAGTAGTCTACTGTTTGCAAGCAGAGCGTTGCGTGTCACGAATTGTGCACATGTGAATGAGGTATTTTTTTGCTGTCTTGCACTAACTAAACTGTATTGTACTTATTTTGATGCTTTCTAAGTTCAAAAACTCTTTTAAAGTGTTTCATAATTTGAGCTTATGTTTTGATGCCAGCATATCGTCTCTGGATGTCATTTTTTTTCTTTTCTTTTGGAGGAGTAACCCATGTTTTCTTCATGCTAGATTTTGACAGATGCTGCCTTGTTAAAGCGTCAAAAGAAAGAGATTGAGGAGCTTCGGGAAAAATTACGGGTTAGCCCCCTTAACATGATAGGTGCAGTTATTTTTTCATTCTTTCGACAGTTGCTCACCTTTTAACTATTATTGATTTCAATCCAGGGTTCTCAATCCGAACACCTAGGAAAGGAGATTCTCAATCTTCGAAACACATTATTACAGGTTCAATCATCTTGCTTTTGATATTAATTTTTTCATATGCATGGAATGATTTGAGTTTAGATGTTGAAAATATTTTTTGCAGTCTGAACTGGAGAGGGAGCGCATAGCTTTGGAATTGGAGGAGGAAAAGAGAGCTCAAGTTGAACGTGAGAAGGTTTTGCAAGAGCAAGCTAAGAGAATTAAAAACTTGAGTTCAATGGTGTTGTTCTCTAATCGGGATGAGAGTCGTGATCAACATAAAAGGGTTTGTATGACTTCCTTATCAATATAATTCATCAAAAACATATGTTTGATGCGCCTTCCTATAATTTCTGTGCAAAAATTGTAGGATGGTGGATATTATTGGTGGTGGGTATTAGTTTGGGGAGTACAAGTTGATGATTAGTTACTTTCTTCTAGACTAAGAAGGGTAATTCGTCAATTGCATTGGTAATGGAGTTTGGTGCACCTTTTTATTTTCAGATAGGATCTCAACTCCCAAGGTCACATAAATGGGTTTGATCATATTTGTGGCGCTAATTTGGAGCAGTTGAAATTCCTCAAAATATGTTTTTATTTCTAATTTTTTATTGATATTTTTTTTCGTATTTGCGTGAATTCGAGTTAGAGTGAATTGCTTGTAGTCCGTGGAGTGAATACCTAGGCGGCTGGCCAATTTTTTGGGATGTTGTCTTTTTACTGCATTCACACTTAGAGTGGATTGTCTGTCATAAGGCAGCTACATTTCTCGATTCTATGGTGGAAAGATTCGAGGAAAGACTAGCTTACAGGAAGGGGCTTCTCATTTAGAAAGGACTTAGAGAATGGAGACCTAGATTGGATATCATTGTCTGATTTACTTTATTTATTTGTTCAATTTTTGTTTTAGTGGTGCAGATGCTGTAAAAGGTTGCAAAAATTTTTGTTGATGAGAGACCAACAATGAGTTAAAAATTAACCCCTTACGTAGTTCTTACGGAGTTTCGTTACATTCTGCAGGGGAAGAGACGAGACACATGGTGCCCTGGAAATCTTGCACGGGAAACTCTTCAAGAGGTATTATGTTTGCTGTTACTAAAATGCTTAAGTTTATCTCCTGTTAGTCATGAAACTCAAAACTCTTTGCTAGATCATATTTGAGGTCAAAATTCAAGAGTGAACCTATGCATGTTGAAGTTGATTTTAAAAAGTGATGGATATTTGTTGCAATGGTTAATCATTGAGTAGAGGTAACAGAATCCTGTTTTCACTTGGACACAACCACCCAGGGGGTGTAAGGGATGCCATATCTCAAGAAACGAGGACAAGGCTACGTGGCCAGCGTGTGTGTGGTTCTGTAGTTTGACAATGTTCACTCAAAGAAACTGAACTATAATTGAGTGTTTGTATGTATACATAAGTAATGAAAGTTCGAAATCCAGCTTTAACTTTGCATTCAATTGTTAAACAAAGGTGGACAGCAGTGTTGCTTGAAGTTCTCGCACAACTAAAGTAGGAGCATCCTATAATCATAGAATATAATAAACGTTTTTTGATGCAGTTTGCCCATAAATAGTAGTTTGTACACTGTTCTATCATGAATTGACTTGGTCTAATGGTTTGACATTTTAGGTATTGCCTTATTAATGGATTATCATCTGAAATCTTGGCACAATTTGCACAAATAGAAAACCATGGCATAGGGCAGTGGTACTTGTGTGTGTGTTAGGAAGTTTCACTTGATTTATGACCGGGATTCACTGGGATTTCTGTCATATATTGTCCTATGAAATTATTGAGATGATCAAGCACATTGATAACTAGTTTGTACTGGAATCAGGAATTTGCACTGTAACTATGTGTTGAGAAAAGCTATGGAATATTGCACAATAAATTGGATTTAGGCTGATTAGCTAGCTTATAGTCTTCTGCTTTGCTTTAGGTGGATCCCAATATCCAGCCAAGGGCTTCTGCTATAAAACCAATGAAAGATAGAAGTGATATGGGACCACTTTTACCCTTTCAAGAATTGGTCAGCGAGATTGAAGTTGGGGATGACGTCAATATGCAAAGTGAAGATTGTAAAAATAATGCATCAGAAGACTGCACCCTTCCTGATCCATGTTCTTTATTGCATGTGACAAATAGGAGAAAGGCGCCACCTAGGAAGAAAGGCTCAACTGCGGTTTGTGCCCTTTCTTTTTATCTATATTCCCTCTCATTTATCTGTTGATGCACTAATATGTGTTTGGGTGTCAGGAGGACCATGAATGGGCAGAAATACAAGTGGAATATGAGGACTTGCTTCAGAAACTTGAAACTCAGGTTGTTATTCTTCTTTAGCACATCTGTTTTTAGGAGATGGATGTGGATATTCACTTATTTCTCCATTTGTTTAATTTTTATATTTTTACCATGCAGAGAACTACGAGTGAGATACAGATTGATTGTTTAAGAAGACAGCTTGGTGAGACTAATTTGATTCAATGTGTGAAATGTAGTAATTGTCTTACTTCTGATGGCAATACAAGTACCAATAATTTGGACAAAAACGTAAGTCTAAGGGAGTCAGAGGCCATTATTGTGATCAAACAACTTCAAGATAAGGTTTGTTTTTTTGCCTTCTTCCTCAATTTCTTGTTTGTTAATAACCTTTTGTTTTTAAATCTTTGAATTTTATGTTTTTTTCTCTGGTTCATATTGTTCCTAGAATTTCTTCATCTTCTGTTTCCACTACATGTGATTTAAACTTATTTTTTCATTGTTTAGATTAAAATGTTAGAAATGGAGAAGTCCTCTAGTCAGCAAAATCTAGACAGTGTTGTTGAGCTAGCAACAGAGCAAAGTATATGTGCTAGGGAGACGTTTGAAGAGGTAAGTATGAGCCATCAATGAATTTTCTTTGTTTTCTAAGATGTGCATATGGGCAAATTTATGATGTCTTTGCTGTGGTTTCCAAGAGCTATTCATGGTCTTCATCAATAAAAGTACAAAATTATATGCATATTAATGCTGGTATTTTTTAACTTCTGTTTGGTTTTCATTGGTTAATGAAAGGTAACTGGTATTCGTTCTTCATTTATGCTTTGCATTTATAGTAAAATTTATTGCGTTTACTTTATGTTGGAAAATTTGTAATGCTTCTTTGTCTTTTCTATTGTGATCTCTTAGCTCCATGAAGAGCTCCAAAATGCACGAGAGGAGACGAGGATTGCTCATGAACAACTTAACATTATTGATGTAGGTGACTTTTACTTTTGTCTTAATCTCTGTGAGCATTCCTAGTCAGTCCTTGTTCTTTATATTTTCTGTACTTAATATATGTATTTGTCCGCAATGTTTTTGTTCGTATTTATACTCTTTGGGCCATGCCTAGCAAGCTTATTCCTAATCTCTTAACTAGAGGTGAATTTTAACTCTGATAAAGGTTTCATTGGAGATTGAAGACATCATGTCTGAAGTTAAGAACTCCAAAGAAGTTGTTGAAAGCTGTTCCTCTCTTTTGGATGACGTTTTCCAGAGTTTTTCTTCTATATCTAATGCAATAAGTGTGAGTAATAATGAAATATCGACTGATTGCTTATTTTATTTTATTTTATGATTGTTCATTATGCGAATACCTTCTGGATGTGTGGTAGGCTATTTGTTTTCATTGAATCTATATTAGACTATGTTTTAGTGGGCACAGTTTGAATAAAGTAATTCGTTGCAATGCAGGATTTCAAGGCTTTGATCTGCCAGAGCTCTCATGAACAAGGATTAATCATTAGTAGTCATGAGAAGTTATACCATTGCATGAAGCAAAAAGTTGATGAAGTGGAGAATGAAAAGGTATGGTTGTTTCTTTCTTTCTTCAATGCAGGGGACTATAGCTAAATGAACCGCAGTAGTGATAAAGAGATAACGCAGTTCTATTTGTTTGGTACAGATAAGAAAACAGAAATTATTAAATGAAATCTACTATTTCCTTTTAGTTCTTTTCTGGCTATGTCTGCTAAATAAATTAAAATTTTCAAATGCAGCTCCTTTTACACAAAGAATCTACGGGTCTTCAGAAACAGATACAAGAACTGAGACACAATACTCAAAATTATGAAGAGTCTTTGAGAGTAAGAAAGCTTGTTTAAATGGTTAATTTGACTTAACTCACGTATGCATAACATGCAGGGCTTGATGTACTTGTCTTATTCCTTTGGTTGTTGCAGGCACTTACAGAACATCAGAATTTTGAAAAGGAGGAATTTCTTTCTCAAATTCAAAATCTTCAAAAGGAATTATCATGTTTATCTTCTTGTTTCTTGGCAAAAGAAAAGGATAATTTGAGAAAAGATCTTGAGAAAACAAAAGTGAAATTGAAAGAGACTGAATCCAAGCTCAAGAATGCTGTTCAAGAGAAAACCAAACTTGAGGTTTTGTTCTATATGCATAATTTCCTACCATGCCAATTAAATCATATGATTTAGATTATAATTCATCACTTCATGTTTGTAGGGTCAAAAAACATTTGCTGAAAGGGAGGTAAAACGATTGCATGGTCAGAAGACTCTTCTCGAGCGTGACATTAGCAAACGTGACTCCCTGGCTGGTAGAAGACGTGATTCAATGGTTGACAGGAGTTCAAAGATGTTTGATCCAAAAAAGTCAAAGGGTCTTGCAGCTTCTTTTGAAGAGACAATGGAGGTGGTGACCTTGAATATTAATATCTGTTTCGTACACCTTGCATCGAACATCTGTAATCTAGCTATCAATTATCCCCTTGCTTGAATTAATCATGCGGATGACTTCATATCTTATCTTCTTTTTTTCCCATGTCATTTTTGTATTGTTTAGGAAGATTACAGAAAGTTGGAAGTTCTTGCATTTGAAATGGAAGCAACTATTGCTTCTTTGGAAGAGGAAGTAACTGCTGCACACAAGGAAAAGGAAGAGGCTATATCAAGAAATGAAAGTTTGGCTTCAGAGTTGGAGGCCCTGACAGAAAAGCTTAACATATCAAATGCTGAAGTGAATGTGTTGCAGGAAGATGCTTCACGCCTTGTAAGTTTTTCCTCTTACATCTCCCCTGTTCATAAATTTCTTTATTTCTTCATTAAAGCTGAAAGACCATTGCGCATTTGTGCTACTTTGTGCATCTTGTTTTTCTGTCTCTAGAGACTAAGGTTGGAAGAATCCACTTTGGACCAGCAAAAATTGGAAAATTCTATAAGATTGTTAGCAGAACAAAAGGAAGAGTTGGCAATGGTAAGCTCATGTTTTGTCTAATCTCTTAGAAATTAATTTACTATTTTTCTTGTTTTTATTGACAGAATTTTGGTCATGGGATTTTGTCTGATTTTGCAGCAACTTAGTGATTCCCTTTTGGAAATGGAGGAGGAAAAGGCAATATGGTTTTCCAAGGAGAAAGCTTCCATTGAAGTCATAGAAGAAAAAGGTGCAGAGATTACAGCAATGACCAAAGCAATGTCAGAGGTAAGCTACAAAATTCCACTTAAAGAATTTTTCAATACGCCATTCTATTTCAAATTCTGTGCTGTGTTCAGGGTCTGGTGGGGATACTGTAATGTCATCATTTGCTTGTCTCGTCCAAATTTGTTTTGAGAATGAACACCATTTCTTTTAGCGTATATGATTGCTTTGTTTTATTATACCCACTTGTCTGTTAGTTTGATTATGGATGTGTTACAATAGGCCAGAAACGAATTAGAGTCCTGTAGGGAAGAATGCAAGGTCCTCACAGAAAAACTTGCATGTTCTGAGGAAAATGCCGAGCGGGAGAAGAAATCAAGGTATATATTATATTCTAAATAACCATGTTCGATAGCCAGGTTTTCTGTATTTTTTTTGCATTATTAGTGACCTTATTGCTGGCGACTGGCTATTACTGTCCTCAAAGTCGAACTCTTTTCTGATCCAGTGCAGAGAAGTCTCTAGAGATTGATCAACTGAAAAATCATCTGATAAGGGCTGATATTGAGAGCAAACAATCTCAAGAGGTGAGATACAGGTTCATTTTCATGTGATAATTTTTTTATACGACATATTATTAGTTTATTACTCTATTTGGAAAGCAGAATTAATCAATTTCTTTTTTCCTCTTATGCTCCAGACGTTGAAATCAAATCTGGACACTCTCTCCATGGAACTTGATTGTGCTCGCGGGAAAGTGAATACACTTGAGAAGGAAATGATTATTCTGAGCAAGGAGCGAGATGATCTATTTACTCAAATTAGAGGGTTGGATACAAGATTAGAACCAGAAAATGACTTCCAGGTTCGATCTACATGCATTGTTTGCAAAATGAATTTACATTTGAAAAAAGGGAAAAGGGCAGATATTCTCTCTCTCAATTTAGTGATTTACTTGGTCACATGTTTCTTTTACAGAATCTTCAAAACCAACTACTCAGTATAACAAGTGAAAGGGACAAGTGGATTAGACATTGTGATGACATGGTAGGTTGGTTATTAATTCTTTTGTTGATTTGGCACCCCATTTATCTCAGAACGGTCTGATACCGTGAATTTGTTCCAGTTACTGGAGTCTAAAGTTCAAGTTGAGGAACTTAATGGGAGAATCTCTAGCATGGAGGCCAAAATGAAGAATGTAAGTATCTACACAATTGTATTCATCCGATTCAAGATCTAGCATTACTTGTGTGTTTCATCCCAGAATCAAAGAGTTAGAAATGCTCTTTAAGCTGCTCTACCATGGGCTAATTACATATTACTCGATCTTCTTTTCTTTCTCGAACCTAAAAAGATGCGTTCCCCATCCATTAGTAGCATCACATCACATCAGTTTAAAGGAGGAAGTCCCTCAAACATTGAGATTTGTTGTTTACTCATTTTCTTCAAGCGAATCCTTTTTGATCTAGTGAAACATATCATGTGTTGCTCAAATGCAAGCAGGAAGAAGCCATGAACAACAAGGAAAGGGCAAAATTTAGAATGAGGCTTCGAGGGACACAAGCAAAGTCAGACGCCTTCCATTTTAGATACAAGGAAGCAGTAAATGAGTTGGCATTCATGAACAGAAACTACGAGGTGGCTTCAAAGAAGCTGAAGAACCAGTTAGCTTCCTATGGAATTGAGATCCTCAACCTCAAGAAGCAAATCGCTGCCTTAACCGGGCAAAGAACTGATCATTAAACAACAGTAGTTGGTTCTTTTTTTTTTTTTTTTTTTCATTTTTCGCATCTCAACCATTTTTTACATGTTAGCTAATTATTTATCCAGGACACAGCACAGCAGCTTACCATTGTCAATATGTACATTAACATGCTATTTCTCTAATGAAAATAGAGTAGAAAATTCACGAGTAGATATTAAATTTCATAAAAAAAGGTTATCTTTGAACTTTTAGGGTTGAAGTACCCTTGGATAGATTCAATTTTTTAAATAGAAAACCGAAACCGACCACGGGCTCAACAGCGTTCAAATTTAGAAAAGATATTCAATTTGGTTGGATTTTTTGGTCCAAACCAAATCAACCGATGCACACCCTATTTTCTATTGACCCAAATGGTTACATAGGCAAATATAAATCGGTATGAGCAGGGGCTCTTTAGTGAACAAGGCACAAGTGTAACATATTTGTGTCATCAAAATGAAATAAAAATTGCCATTTAAATTGTTTTAGTGCTACGGTTTGGCTTTACATGTACTTCAATTCTGGTTATGCTGCCAGATCAGAATATGATCGACAAAATGCAGAGACATGAGAGTTTAAAGCACACGCCACTTCTTCGACACAGCCTCGCATACCCTTGCAATACACCAGGCAGCACTCAGCGGATATTCAGACACTGAAAGGGGAGACAACACAAGTAATTAGGATTCCTGCCTCAAAAATCCAAGATGTCAAATACAGACAGGACATTCATCAGGACGACGAAGCCTCAACTTCACAGCAAGTACAATGCCAATACATTAACGGATATTCAGAGGTGTTCTGAAGGATGCCACAAATCATTACAAAGGTAGCCAGTTGCATTTTATACCCAATAAAAAACGAGTAACATATTTTCCGTAACTTGTGCATTGGTTTGCGTGAAGTTCCGATCAAATCCTCCTGGCAAATGCTTTGAGCTAAACAAATGTGTTTATGGATAGTGCCTTCAGAAAAAACATTATACATGAACTTGGGGTCTAGATTCTTTATCGGAAGCTAAATCTAATCACTATTGATTTTACTGCGTGTATTATTTCTACATAAGATGATTGTAAAGAAATGGATCTAGGAAGAGCTTACCTGATATGAAGTCATCTACATAATCACATTCAATTTTACCATGGGACAT
>Ga0307517_10009722_pt1 | contig 13590 bp, 11 predicted proteins | sample 23_EM_MG_FD_194515 | JGI IMG/M metagenome (GOLD analysis project Ga0307517, IMG submission 194515) | Populus trichocarpa ectomycorrhiza microbial communities from riparian zone in the Pacific Northwest, United States - 23_EM | ecosystem: Host-associated > Plants > Roots > Unclassified | place...
TTTATTTTTTAATTTCACCATCGATTAAGAAATCATAAGCAATTGACCTTAAATTTGAAACAAATCATCTAAAATAAAACTTTGAGAACCAAAATGAATTGTCAAAAAATAAACAGGGCCATCCATGATGATTTGTGTGTGTGTGAACAGTGCTAACCTTAATATTTAGTATAATTAATTAGAAATCAAAATAAAAAAAATAACACAACATAGTTGTCAGACCTTATTCGAGACCTAACTTGGTTTATAATCAAAATTATTGTATTATTGAGTCAATTATTTTATATAAAATGATATTATTTTATTTTTTTGTAAAATTTATTAGAGTTAACTCGATTAGATGTTATCCAGATCAATTGGATTATTAGTCACATCTGGATGTGATCGGATTAATTAAATAAGCAAGTTGACTTAATGAACCAGATAGAATTTAATAACAAACCAGCTAAAACAGCAAAACAATAGCAAAATAGGATTGAAAGAACAAAAAAAAAAAAAAAAGAATAAAAGAAAGATGAAGGGCAAGGTATAAACAAAAGTATGTTATAGTACTAGGAGACCTGGTGGTTGTACAAAGACGGCTGTTAGCATGGTGGGCCCAGCTTTCTTTGATTCCATATCTGCAACATTTTTATATACAATAAAAGGGTGAATTATGAGAATTTCAGATATCTTGAAATGGACAAAAATATATTTTCTACTATATTGGAATATTTGGAGAAACCTCCTCCACGTTTAATTAAATATTACAAAAAACTATTTTTACAAGTAAAACGACCTCGTTTTTTAAAATTATATATTTTGGATAAAAATAAAATAATTTCTGAAATATTTCTTTATCTTGGATAACATTTAAAATTTTTATGACAAAAAATTACAGATTAAACGAAATGGCGACTCGTGAACAGAGAGAGAGAGAAAGAAAATAACCATAAAATTGCATTTAATTACATATACACCTGTTGTGGGCCAAGACTGTTATTCGCTATATCGAACCTAATTCCCATCCCTATCTGGCCCATTAAGACCAAACCCGCGAATTTTAAATTTAAATCCGCAAAAACTCTCAACGGCCATAAAAACCAGCGAACCAAAGCGTCTCTCTCGGCTATTTTCCCTCCACTAATTTCTCTCCACTAATTTTCTCTTATGTTTTCCCATCACCAATTTCCATTTCTAGGGTTTCTCCTCTTCAAATTCTCTCACATTCTTGCGACGCTTCGGTTTCAATCAATCATCCCTTCTTGCTTAATCATCCAGTGCCGTTTCACGATCAGAAAAAGAAAATGACGAAGAAAAACAAAGAAGAGGAGAGAATTGGGAAGATAATTCGCGGTCTTCTTAAAATTCCTGAGAATATTCGTTGTGTTAATTGCAATAGCTTGGTAATTTCCCTCCTCTCTAATTGAAATCGTCTTTTTATTTATTTATTTATTTGTTTTTTGTTTTTTTTAGGGACCACAATATGTCTGCACAACTTTCTTCACCTTTGTTTGCAAAAATTGTAGTGGAATTCAGTAAGTATATTTTGATTTTGCTTTTTTTTTTAATCTTTTTCTTAATTTTTTAATGTATTGGATTTTGTGTTATTTAAGTATGAGATATGAATTAATTTTGATTAATTTTTCTAGTCGGGAATTTACGCATAGAGTTAAATCAATTTCGATGGCGAAATTTAACGCGGAAGAAGTTAGTGCTCTTCAAGCAGGAGGGAATGAGGTTGTGCATGAAATTGAATACTACTTGATAGCTAACGATCTCAGTAAATTTTGCTAATTTTTTCCTCTATGTTTTTGATAGAGAGCGAGACAAATTTTTTTGAAGGAATGGAATCCGCAGCGCAATCAGCTTCCTGATAGCAGGTGGTTATGGCGATATGCTTATGTTTAAGAGAAGTGCTAGGCTTGTTTACGAGTGACATGATTGTGTGATCCTTATTGTGGAAGGAAAGCACATTCATGGGTGTGACTGTGCTTGGAAATGGGAATTCATTTTTTTTTTGTGGTAGCGGGGAATTTTTTAGTAATGTGTTCTGATAATTTAACTTTTTGCTTCTAGTAATCAACAAAAGGTTCGAGATTTTATCAAGCATGTTTATGTGGATAGAAGATACACTGGTGAGAAAAGTCATGAGAAACTCCCACGGCTGAGATTGGTAAATCTCTCTAAAGATAGATACTGATTACAGATAAACAATTTCTTGTCTTGCAAAATTTTGGTCAACGTTTATCGGAATGTAATGTTAAAAACAGTGAATTGAATAATTTGGACCCCATGAACTGGAATCTTGGGAATAGCAGCAAGTCTGGAGTGTGATCCAATTAAATTTACTGTAATTTGTTAAAGGTTCTTGTTGCTATTATGCAGAATGACAAGGAGGACTCTGGTGAGAACAGGTGGGCTGTTTTATATTCTGGTGGATCTAGAAGTCCAAACTATGAAGATAGACATGGGCGGAGTGAAAGATCTGGTTTTAGTGGAAGAGCTGATGACAAGACAATCAAATATTATTATGATGAAAGAAGAAGTCCTCGTTATTCCCAAGAAAATTCAAGATATGGAGGTTTTATGAGAAGTCCTGTTCGCTTTGAGGTTGTTGATGACAGGTTTCGAGATGATGGAATACGAAGTAGCAGGCAGTCTGGTGTCCACCCGTTTGCTCACAGAGAGTCCAGGTTTGGGAACAAGTTATCTGACATTCAAAAGGACATGCATCAGTCAGGGTCCCATGCCCCTGTGGTACGCCCTCTCAAACATATTCTAGGGGGAAATATTCCACCTCTACAGGTTGGTGAGCATTCTAAAGCACCGAACATGAAGGATGCAGATGGTTCTGCGCGCAATCAGGTGTGGTAATTTCTATAGTGATCCGGTAACTATAGAATGGCTGAGTATGCTTACTTATGTACCAAAATCTTTATTAAACCATTCCGGTCAATTCTTGGGAGGAATGAGGTAAGGTGGCATATACAACATGCAAGCTGCACTGGCAGAACTTGTTGAGATGAAATATGCAGCGTTGCAATTGTTGTTAGACTGTCATCATTTAACTTATATGGATTTTCTCACCTTCTCTATTGAAGGTTTATTTCCAAAGACAAGTAATGCTGGTGAAATGATCATGAAATTCCACATGCTCTAGAAACAATTATATATCAAAATTCGTGCATAAGTTGAAGTTTTACAAACTTGTATTTTGTAATTTCAGCAAATCACAATTGGATATTTACTGTCAGTTCTTGCAGACTATGTACTTTCTAGTCCTATGAAATTCATAGCGTTCCTCATTGCAGATGCCCCCTTCTTCTGGCCCCATGGAATCTGCTGATGGGAATCCTGTGCAACAGATAAGTCACAATTCAGAAAGCTCGGTTGATTTAAATTCCAATTCCAAGTCCTCCGATGCTTCCGCAGCACTTCCTGCTCAGGAGAATCTTCTGTCCAGTGAAGGTGGCAACTGCTCCTCGCATGACTCCTCTGGAAAGAAGAACGCACTTCCAGCCCCAAAACAAAATACTTTGGAATTTTTACTGTTGGAGTTAGCTCCCTCAGTCATTCCTTCTGACAAGGCTTCTGAAATACCAACCAATGATAATCCATCATCAGCTGCATCTGGAGAAAATATAATCATGAGTAGTGGTGCTTCAGCAGCTGGGCCTTCGGGGCAGATGTTAACATTACAAAGTAGTGCTGTTGCTTCTGCAATTGCATCTGGAGGGAACATGCCTGCTGCAAGTGTTTCACAAACTGTACCTGTGGAGCAGATGTCAGCACTTCCCTGTAGCGCTGGTGCTTCTACAGCTGTGTCTGGAGGCACCATGCCTGTGGGAAGTATTTCACCAGCTGCACCTGTGGTGCAGACATCAACTGCATCTGGGATCAGCCCAGCTGTGCATGTTGAGGAGATATTAACACTAGTTGATGCTTTTGATGCATCCACAATACCTTCAAATAATTCTTTGCCAGCACAACCTTCTAATGGAGTTCCTCCACTAGCTGCACTTGATAACAGTCGTGACTCAACTTTCGAGGTTCTTGACGGGCAACAGATATCCACCATGCAGCAACAACAGCCTGTTGATAGTAGCTCTGCTGGACAACAGGCTACTAAAACACCAGCTGGAGTGGTAAATGATCAGGTTAGTTTTGGACTTGATCTTGAGTTTAGGATTTTGAGGAACATCTAGAGCCATGTTATTCCAGAGTCCAACGTTTTTTTCTTCTTCTTCTTCATTTTTATTTTAAAAAATCTATTCATAAGATATAAGACTGTTCTGGAGTATCCACAGATGAACTTCTGTGTCTCAAATATGTGAACTGTAACTTCACCTTCGTCCCCACAGGCCACCTCTGATGATCATTTTCCAGATCCGTTGTTCAATTAAATAACGACTCCAAAATTTGGCTCAGATAATTGATAATTAATACGAGTGCAATTAAAATGGTTGCCATATTTTATTTTTTCTCTATTCATTTTATTGTTTTAAGTTTGTTATGTTCTCTTCTTAAAAATAATATCCTATTTTTCTATGTCTCACATACATCATGCATATATGCCTCTGTGGGGATGGTAATGTCAAGTATATTTATTTTTTGACTTTTTTGCTTGTTCTTCAAATTTTCAGCTGTGGACTTCATCAAATGTTCATATTTCTCAGGGATCTCCAGATTTCCTTGGTGAATACCTTTCTCAAGATGTCTCAAAACCAGCCCAAGAATCCAATTCCGAAGCTCAATCCCAGCCTCTTCCATCAGAAACAAAGTCTAGTGGAAGAAAGGAACTTCCAGCGGTGATTGGCTTGCTTACATGGTGTCAGTATCTCCTGTTTCTCAAATTCTTCTAATGGTATCTATGAAATTTTCTGCAGGACCTTTTTACTGGAACTTATTCACCAGCTCCAGACCCAATACCAGGTTGTCAAATTTGTCCACCTTATGGCATGGGATTCAACATGCAGTATTATCCTAATGCAATGGTATGTTATTCACCAAATCATAATTGTATTGAATTTGATTTTGCCTAAGTGGAACAAATAGATGCTGATGACCTTTATTGGGTTCTCTTAAAGCCTGTGCCAGCATTTCCCAACATAGCAAAATCAACAAACCCATTTGATCTTAACGGCGACACCACTTCGGTACAACCCCTACCAGTATGTACAACACTCAAACTGATATTTATCATGCTTTACCCTTTCTTATCCTACCTTTTCTCTTTTCTGCTATGTTTATATTTAGCTCTTGCTATCTTGCATACCTTTATAAGATCAAACTGCGGTTATATAGGCCTGTATGAGTTCTTCTCCAATCTCCATGACTTGGACATATCATGTGTCTTTGTACTTTGATTAGCATTAAAACAAGTTCGCAGATTGAAAAATATAGTTCAAGAAGCCAACGGAAATACAATTAAATTTCACATGTCGTGAGTCAAACAATGAAGTTGTATATCCTAATATTACTTCTCCTTGTTCGATCATGATGAATTCACCAATACTTATAACATATACAAGAAGCAATTTGCATAGAATAATATTTGTAGCCATGCTATGAACCTGGATGTGTTTTATCATCAACATCAAGGTCTGTTGCAAGGTTAGAAAACATATCCACTGCAAGCAATGTTTTTGTTCTTGTTCAGAGCTGTCACAGAGCCTTTTTGTTTCTCCTGAGCTCAAATTTGTAATGAAAGCATAAGCCTCTTGTGAAAATTTCTAAAAATACACTCTTTTGATGTAGTTTCCTTCCATGGGAAATTTGCATGGTACTCTCCCAGTGCATACTTCTGCAATGCCTCCACATTCCCTGTCCTTTGCATCAGCCATGCCTTATGGTAAATTCACTTCTGTGTATCTTCAATTACTGATAATTAACACCCATCTGGTGCTCATATTCGATTGCTATATCTTAGGTGGATACATGGGACAACAAGCAGACACGAATTTGCCTCATTCCAGGTAACATTCTCTGATCTCCTCAGTCTTGTCATTTTCTATCAAAATACTTTCTTTTCACCATTTGGTCATCTTTATTATTCAGTTCACCAGATTTCACCATGTCATTTGGGTTCATTTGCTTATTGGCTCTTGAAGAACTAACTTCCCAAATGACTGGTAGGATGGGAGGGGGAGAGTCAAAAGTCAGCGAGAAACAGGATTCATAAACTGTTTCAAAGTTTCATGGTCTTTATAAAGCGCGATGATGTTATTCAAAAGATTATCCTACAAGGCACCCTCTTCATTGAAAATATGGGGTGGCCATGGCAATCACATATGCATTTCCACATCAAAGACATCCAAAACAGTATTTTGCTGATGCATAGATAACAAGCATAATGCTTTGTCTGCTCTCTTTATACATGCATGATTAAGTTCTATTGCAAATGATGATAAATCCTCTCACATGGAATAGAAATAATTCATGCTCTATTGAATATTGTTTCAGACCACATGGGCCTTGCGACTTTGGCAGTGAGGGAGTTCCTTTTGGGTCTTTGAATATGGCTCAACAACCAACTGGTGGATACTTGCTCCCAACCTCCTCAAGTTCTCTTCGTTTAAAGGGAGGAAATCCATTTGGATAGAAAAGGTTCAAAGTTCGAAAGTTTTCAGGACAAAAATCTACCTTCCCTGCTGTTGAAGATAAAATGGGAACAAACTGGCTGAATGACATCGTCTTCTGCACCTCTGGCCAAGAGGATGATCATAAACAGCTATAAAAGAGCATAGAACTGACCATTTTGGACTAAGGTACATTTCCAGAATCATGTATTTATCTTAGTCATCATCATTAACCGATCTCTTGTTTCATTTCTGCTCACCAGGTGAATGCTGCCATCTCCTACAGGTTGATGATATGGTCTATATACTCTACTGAAGCGAGCTCGTTTCAGATATTCGTTAATTAAGAAATACAACCAAGGAAAAACATGAAATCGTAGTAGTTCCTGCAATCTACTTATAATTAGAGAGTGTCATTTAAGTGATCTATAACACAAGGAGTTAGAAGCCTCTTTCAGCCTGTGATTGTCATAGGATTCGTTGAAGACAAACGTAGAGCAGCCATCAATCGCATTTTGGCTATAATGGCAAGGATCTAACAAATGTGAACAAGAATGTCTTAGTGAATCATTTGGCTATGTTCTAACAAATATCTGATGTGGAGCATCTTGTGTTATTTGAAGTTAGAAAATAAAAAGTATAATACGAGTGAAAAGGTATAACTGATAGTAAAGCCTTAATCCCAAACTAGTCAGGGATCTAAATTCCAATGCACTTTCAATAATTCACAGAACTCACTCATGGATCTTGAGATTGCCATTGAGTTCCATGAAGCTATAATGTTTAGCATGGCTGGTCTTTAAGCAAGCTTCTTAGTAGCACGAGCACAGCAATCCCTCATAGAAAGGGGTATTTTTGCTTATTAGCACAGTTTCTTTAAAAAATTACTAAATTAACATAGTTTGAAAAAAAAAAGAGCAAAATAATGTAGTTTATATATGTCGTAACAGGAAGTGTTGACATTCAAACTTGTTATTTCAAAAATGCAACATTTTAAAAAAATTATGAAATTTGATGCACAAATTATGATAAGAAGAGAAAAGAGAAAAAAAATAATAAAAAAAGAGATTCTAGAAGCATACCAAAACTTTAATTATGATCACCATTAAAGTCATTGAAAAAATCTAGATGAGATAAATTCAATGACATCAAAAAATGTCATTATCAATGACTCGAGTGAGTTATATTTGCCGTCCAAAAATAACGGGTGGCTCACTTGCTTTTAACACCATCTAACATCTTTAACCAACAAATGTGGTCCATTATGTTCATCTTTGATCATTTTTTTGATGTTATTGAATTTGTCTTGTTAAAATCTTTCTAATAATATTGGTGGTATCATAATCAGAGCTTTGTTATCTCTTCGAGATTTTTTTTTTATTTTTTTTTTATCTCTCATTTCTCTTCATAAATTACAATGAGAACAGATAAAAAAAAAGAAGAAGATTCGGAGACATGTCAAAGCTCCGATTATGGCACTAGCGATACCATCAAAAAGATTTCAATAAGACGAATCCAATGCCACCAAGAAGGTCACTAACAATGATGGAAATGTGGCACACTCCATTGTTAAGAGTATGTATATTCTTTGGGCGGCAAGTGTGACACACACCAGTCATAATTGGTGGCTTTTTTTAATGACGATGAATTTATCTTGTTGAGACTTTTTTAATGATATCAATGATGTCATAATTTTTAGTGTGCCTCTACAATTTCTTTTATTTTTATTTTTTTCTCTTATCCCCTCTTCTCATTGTAATTTATGTAACTCATTTTATAAATTTTTTGGAATGTCAATTTTTTTAATAACAATAGGTTCGAATGACATGTTTTTTAATTGCAACATGTACAGATCATGTTATTTTTTTTTATGTGTTATATTGCCAGTTTTTTTATAAAAAAAAATAATGCTATATTTTTTTATAAAAAAAAAACTATAGAAAGCGAAGTGCTGCCCTTGAACGAACAGCAGTTCATACGAGCATCACAAAGGATCCTCCTTTGTCTTCATGTCTGATGATATATGCTTTTCGTTTTCTGTCTTCGAAACTGATTGTGGATGGGTATACTAGGAAGCAGCTCTGCACTGTCAGATGCCCAAAACTTGTCACTTCTTGTGAAGATTCTTGTGATTGAGATCTTTGACAGTACACTCAGGTTGTTCGGAGTGATTCTCAGAATTATTTTTGTCAGCTCAAGCAACCTGGCCTTCAAAATCAATGTAACTTGTTTTTCTTATCAGAATGCAGAAATCCAGTTCTGATGGAGTCCAATAAACGTTGTGTAACCTGGATGAACTTCGTATTTTATTCAATCAATGGTAGTAGGCTTATAGAAACTTGAGTGGAAATGTAATGCTGACTCTTCTAGTCTTAATTCTGTCCATTTGAGAAATAACTTGGATGGAAGGCTCAAAGCACCATTGCCAGTCAAGAAGTGTGTTTAACATTCAACATGGCATTGCTATAATCTCTTGAACCCCAGAGCTCCTTGTTTGTTTTTCATTAATATATAATAATTCCAGCAAAAAACTGGATTTAACTTGAGAGATAAAGAAAGAGTGGAAGCAGAAGATCACCAAGATTTTTCTGCTGCAGAGGATGAGGTTTGTCGAGGAGCAAAACATCAATCTAATGACAAAGGAACACAAGCATATAAAGACATGTTTTTCTGTTGAAGCTCTTCGCATTCTTCCGCACTTGCTGTCTTCGGATCAATTCAGGAAAAACCGAACCGAATCAAACCGACAATATGTGTAAACTCAGTATAAATCCTGAAATTAAACCCTAGCCCCTCTCTCCCTTGTCTCTTTTACACACAGCCCTCTGCCCCTCTCTGCGCAGCCGCTCCCCCTACTCCCAGCATCTCCTCTCTTCACCATCTCCCTCAGCCTTGAGCCTCAACAGCACCTTCATCCAATCACCATCTCACTTAACCCCTTGAGTCATATTCTTTATCATGTCGCTGCGTCCTTTCTAAGTCACAGAGTTTCTCTGTATATACATTTCAAGTAACAAGTCCAGTTTTTCTTTTAGAATATGTCCAATTCAAATGCCGGAGATGTTTTTTTTGTATTTTAAAAAATTAATTTTTTTTGTATTTTTAAATTATTTTAATATATTATATTAAAAATAATTTTTAAAAAATAAAAAAATATTATTTTAATATATTTTTAAATAAAAAATATTTTAAAAAATAAACACAAATCATAAATGCGATAAGCAGTAAAGCACTTTCCCGACTAGCTCATAAAGCGTGTTGTGAGCTTCAATACTTGGATCAAAGTATAAGAATTTCCCAAGATCTGGTGCCTTCGGCTTTGGAGGAGTCCGTTCTAGATCATTGAATACGACTCGAAAACCAAACAGCAAATACTTGCTCCCCAGCTCCCCAAGGTCGCTTCCTTAAAGGGGAGGAAATCCATTTGGATAGATAAAAAGTTTGTAATTCGGTTATAGCCTCTTAAAGTTTTCAGGACAAAAATCCACCTTCCTCCCCTTGAAGAGATGGGTAACTGCCATTTAGGACGAAGTTAGATAGCTAAAATCATGGCATTTATCCATAGTCATCGTTATTGATCTCTCTCTTTGTTCCTTTTCTGCTCACCAGGTGAATGTTGTCATATCTTACAGGTTGATGTTGTGGTTTATATACTCCACTGGGCCAGGCTCCTTTCAGATGTTCGTAATTAAGAAATACAACGAAGAAAAAAACATGAAATCGTGTGAGATCTGTAACACAAGGAGTTAGAAGCTTCTTTCAGCTTGTGCTTGTCCTAAAATCTGGTGGAAGACAAATGCGCAGCAGGCATCAATCACAGTTTGGCTATAACGGCAAGGATCTAACAAATGTGATCAAGAATGACTCAGTGAACTATTTGGCTATTTTACAATAGACATCCAATGCATAACATCTATGTGCATTATTTCAAGTTAGACAGTAAGTACTGCAATACAAGAGAGTAAAAAGGTATTACTGATAATTCACAACATAAAAGATATTGACATAGCAATATCAGAAAGCATAGGTAGGAGATCTAATACTCCAATCGACAACAATCTCAAACCAGTTGGGGGACTAACACCCCAATACATTTTTAATTATTCACAAAAATCACTCACGGATCTTGAGATTTCCATGGAATTCCATTACACTATACTGTTGAACATGGCTGGTCGTTATGCCAGTTTCTCACTTTAAGAAGCAGATGCACAGCAATCCCACACAAAAAGCCAAGTGCTGCACTTGAACCCGTTATTGAAACCGCAGTGCATATAAGCATCACAAAGGCTTCCTCCTTCGTATTCATGTCTCTTGAGGCCATAGCCAACTCAATTCCAGCAAACAATAGCAACACCCCCAAGACTCCAACAGGGAATTGGTTCAAAACCATCACTAAAGAACTTCCTAAAACCAAACCCAAAACCAATTTGGCTGCTCCAAGTAGTGCCACACAACCTCCACTCCTACCTCCAAACTTGTACTGCCCAGCCAGTCCTCCTGCACCATGGCAACATGGCATGGCACCAAACCAACATCCCACTAAATTCATCAGCCCTACAGACACGGAAACCGAGGATGCCGAGAAATCCTTTCCTGGAAACAGATCAGATGACAAGTTGCACACAGCAATAACAGAATTTAGTACTGATAGAGGGAGCTGAGGAATTGTACCCTTGACAAACCCTTCTTTCCAAGCATGCTTAGAAATTTTCACAGCCTCAATAGAAGATGGCCCAAACTTAAAATCATGCACCACTCCAGGCCTTCTTATAAATGCCAAAATCACACCCAACAAGAAAACCATAAAAGCAGAAGGAAGTGAGGCTACCATTTGCCTCAGCCCCCTCTTCCTAGGCCTTTCTCTACCACCCAAATTAATGTCATCACCCTCTCTTTCACTACCCTCCTCACCAGCACCGTTAACAACAATAATAAAAAAAGCACAAACAATAGCCAGAACCAGACCATCTAACCCTAACCAGTGCCTATCATCATCAGACTTCGACTTAGAAAAATCTTGTACTTTCCTAATATACTTCACAGCAGACATGGCAAATGATAACCCTTGTGACAGCTGAATTCCCCTAACAACAGACAATGGAATCAACTTATAAACAAGCTGCATCAAACCTGTAACACCTAAAAGGAACAAAATCCCACCAGTACATATTCCTGCTGCCATAATTTCGGGCACGCCAAATTCTGCACTATTTGATATAGCCACAGCTGCTATCGATTTCATTGGCTGGACTGGCATTGGAACACCATAGATTGCCCCAGTAACAATGTTGTATATGCCAGTGAATATTAATGTTGTCCCTAAATTAAGGTCAACGGATAATGTTAAGGCCAGTACGATTGGTATGTACGTACCTAGATCCCCCATGGCACCATTAAGTTCTGCCCATTTGGATCGAAAGACAAGGTTGTCTCTCACTTTGTGGACTATATTTGATGGAAATCTTGATCTGGGTGCTTGAGTTGGTGTATCACGAAGAGGAATTTGGTAACTTGGGGACTCCATTGTTGTTTCTTGTGTATTTGCAACTTGCAAGGTCTCTGTATTGAAATCTGGCTTTTCGTTTTGATATTGGTTTAATGGCTATAAAGCAATTGCATTATTTGACCCTCTGTAGCCTTCGGTTATATTCACGAGTAACAGTAGAGAGAAAAATATATTTAATTGAAAAAGACAGAAATAAGAATGTAAAAATATATTTGCTTTTAGAATAATTTTGAAGGTAATTTTTTTTACTTCTCAAAATAGGACTGAGGACTGACAACAGTGAGTGTTTGTATAGTTTTTGTTAATTTTCTGAAACTCGGTAAACTCGGTCCGAGTTCACCGAGTTCACCGAGTTTGACCGATTTTAACCGAGTTTGACCGAGTTTACTGATTTTCGAGTTTCCTACCCGATTTTACACGGTATATCTGAGTTGACTTGTAAAATCGTACGATTTTACGAGTCAACTCGCGAGTTTAACAACCATGATAGGATCAGTAAAAAGGATAAATGATAAATCTATAAAAATGATATTTTTTATTTTAAAAATAATTTTATAAAAAAAATAATTTCAAAATTATTTAGTTAAGACATGTTAGGATAAAATTGTTATTATTATAGTGTTAAAATTCAACTCGGGGGTTGATCTGGAGCAAAACCTAGATCATTAGTCGAGGCTAGGGTGACGTGTCGGGATGATCCGGGTTAATATAAAAATAAAAGTAGTTATTATTATAATTTAAAAACTTGACTCGGGAGTCAACTTGGGGCAAGGCCTAGGTCATGAGTGTGGTTGACCATTGACTCATGTCAATATAAAGATAAAAGTGGTTATTATCATAGTTTTCATATCTGACTCGGGGGTCGACCGAAGATAAAATTTGAGTCACATGTTAGGAGAATCAACATAAAATAAAATTGGTTATTATCATAGTTTTAAAAATTGATTCAGGGATCAACCCGGGGCAAGGCCCGAATCACGAATCAAAAGGGTCAACTCGGGTTGACATAGGTCAATGTAAGGATAAAAATTATTATTATCATAGTTTTAAAATCTGACTTGGGGGTTAACCGGGACAAGACCCAGGTCACAAGTCAAGAGGGTCAATATGGTTTGATTGAGTCAACGAATGGATAAAAGTGATTATTATTATTGTTTAAAACTCAACTCGGGAGTTGACATGAGAAAAGGTTTGGGTCACGAATTAGGAGGGTCAACCCAGTGAACCCAATTTTTTTAAAAAAATAATGATCACAACAACCTTGTCTTGACCAATTTTTTTCCAAAAAAATTAACAAGTTTTTGACATGTGTTTTATCCTAAGTTGACCTGGATTTTTCACTTGGTCAAGTCAAGTAAATCTTTTCTCTATTTTTTCTTAAACTCGAACCGATCCAGACCCCAAGTTAACCCATCAAGTCAATTCTAATTTTATAACTAGGATTATTGTAATATTATTAATTTTAACACTCAATATAAAATAAAGTAAAAAAATCTAATTATTTTTTTAAATATGTAAGTT
>Ga0307517_10009723_pt1 | contig 13589 bp, 14 predicted proteins | sample 23_EM_MG_FD_194515 | JGI IMG/M metagenome (GOLD analysis project Ga0307517, IMG submission 194515) | Populus trichocarpa ectomycorrhiza microbial communities from riparian zone in the Pacific Northwest, United States - 23_EM | ecosystem: Host-associated > Plants > Roots > Unclassified | place...
AGGGAAATACATATTCATGTAACCTGTGCGGCAATCAATGATTGGAAATTTAAAGAGGCAAGTAACTCGTTCAGAATTTGTTCATCATCACAATTTGGTAGTGGGATGTCCGTAACGAAAACACTGATACAAGTCCAGAAGCAAGGTTCAATATATCATGTCGAGATCAAATTCACTGCAGTGACCCAGCGCTTTGATCCTGCAAGACTTCTGCACCACTAGCGCCCGTGAGAAACAAAAACGGATATACAAACGCGAAGCGACACTATCGTTAGAAACACTCACGGTAAATAATACATAAACTTCATGAAGTACCTTATTCACGATTTAATTCGGTCGAATCATTTATTTTTAGCAGGAGAATTTCCATTGACCATCAAGCCCGGAGCGGTGGTCGAATGTCGGCAACCGGGTTCATCAGAACCTGGGTCATCAATTCTGATTGTCACTCAAATAGATGATTAGGCTTCCGTGCTTCGCACAGAAAACGGGCGTTTCGGAGCAAGAAGAGACGATTTACTCTTTGGGAATCCCTATAACATCGGATTCATGATCACTCACTTGTCGACATCATATCACAGTTTCTCTTTCGATTCGAAGCTTTCCAATTCTGCCAGTGAGGTGTTGGATAATCAGAGCCGGATAGATTAGATGACTACAACCATGAGCACGCATACGAAACTTTTGATTTTCCCCTTCTTCACTCCTTGTGGATAGGTTGGACGATGGAGCCCACTGCAAAACGGCAGCAGCAACTCCATCATATGCTCCTATCTTGCTAGCCTCATTCCAATAAATCTCCCTCCATCGCTATGCCACCCGGGCGTCCCTTTTTTAGAGGACGTTCACCGCCTCCAATGATAACCACTGGCAGAGTCTTCATTCGCATTGTAACGGTAACATGCGTACATCAATTCCTCAACATCACCGGCTTGAAATTGGTGGCCGCCGAAGCGAGACCATTCAGAGAAACACGACACGACCGCCAATCCCTTTCAACCGATCCGCGGGTGTTTGTCCGACATGGTGATAACGATCTTTTCCCGCTCTTCCAGCACTATCCGTTTAAAAATCGGTTTTTCTCCGTCGATTCTCAAGTTCTTCTTCTCAAATTTCGTATGTACCTTATTTTCTACAACTTCCCGAGGAATATTAAATTTTTGAGAAAGGAAGTGTCTCTCACCCTTCTGCATCAGAATTGTAAAATGTCAAATTCCTGGATAATCCCCTCTTTGGGGTCCGGGATGCTTCCGCTGTGTGCTACCCTCAGCATAAAATAAAATAAAGTACATATTCTTATAGAAGGAGAACATCTGGACATTCCCCGAAATTTTGGAAGGCAGGGGATCATTCGTTGTGGAGGACAAAGCACATACTAATTTAAAAGTTTTCGAACGGCCCGTTTGATCGGACTTTATACCGCAATGAGTGCTGCTTATGATCACTCCACTCCACCGTGGAGACTTTTTGATAGAAATCACCACAAGGACGCACGATGCGAAATTGTCGAAAGCACCTACAGGTATGGTAACAGCTCTCATAGGTTCACGATCTCAGGACGATATTCTTGTGCTGTACATAATAATTCTTGACGAACTAGAGAGAATTCAACAAGATTCACCAAGGAAAGGTCGATAGCGCTGACGTCTTTCCGGGATTCTTTGTCTTGGTCTTGACAACCAGATTTTGGTGCCTGGCGATGCTTCAGGGACGCTCTTTCATATCAACGATCGGCTACAATAAAGCAAAAAAATCTCTATGATAAAAGGTAGGCATAAGATTCACACCTCCCGACCACACCCCCACCGAATTAGGTCCCTCGAGTGCCTCTGCCAGCGTAACAGTATGTCTTCCAAAGACTCGGAGCGTCCTTCCAGTCCACCCTACGCAGGATACACCGCCTTCCTCTTCACCACCGTTGTTGTGCTTCTACTTGGAATACTTATAGCACAGAGCTTCACGGCGGCAAAAGTCGCAGACACGCCAAAGGCGGTTGCGGCCGGAGTCTTTACTCTGTCCGCCGACCTGAGAATTTTGAGCTCCATCAGCAGCGAGCTCGACGCCTTGAACAGGCAGGTTAGGACGCTCATGCCCAGTACGGTAACGGTCGCGCCCGCGTTCGACGCTACGTTTACTGTGACGGCGGCTCGCTGAGTATGTTTATTGTTGGGTACGTATTTTTGTGGGCTGAGCAACGTTGTTGTTCTGCTTTTGCAATTGGGTGAAGCGACTGACATGTAGTTGCACACAGGAACGTGATATTCAGATTGGCTTTCAAGTTCTTTAGCCTGGTTTACTTTTTCCGAGGCTTTCGGAACGGAGGTTTCATGGCCATGAGTTCGGTAAGGCTTCCCTGCGTCGCGAAAGCGTCCACTCATTAGGAAACCACAGGCGCTAACAACTACGTCTTCCCTTCCTTGGCCTCATTTTTCGCCTCCTTTTTTTCAATATACAGTTTACGTACTTTTACCTCTAATGACTTGCTCGATTACTCGGGTTTCGACCTTACTTGTATTCGTCATGGCTGCATATCGAGGCTCAAGGATAAATATTGGACAAGTGACAGTTGATCCACACATAAGCCCCGTCAGTGATAAGATAAGCATGAATCGGCGCATGTCGTCCCTACTGGAAGTTCTTCACCATATATGTACTTACAGTATGGACTGCCACGAAACAAGTTTCACGTTCCTTGGGTCGAGTCATCAGTCCACTTTTGTGTTTGTTCCTTCTCTAATCGAGAATAGCAGCACTGCCAGTGGCTGATCTATAGGGACCATCTAAATAGATGACCCCAAAATTATTATTTTTCCCGTTGTCAATGGCCTCATGGACTCCCAAGTTCCGCCCCAACCCCCACAAAACCGGACAGTCCCGGACGAAAGAAAATTAAATGCTGCTCATAATTTGGCTCCTGAAGCTTTCGGTTCAAAACGGTTACACTGGCTGGTCTGAGGGGCGGAAGGTGCGGGATGGAAGTCAAGGAACTAAGATGATAGAGATCCGAGTCAACCTAGACTACATAGATAATGTACTTAATAGTGTTTTACTGATACTTTAGGAAAGGATCTAATCAAGTAGATAATCAGCCAATAGGGAACGTGGTATGAGCTATGTAGCCTATGGAAAGGAATGTATAAGATAAAAGGAATGAATTACGTGGTCATTTTGAAAATCCCGCGACTTTCACAAAAGGACTTGAGGAATGGAATAAGACTGAAATCCTTTTGATACATTTTTCCAGAGTGCGCCTGGGAATCCAACCACATCGGCAGGGAAAAGGTAAACCACGCGAACACCCACAGGTAACCAATCAACTTGAAGGTGTTGGATCCCCTATATCCCAAGCGCGAGGCGATACCAATAACCGCGTCTTCGAACGTGATGCCGACTGCTTGGAGGAGGAAAAATTGGATGGTCGCCCCTTCAGCGAAATTCTGGAAGAACACATGTTCTGAAAGTGCATGGAGCAACCCTGAGAGGAGGAATGTCGTGAAGAGTTTGAAGTAGGTCGCGAAAGTGCCTCTTGGGAGATGGAGGGTGTTCGCAAGAAATTTTGCGTGGGTTGTGAGGTCTTTGCGAAGAATCTGGTGCCAGACGCGACTGTCCAATTGTATGATGAGGATATAAAGTAGATGATATTGTAAGCACATACCCCCAACATTTTCGCAGCGTGTAAGCGCGGAGTGGTGATCCAAACATGTGGGGACAATCCCTGGGTTCGTACAGTCCTGCAGCGACAAAAATAATACTCCCAATCATCTCCACTCCACTTATAGAACTGTATAGGGTGAGGACGTGCGACCACACCACCGTGCGCTGCCACCATCCAAAAGCAGCGAACGAAGGACCCCCTTTCTTAAAGCATGGATTGTCTCGAACCGGAATGAGGGCGACGTCCCGAAGGATGAAATAAAATATAATCCAAAGAAACTGGGAAACAATGAATTTCCCCCGTGAAGCTGTGGGCCGCGGGGGTATTTGATCTGTTGGTTCGTGTGCCCATCCGATTCCGCGTGGAGTAGCGAGTAGAGATGCAGCCCACATGAGACGCTCTTTGAATGTCATTTCGGAGGTGTCCTTTTTTTGTCCGATTTTTCTAAGTTCGGGTTGGTGATTCCGTAGGAGAATGTAATCCGATGCAGTAAGGATAAAGTGAAGGAAGAATCCAATGGCCACATAGTCGATTGTCGTGTTACCCGGCGCGCAAATGAACACCGAATAAATGCATAGGGTGAATATCGGAAAGAAGAAAGTCCAATTGTATTGCGCATTAGGCCGCCCTCCGTGGGCAAGAGCCAGGAGCAGAAGGAGTTGACATCCTGGACTACTTATTGGATTACGGTCGGGTTTCTCCATCGTTGAGCGGGTAAGGCTGGTGGGACTTGGAAGGAGTGAAAAAGCCGGGATTTTTCAACCGTTAGTGATTATATCAAAGACGTAAACTGAAAAGAAGGGAACCGAATTTGAACCGAATTTGAACCGAATTTTATTTTATTTTCGGTAATCCATTTCCTCCTGTGATGCGGTACAAAAGCAAGTTCAAGAAAAGCGCTCGGCTGCGGCTAGCTGCGAATGCCCAGAATGCGAAGGCCCAAAAACCAGCTCAAGACTGTAGACGAGGAAGACGACGACACGGCATCTGCATCAGGGGGCTTTCAACCGATCAATCCCTGACTTAAACTATCCCACGAGTCAAGGATTTGCGCAGCCGAGTTTGATCAGGGAGTTGATAAGTACATACATACAGTCGAACCTTATAAGGCATAGCTCCACCTGTCCACCAATTCGGTGGGCGGGGAATTGCATACATAGCATAGGCCCGCAACAACCTACTATGTTAGACATAGTCCCGGTCATGTAATTAGTTTGGCGTTGGGCCCATCACAGTGATGCGCCACCGGGGCGAACACTCACAAAATGAACATTCAAGGGTCTTCACCTTGAAAACATTATTCCTGTGACTCCAAAACCTCTCGATGTGCTCAAGAAAGGCCACGTGAGAACATCGGAGGATAGACTTTGAATGGTCTGCTGATTGTATGACCGTTCGATCTAGTGGTTTTGTAGGATGTTCGCAAGCACTATAGTTCGCAAGATATAATTCCCGAATCGGGGTTCAGTATGTCATGCAGAAATCAAATTTACTGCCGTAACCCAGTGCTTCTTAAATTCTGCAAGACCGTTGGATAATTAGCGCCCGTGTAGCAAGATAAATTTATGCCCACAGTTACATAACCCCGAGTGTATTCATGACCCAGTTTTTTTTCGTCGAGTGGCAGCGACCGGGTTCATCAGAACCTGTGTCCTCGATTTTGATTGTCATTCAAAGAAATGATGTCGGTATGTAATTATAAGGGGGTTGATATGGAATATTTGTTAAAGATCGGGTAATTTGGGGGGGGCAGTGTATGAGTTCGCAGTTTTTACCCTCGTACCTACCAGACGATCCGCGGGCTGTTGTCAAATTCCACCATGGCGATGAGTCTTTACCTGAGTCCCTTCAAGATTTCAAACATTTGTAAACTGCACAGCTAGCACCCAAAAGGCCGGACTGTTGCACATGCGAGACTTTCCGATATATATGGAGCATGAAGTGATGTAAGTGAATCCATTCAAACGACATCTCATGGGCCATTGGGACCTTAGGACTTAGGGTTTGATTCAAAATGGTTGCGGGAATAACTATACATAGTCTGCTGATGCACGACAAACCCTACACCCACGATAAGCAAAATCGGTGTTGTAAATGACATGCTAAAGGCGTACCTGGTATTGATAACCTAAAATTACTTCATACATCGGCTTCCAACACCCTTCTCGAGGCGGTGTCGACCATCGAATGTAAATTTGAGGACAAGGAGTATTTTCACATTGAACCCGCACCTTTATGGCCAAAGAAACTTAGAGACAACATCTGGCGATCATGTATTGGTGAAGGGCATAGCCAATCGTAAGCTGCATTGATGGGGACATCCGGCCTAAATAAATTCTTGAAAGACCGAGTGCGACGAAACGAAGGAAAGACAGTCAAAGATCCAGTACGAACCCGTTGCATGCAAACAACCTTGTCGCGCAACTCTCAACCCCTCGTATGTATCTTAGTTTATACAACCTCTTGAGGAATATAAAAACTTAAGAGAGGAAGTGTCTCTCATCTTTCTGCTTCAAAATTGTAAATTGTCGAACTCCTGGATAATCACCTTTTTGGGGTCCGGGAAGCTTCCGCTGTGTCACGCTACGCTCGACTTAAAATAAAATCAAGTACATATGTACAGTCGACTCCCTCATAACGCATACCTATTCACATAGAGATCGCCAGCTCCCCTGCCGTCCGACACTCCTCAAAAGGAAGTGGCCAAATAGTTTTTCGGGCTTGGAATCCCGCGGGCCCACCCGATTTCCAAACGAGGCAAAGCCGGGCTCAAGAATGGAGTATGCGTTATGAGGGGGTCGACTGTATTCTTATAGAAGGAGAACATCTGGACGTTCGCCGAAATTTTGGTGTCATTTGTGGAGGACAAAGCACATACTAATTAAAAGGTTTTCCGTTTGATCAGTGCTTATGACCACTCCACTCCAACGTGGAGACTTTTTGATAGAAATCACCACAAGGACGCACGATGCGAAATTGTCGAAAGTATCTACAGATATGGCGCTCTCATTAGTTCACAATCTCAGGACGATTGTGCTGTACATATTAATTCTTGACGAACTAGGAAGGATTCACTCACACCCATGGATCGGCTACAATAAGGCGAACAAATCTCTATGATAAAAGGTAGGCATAGGATTCACACCTCCCGACCACCCCCACCGAATCAAGTCCTTTGAGTGCCTCTGCCGGTATAATAGCATGTCTTCCAATGACTCGCAGCAGCCGAATCGTCCAGAATCGCGTCCTTCCTCATACACCGCCGTCCTCCTCACCGCCGTTGTCGCGCTTCTACTTGGAATGCTCATAGCGCAGAGCATCACGGCGGCAAAAGTCGCAGACACGCCAAAGGCGGTTGCGGCCGCAGTCCAGACTCTGGATGCCGACCTGAGAATTTTGACCTCCATCAGCGACGAGCTCTCAGCCTTGAGCAGGCAAATTGAGACGGTAGTGGTCGAGCCCGCGGTGTTAGCCACGTTTACTGCAACGGCGGCTCGCTGAGTATGTTTATTGTTGGGTACGCATTTTTGTGGGCTGAGCAACGTTGTTGTTCTGCTTTTGCAGTTGGGTGAAGTGGCTAATATGGGGTTGCACACAGGAATGTGATATTGAGATCGGCCTTTTTTAGCCTGGTTTGTTTTTGTCGAGGCCTTCAGGATGGTAGTTTCGTCTCCATGAGTTCGGTAAGGCTTCCCTGTATCGCGAAAGCGTCCGCTTATCAGGAAACCAAAGGCGCTAACAACTACTAGTACAACTATTTCCCTTCCTTGGCCCCCATTTTTCCCTTCCTTTTTTTTTTTTTCGTATACAGTTTATGTACATTGACCTTCATTTTTTACTCGGGTTTAGATCTTACTTGTGTTCGCCATGACTGCATATCGAGCTCAAGGACAAACATTGGACATAGCGACCATCGATCCAGACATAAACGCCCTCGTCCGCCTGTGGACGATCCTTGAATGATCTGCTGATTGTACCGTTTGATCTAGTCACCTCGACCGTGCCACAGGCAAAGAGATGCGAAAATGGGGGTACGCAAGGTACTAAGTTAAGATGAGGAAGCAATGAACTTTGGTTCATGACCACAATTTAGTTTTGTAAGATGTTCGCAAGATACAATTCCCGAATCGGGGTTTAGTATGTCATGCAGAGATCAAATTCACTGCCGTAACCCAGTGCTTAAATTGTGAAAGAGTCTGCACAATTAGCGCCCGTGAGGCAAGATAGATTTATGCACACACTTACATAACCCCAAGTGTATTCGTGACCCAATTTGGTTGAATTGAACTGATTTTGTTCATCAAGTATGTAGCAGCGACTGGGTCCATCAGAACCTGTGTCTTCGATTTTGATTGTCATTCAAAGAGATGATATTGGTATGTAATCATTAGGGGGTTTGATATGGAATACCTTTTAAAAGATCGGGTAATTTGGAGGGGGGCTAGTGTATGAGTTCGCGGTTTTCACCCTCGTAGCCAGCAGACGATCCGCACCCTGCTGTCAAATTCCACCATGGCGGTGAGTCTTTACTTGGGTCCCTTCAAGATTGCATAGCTAGCACCCAAAAGGCCGGATTGTTGCACATGCGAGACTTTCCGATATATATGGTGCACGAAGTGATGCAAGTGAGTCCATTCGAAAAGCATCCCATGGGCCATTGGGACCTTAGGACTTAGGGTTTGATTCAAAATGGTTGCGGACATAATTATACATGGTCTGCTGATGCGCGACAAACCCTACACCCACGATAAGCCAAATCGGTGTTGTAAATGGCATGCTAAAGGCGTACCTGGTATTGATAACCTAAAATTGCTTTATACACCGACTTCCAACACTCTTCTCGAGGCGGTGTTGATTATCGAATGTAAATTTGAGGACAAGCAATGTTTTACTTTAAGCCCGCACTTCTATGGCCAAAGGATTCAGGAAAGAGCAATATCTGATCATCATGTATCGGTGACGGGCATAGTCAATCGTAAGCTGGATCGACGGGGGCACCCCACCTAAATGAATTCTTGAAAGACCGGGGCGACGAAGCGAAGGAAAAACAGTCAAAGAGTGCCCCAGGGGTGCACGACATGGGTCGGACGTGTACGATTGGAGTGACGGGTTTGTTTGGCGATTTGTTTGTGCCCGTGCTTTGAATCTTTGACACGTGTCGTTGGTGGTCCTACTCATTATCTTGACACACTATGCTCAACTTTGAAGATGTCGAAGAGCGGGATGGTCTGTGTTTTTCTGTTCTTGTTCATAATCAGGCGTTGACTCTGGTGACCTTTAGGCGTTCGTCTCTCCTGGAATGTGTGGCCATCGTCCCGCATAGAGGCCACCAGAACCGTGGTCCCAATATCGGCTCTCTATACACCTCTCAAAGTCCGCGAAGACCTTCCTCCAGTCCTCTACGAACCCGTTGCATGCAAACCACCTTGTCGCGCAATTCTCAACCCCTACTGGTATGCACTTGCTCCAAAATTTCGACAATCATACACTGCTGAAATTCCTACAGCCAGATTGATATCCGTGGAAAACTCTGGATCTGTCCCTTTTGCCTCTCGCGCAATGCCTTCCCGCCTCACTACAAAGACATCTCTAACACCAACCTCCCTGCCGAACTTCTACCCAAGTACACCACTATCGAATATACACTTGCCCGACCCGCCCAAGTCCCACCGATTTTCTTGTTTGTGGTCGACACCTGTCTTGACGAAGAGGACTTGAAGGCTCTTCGCGATGCGATTGTGGTTAGCCTGAGTTTGATTCCACCTTACGCTCTTGTCGGGTTGATCACTTATGGAACGATGGTACGTCATTTTTACATGCGATCTGACCTAATTTAACCTTTTTTAACCTTCGCACAGACCCAAGTGCATGAAATTGGTTATGCCGATTGCAGCAAATCCTACGTTTTCCGTGGTGGGAAGGAATACCAACCCAAGCAAATTCAGGATATGCTAGGCCTCACCTCCCAAAACCGCGCTGCGCCCCGCCCAGGTCAACCCATGCCCCAAGCCGCCTTCGGCGCTGCCCGATTCCTGATGCCTGTCCAACAATGCGAGTTCCAGCTGACCGGCATTCTCGAATCCCTCACACGCGACCCTTGGCCTGTGGCGAATGACAAGCGCCCGCTTCGGTGCACTGGCGTTGCTCTCAGTGTGGCTGTTGGACTTCTTGAGACGACCTACCCTAATACCGGAGCCCGTATTATGCTGTTCGCTGGTGGCCCTGCCACCGAGGGCCCAGGTATGGTTGTCAGCAACGAATTGAAGGAGCCCATTCGTTCGCACCACGATATTGATCGTGACACCGTCAAACACTTCAAGCGTGCCATTAAGGTAATGTTTCGTAACCATTGCTAACGACTTGCAGTATCTGATATTATTTCCAGTTCTATGAGGGTTTGGCGAAGCGCGCCTCCAACAACGGCCATGCGCTCGACCTTTTTGCTGGATGTCTTGATCAGGTCGGCCTGCTCGAGATGAAGTCCCTTCCCAACTCGACGAACGGTGTCATTGTTTTGTCTGATTCATTTGCTACTTCCATCTTCAAGCAAAGCTTCTTGCGAATGTTCAACAAGGACGACCAAGGCCATCTTCAAATGGGATTCAACGCAACGTTCGATGTCCAGGTCCGTTGAATGGCTTCCAACAACTGTGCATTTGTTAATAATTTTTTTTAGACAACAAAAGAACTCAAGGTCTCCGGCCTTATCGGGCACGCTATTTCTGCTGGAAAGAAATCTGCCTGCGTTGGAGAGACTGAGATTGGTATCGGCCAAACTTCCGCATGGAAGATTAACGCCATCACTCCGCACACTGCTACGGCGGTGTATTTCGAGGTCGTGACGCCCGCAGGCCAGCCTCTACAACAAGGCTCCCGCGGTCTGATCCAATTCGTGACGCACTATCAACACTCTTCTGGCCAACAACGGCTGCGCGTGACCACGATTGCACGCAACTTCGCAGAAGCAGGGTCGCCTAGCGTTGCGGCGTCGTTCGACCAAGAAGCGGCGGCCGTGCTGATGTCGCGTATTGCGGTGTTCAAGGCCGAGATTGATGATTCCCCTGATGTGCTTCGGTGGTTAGATCGTATGCTCATCCGCCTGTGTCAGAAGTTTGCCGATTACAGAAAAGAAGATCCTACGAGCTTTAGGTTGACGGATAACTTCAGCATTTACCCACAGTTCATGTTCCATCTTCGACGAAGTCAGTTCTTGCAAGTGTTTAATAACAGCCCAGATGAGACGGCCTTTTATCGGTGAGTTCCGTCGTTGTTAGCTACTTGTGCGAGTTCTTTATAACGATCATCGTACCCCATAGCCATATTCTGAACGAAGAAGACGTCAATAACTCTTTGATCATGATTCAACCAACCCTCATGTCGTACACCTTCGATACTCCACCGCAACCTGTGCTCCTGGACAGCGTGTCCATTAAGCACGACGTTGTCCTCCTGCTCGATACCTTCTTCCATATCCTCATCTTCCACGGAGAACAAGTTGCCCAATGGCGGAAACAAGGATACCAAGAACAAGAAGGATACGAGAACTTTAAGGAGCTCTTGGAAACTCCTGTGGCCGATGCTCAGGTAAATTATCCCCCCGAAATTGATGCGTTTATTTTCATGACATTTGTCCGTGTTTGTTCATAGGATCTGCTCGTCGACCGCTTCCCGGTACCACGATATATCGTATGTGACCAGGGCGGAAGTCAAGCACGTTTCTTGTTGTCGAAACTCAACCCGTCAACGACGCATATGTCTGCGACTATGTATGGGTCAACACCGGGCGCGGGCACGGGGCAGGCGATTTTCACCGACGATGTTAGTTTGCAGGTTTTCATGGAGCATTTGAAGCGTTTGGTAAGCCGCTATTACGCGTTCTCTCAGGCTAATACTCCCTGTGCTGACGTCTTGTTTCTCTCCAGGCTGTTGGCGCGCAGACGAATTGATTTCTTTTCTTTTTCTTATTGATTAGATCGTCCTCGCTTTGTTCCCTACTTTATCTTTCGACTTGAACCCTTCATTTATTGGTATTGTCTTCAAAAAAATAAATGCTGAGTTCTGTCTATAGGTGTCTCTGGTCTTGCTGAAACGTTCGTTCCGTTTTCTCTGAAGTGCGAGTCCCGGCTGCCGTTCTGCCACATCTTTTGCAATGGAAGGATGAGTGCGAGAGACTCGACACTATTTTTAGGTTCAGAGTTGAATGCGCGGTCTTCCTACCACTTAATCTTATCACACCATCGGACATCCACAGCTGGATGTGGAGCTTTGGCGGTTTATGTGTGGGGAAGATCCCACCTTTGATGACCAAGTAGGGGGGGGACATTCTGCAATCGGAGATGTTTCTCCGATACCTGCTATTCCGTGCTCTGCAATTACTTGCTACTCATGTGACGGTAAATTTCTGCGAATAATGCAGCCTTTTTTGCCATTCCGTCTTTCGCACTTGTGGGAGTACAGGTAAGTAATTTTGGTTATAAATGAAAAGTAGAGAAATCGACACTGACACTGAGATTATTGCTAGCAACGTTTGCCCAAGGTCCCTTCTTCGCCCCCGAGGTTCGTGCAGATCATTCTGTATGGGCCGGCATTCGGGTGTCTTCTCATGCCCCGGTGATTGAAAGACGAATGACATGCTAAGTAGGGCGTATTAAAGCGGGAGCCTCGAGTCCCTGGTGTCGTTGGATCCCTCCCATTTGCGATGGAGAGAATGCACAACGAAGACGCCCTCACCGCGGGTCGCCCAGCCCTCGTTCCCCACAACGACAGCTCTTCATCGTCCTATATGATGGAGAAGCAGAATGACTCTGGGACGACCAGCGTGGAGATCCTTGACGAGAAAATGGACGCATATATGCAAGTCCTCGATGAAGGCGCCGAGCCAGAGTATCGGAATGGAGTAAAAGTGATTCAAACTGGCCGCGATGTCTCTCGCTTTGTTGTTGATGTTCGTGACGATGGAGATGAGGCGCTCACGTTTCGCTCGATCTTCCTTGGGACGGTGTTTGCGGGTATGGGCGCTGCACTTTGTCAGGCAAGTAACTCCATCCACTTACTACTACCCGAGATCAATTGATTCTGCCCCTGGTTATTTCTGTGCACGGCTTCTTGCTCCCTTCGCGTGCCAGACGACATCGCGAATAACCCCACATTTTTTCGTTCTTTTATTACAACGTTTCCGTGCCGTAAGAAGCAGAAGGGCTAATTATTTTTGGGTCCAGATTTACGCTTTCAAACCAGTGCAGATGTCTGTGTCTACGGTATTTTTACTCTTGATTATCTACACCGTTGGGAATGGATGGGCGACATTCTTCCCTCAACGGACCTGGGTCGTTGGCACTCGGTTTGAACGACTCGCGCCGGTGTTCCATTTCATTAATCCTGGCCCGTTTTCTCTGAAAGAGGTGAGAAACTTCTACTAGGTTTCTGCGTAAATGCTAAAACGAATTCGATAGCACGTCGTGGCATCTCTCGTGGCATCCACCGCTGCTGGCGGAAGCTCCGCGGTTCAAAATTTTGCGGTGCAGAGAGTGCGTGTCGTGATCGAAGCGATGACTTGTGATTGACGATTGGGAATAGCTTTATTACGATACCAAGGTCGAAGCGACGACCGCTGTCTTGGCTACTTTCTCTACGGCTTGCTTTGGGTCAGTTCAATTCTACTTGCAACATAGACATCGTCTGATGTAATTTCTGACTCTAGGTATGGTCTCGTTGGGCTTTTACGTCCTCTTACCGTCTACCCATCAGAGATGGTGTATTGGATGGTGAGTGTTGATGAAATCGACCTTTAACCCACAACAACGTTACCGTTTTTAGAGCTTACCGACTGTTTCTGTCTTCCAAGGTATTTTCCTGTGTTTCCAAATCACATAGATGCACTCATTGACTTGCTACCCACGATTCTAGCGTTGCACTTTGACACCGCCGCCAACCA
>Ga0307517_10009724_pt1 | contig 13589 bp, 9 predicted proteins | sample 23_EM_MG_FD_194515 | JGI IMG/M metagenome (GOLD analysis project Ga0307517, IMG submission 194515) | Populus trichocarpa ectomycorrhiza microbial communities from riparian zone in the Pacific Northwest, United States - 23_EM | ecosystem: Host-associated > Plants > Roots > Unclassified | place...
ATATAGATGAACCTCTATTGCTATGCCCATTTAGTAATATGTTTTCTAAGCCAATGGATTCAGCCCTTCCTTCTCCTGCTAAGTACTCTTCTATGGACTTCTCATTTTTACTCCTGTTTTTTTTTTAAAAAAATTCAATCAATCATGGCCCTGATTATCATGCTGCAATGCCATAGTGGCCGACAATAAACAAACATGGCTTATATCATTTCAACTGGCATGTAATAACATAATCTTATCTGGTTTCCCAAACCAGGTGGGTGTTCACGAGACAAATCACCACAAATAATCCAGGGAGACAAGTTGTCTTCTCCTAAATTGCGAGACATGCTCCCGCTCCCACTCCCACTGCTGCAGATGGAGAGCACGGTTCCCAGGCGGAAACTACTCCTTAAATTGTGGAGGATGGAGACTTATTCAGCTGCTAGAATTCTTATCAACTCTAATCTATTTATTTCAAAATTATGTTGCTAAGTTGTTAATTCTTTCCTAATTTATTTGGGTAAGACTCTGTTGCTATGTTCACAATCCTTTCCTAGTTTAATTCATGATTTATAGCACCCTATGTAATCCTTTAAATATGGTAGTGATAGAGGAAAAAGGCAGCTGTTGATTTTTTTTTTTACAATATTGAATTTGAGAATGAAGAGATTTCATTAATAGAGAGATTCTGATTGTATTTTATTTCTTCTTGGACGTCAACGTGAGGTTGGTTCTTGAGGTTTGCACCACCCACTGTATCGCCTTATTAATTAAATCAAGATAATAGGAACCTCCACAGCACACACATAATTGCCAAACCATGAACATGAAGTCTAGAGGAATTCTGCTAGCCATTCAAATTGCCTTATCAAATCCAAACACTGACTTGGTTATAATCATCAAAGAAATCAGAAACCATTATCATTAGATAAGCTAATCACACCAGTATAGGATATCATCTAATTCATTCTTGTTTCCTCTTTCATTACATCAGCCATTGGAAAATTAATCACCCCTTGTGACAAGAAAAGTAGAAGAACAAACCTTGGCACTGAGCTTTGAGACCATACACTGATGATAATGCACAAGGGCATCTATCAATGGTGTACCAGCAAACGGAACTACTACCCACTGGGCTGCGCTTCTGAAGGACCAATCAGGCCCTTCTAAAACAACAAGTTGGTCTAATAATGCAAATTTCTCATCTTCAAGAGTCTTGACCTCATCCTCAACCTTGCTCAAAGCTCCCTCCACAGCATAGCTATCTTCCTCTAACAACACGGTATCCATCTACTGGGGCAGACGAGTCTGGCAATGAATCATTAAGAGGCTTGACATTTGGAATTTCTGCTGGTGGCCATCCTTGGATTTTGTTTGTTTTTTTTTTAAATTTAATTTCTTTAATTTTTTTTGGGAATCAACCCTCCGTGACCTGAATCTCATCATAGATAGATTTTCAGATCGAGTTTTACAATTATTTTTAAAAAACAAAATAATATGTTAATTAAAACTATCATATCTAACAATTATTATAGTTAATGAATTTTAGGAGGAGAAGACCAATAAGCCGCTAGCTCTGACCCAACGGCCCGCACCGATTTGTCAAGCTCAAGATCAAGCCCAAGGCCCTTTTACATTTCGGGTGGGCACCATTAGACCCACCCGCCCGATCCACGAGAAAACAAAGAACCGTTCCCTTTCATTTTCTGCAATCCACAGAGCTCACACCATCTACCATCTCTCCCTCTCTATCACTGGTCAAGTACTGCTTAAAATACCCCTCTTCTCCCTTTCAATTCATTTCTTCATCGTAATTGCATCTTCAATTTCTTCTTCCTTTTCCAATCTCAAAATCTGATCGTTGTCGATTTTTTTTTTTAAATTTTGATATTTTTATGGTTGTTAGCTAGGGTTTCTTTTTTAGTCTGTTAATAAATTAAAATTCTCTCCTCATTTCAAATTCTGATTTCTCTCCATCTGTCTTTGTATTGCAGTGAAATCAAAGAAGCGATTGTTTTTTTTCATTAGTTGATTATAAATAAAGTTCAATTAAAGAAGAGAATGTTTGAAGGACTGGTCCATCGCGTTCTGGTCGGTTATCTAGGCCGTTACTTTAAAAATATCCAAAAAGAACAGCTCAAGCTCAGCCTCTGGAACGGTAATTTTTATGCTTATTTATTTATTTATTTATCTATGTATTATTATAGAAATTGATGATGCCTAAAGGGTATTATTGTAATAAAAAGTCTTTGCATAGGGTTTATGGCTTAGGGTTTAGGTGCAGTTTTTTATGATAATTTGTGTTTTTGATGAATAATTAATAATCCAGAGGAGGTGTTATTGGAGAATGTGGATTTGATTCCGGAAGCTTTCGATTATCTCCAGTTACCCTTTTCGATTAAGCAAGGTATGATGAATTTATTATTTGATTTTGATGGAACTTGTTTTTTTCGCCTGTAATCTTCGTTTTTGTTTTGTTTAGGTCGGGTTGGGAGGTTAAGCATTAAGCTTTCGTGGAAAAAGATTGGGTGGGATCACCCCATTATTATTGCTGTAGAAGACGTTTTCATTTGCTTGTCCCAACGGGAAGATCAGGAGGTAGTTATGAATCTTGGGTTTTTTTTTAGACAATGTTTGTGTTTTTTATGAGCTTGCAGTTTTGATTATAAGAAAAGTAGAATGAAATAAATTATAAATCTTTTGCTTTGGAGTTATATGCATACATGCGCCAAATATGTAATGTTTGCTACTTTGTTTTCCCCTGCCTGCCTATCATAGTGGAATTTGGACGCAGTTGAAAGACGGGAATTTGCTGCTAAAAAAGCTCAACTTGCTGCCGCAGAGCTTTCAAAATTGTCAAAGCGCATATGTGGTAAGCTGTTTGCACTCCACTTTCAAGCATCAGTGGTTTATTTGGTTTCAGCAAGAGTAAGCCCTTTCATTTGATTATTCATGAAGATGCTCCTCTCTGGAAATTTTGATCCATGAAAAAGTTTTGTTTTGACAACTTAAAGATTCCAAAACTTAATGGTTGTGAGAGAGGGCATGGCTGATCACATATCACAGTGTAATCTGATTTGGTGGTTTTTTTTGACTCATGATATATTTTCTTTCTGTGAGATGACTTCTTATGCTTAGTTCAGGAGATTCTTATTCTTGCCTGGCATTTTTTTTTCCTGTAGATAATCAGGCGGGGAAATCATTTATCTCATATATTACTGCAAAGGTAACATTTGCCTTCTTGTTATCCATTATGGCTTTTAATCAATAAACCTTTTGTTTTGGGTTGTATTTCAATATATGTTATGTTTGTAGAAACAATAATAAATATCTTAATTGTGCTGCTATTTATGGGTTTATACAGTCATGAGTACATTTGTATTGCTGTATTACAGGCTGTTGTGAGTGTTAGATTATGCGGTCATTGTGCTCACAAATTGTTTAGTTACTATGCTCACTGTAGCCCATCGGATTTCATTTTTTATATGTAATGAAACAGTTAAAATTGAAGATGTAATTGTAATATATTTGCTATTCTCTGAGTTCCTTGTTTTGCTTCCAGGTTCTTGATAGCATCCAACTTTCAATTAGAAATTTTCATGTCCAATACAGTGAAAGGCAGTTTGACTCGGTGAGCTTAATCCACAATCTACCTGTACTTTTCCTTGTTCCTCTTCACCTTTTGTCGTACTATGTCATATTGGTAATTAATAGTTTTCTTTTGATACATTTATTGCTCCCTGGATTGCTTTCGCTTATGTTGTGAACAGATATCCTTATTCTTTGTATCATGCATATGCTATTTTTGTTAATGCAAGAAGGGCCGAGTATTCCTTTTCTTCTACCTTTTTTATCATCACCAATCAAACTAGACAGTGCCGAGTTGTTTTTTCATTGTAAAGGCTCTACCTGAAGTGCAGGTTGTAACTCTTCATTTTTCCAACATGCTTTCCAGGCACAGGTTTTGTTCGGGTTGCAGTTTTCCAACTTGACGGTAAAGCAAAATCTGGTTGGGTAATTTTTTTAGGTTAACTCCTGGTGTTCTTGTAGTTTATGATAGTTCTCATAATTTTTACTTTTATGTGAATCTGTGAGTAACTACAAGTTGAGAAATGAGGCTGTATTCTACATGTTTGAAAACTATTATGTGAATTTGTGAGCATTTTATAATAGTTCTCATGGCGTTTGTGCAGATTTCAGAGGTCATTGTCTATTGAAATCTGTATTTTACTTGATTTTGTGTATTTTGCTTGATTTTCTTGTTCATCACCTTTCTGTGTTTCTCTTTGAAAAAATAAGTTTTTGAAATTTTCTCATATATACTGGGTTTTTCTTTCATCTAAAATAAGATTTTCATTTATTCATTTTTTTTCAATTGATGTTTATCATTTTTATCACATTAGATCATTTGGTGCGAAGATGGTAGGTGGCCAAGTAAACAAAACTGCGAGTATTGAAGGCTTGGAAATTTATTGTACCACATCGAAAGGAGATATTGATTCAATGGGTTTGGATGATGCTGTGGACTCCAAGTCCTGGTGCAGTGCAAGAAATGGAGGCAATGAGTTTGACTACTTATTACAGCCACTCAATGTATCAGTGTCACTTGGGGTATAAGGCTTGATTAGAAGTGATTTTTTTGCTTCGTACATAATGCATGTCATTAAATAATTATCTTTTCTATAACACACTTTTTAGAGCACAATGTTAAAAAAAGGTAGAAATTTAAAGAATTTTTCTTTTTTAACCTAAACTCTCAGAAATCTTTTGGGAAAATGAGGAGTTGATGTATTCATATCTTGTCCCTTAAACACATGAAAATGATTTATGCCATAGAAGGGGGATATCATTTTCTACCAGAATAATCTGTTCTTTTATCATATGAGTTGCATATGTACTTGTACATTGAAATCAATTTTCCCCTTGAATGAAAAAAATAAGCATGGACTAAGTTTGTAGAATTCTTAGTCGTAACAACTGCAGGTTACTGAAGTTTGTTTCTGAACTGCAGGTTAACAGAGCAGGAAAGCTTGACAGTGATTTGCCCCAGTATTCAATCAGGGCCGACCTAAATGAATTGGTTGGTTTAGTAGTTTGAGGCATATATCATTGATGTAAAATCTCCATTTTCTGCATGCCCTTATGTAAACAGTGCATATTGTGTTGAGTATCATTGTATTTATGTATTGTTTTTCTCTTAATTTTTTCTTACCTAGGCTGTGTCTTTAAATGAGATTCAGTTGCAGCGAATATTGATTTTATCAGATTACTTAAGCACGAGCAGTTTACGGGAGAAGTAAGTTTAGTATCTTTCTTGTTTTTTTTATCCTCTGGTGTTAATTAATCTAATAATTTTTTTACATATTTACCTGGTCCCATTTGTTGTAGTGATGTGAGATAGATTTTAACACACAACTATTTAACACAACATTTCCAAGTTTTTTTTATCTCGCATGCAACTAGACTGGAAAATTTAAACAAGAGGGAAAATATGGCCCTCTGAGGTTATAGATGAGGAGTTTGGTTGAGGCTTTATAGAGGGGTTTTTGGACCTTGGAGGGGTCTTACAATTTCTCTTGTAAATATATTCTTACACTTAGTCCCTGAACTTCTTAGCTTAGTTCATAGCTTCCCTTTGGTCAATGATGCATGCAAAGTAATTTATTTGGATTGTAATTCTTTGTAAAATTAACACTAGCTATTTTGTTAAAGGTGATGAGGCATCCCTAGGTCTTAACTTTACAGTTATGGTGTAACCATTTTAAGAGGGCAGTGTGTTTTGTGCTTCTTTCTTTCTTTAAGAAAGGGAAAGGCTTACAATGACATAAATTGAAGTTCTGTCTTGCATCCATTATTTTGCTTTTCTATCTGCTGCCCTCACAATATATCCCTGTCAATATATCTATAGACATAGATGGCCTTCCATTTAGTTTTTTTGATCAGGATGCTTTTAAGAAGGCTGTGACACTGTTCAGTTTGTTCTTCTACAAGGTTGATGAAAGATTGCGACACAACTTTCAAGTACTTGTAATGTTAAAAACTGAAAGTGGTTGTAAATTTGACACATTTGTGAGTGGTGTAGGTATGGACGTTACCGTCCTTGGGGTTGTCCTCTATCGAGAAAACAGGATGGATGGCAAAGATTATGGTGGCACTATGCTCAAGAATCCATTCTGGCAGATGTTCGCTTGAAGTTGAAGAAAACTTCATGGAGATATTTAGGACAGAGACTGTAAGTTTATTTTCCATCGTGATTTAACCTGTTATGTAATTCCAGATGCCAGGTATGAACATGAGGGTGGGGAATATATACCCTCCTCTGATTACTTTTTTCTTGCTGTCTATATTTGTTTTTGAGACTATACAATGCTCCCCATCTCTCTCTCTCACTCTCTGTTTTTTTGTCCTCATTGATGGAATGGAACTTATGAATCTTCCGAATCACTCTTTTCAGACAAACTGTTGTGGAGTAGATTACTTTTCTTGGTTTCCTTGTAATGTAATGTATCTTTTGTGGGAGGAATTCAAAGCGATTGGAACTCTTTTGTTCCGAGCTTCATAGTTTAATCTTCCTGGGTGTAATGAAGTTCCATGTGAATCTATTCTCTGTTTTATAATTCTTTTAACTTCATTTCCCCTTTCATAAAAAAAGATAACGAAAAAAAAATCCTTGGCTAACGATGAACTAGCAAATCCCACATTTCTTTCTGAATGATTCTGAAGTTAAGCAATCGATCTCACATGCCAGCCTTCAGTTCATAGCAAATCCCATGTATGTGTATAATGGCAGAAGACAAGAGGAGTTTGTGCCTTATTTTGTAAACCACTTTGATTAGTTCTCTGTTCTTCTTTCATCTACTGAATGAATTGAAGTTTATAAATATATGTGTGTGCCTTTCTGCTCAAATATTTAATTATCTTAAATATTTTGGAAAGCACTAACATTTTGCCTCAGTAATATGCTTGTTGTAACTTCTGTAAAATTTAGTTTTTGAGAATATTTCTTTCTCTATCTTGATTTCTTATTTCAGGAGTTTTCGCCGAAAGTATATTAATTTATACCAGACTAAACTAGAGTTTCTCCATCGAGAACAGGTGATTTCTCTTGTTTCTTTATCATGAACACAAATGAATTATCCAAAATAGGCTATATGGTGTAGCTTTGAAGTTCTCTAGATATTATAATTTAGCTCAATGGGTGAATGGATTGGAAAGTTGTGTTTGAATTATGAGAACAGATGCTTAAACATGCTAGCTAAGATGCTTAGTTATCTTAAAATTGTGGAAGTCCAAGCAAAGCTCCAGTGATCATCTTAGTTAGCTCTCCCATCACTTTGTTTTATCCAGCCAAAGTTTGATTTGCACTCTATAAACTCTCACTTCGTTTTAGATTTAAATCCTATCAGCCAATTCTGTTTCCATGTGATTAAGTCTGTTGGTAGATGATGTGTGTATGATTTGTTGAAATAACTAGGCTATGCATGAAAATCCCATTTAAATCTGATCTGATTTATAACCTTTGTTTTCCAAATTTTGATACACATCCTCCAAACACCCAACAAAAATTCTTATCCTGTGAATGTAGAAAGAATCTGATATAGATCCAGTAATTTGAAATGCATGATATATAAATCAAAGCTTTCCAAAAAAAAAGGATGTGTGTGAAATAAAGTTGAGGCAATTTTTCTGGTTTATGATTTATCCACATAAACATAATTTCCTCATCTTATCCTCTATTTATGAGGTTTGCCTTTTTATCAACCGAGGTCAAGGCTGGTTGCTATCTAACTCTTATTGCTTTGTTTATGTTTTGAACTTTGTCATTCAGGCAATCGATGAATATATTATTCAGGACTTGGAGCAAATGGAGAAAGAATCTGATATAGATGATATCCTAAGTTATAGGTCTGTGGCTGAACTTAAGCTCCAGGTATTTGTTATCTTAACTTATGGAAATTACTCTGCAGAGTGTTATCAATTAATGTATTTGGATTGGTTCCATGCTTAAGCATTTGTGCACATGGGATTTGGGATTTGGTTTGTGTTCATATGAGAGATTTAGCTTCTTAAAGTAGTAGGACAGTAGGTACATTTACAATCTATACTTTATCAATATCCTTTGTCCCATAATAGATGGTATACAAATTGATAAAATTTTAATTCATTTATTATTATAGAAAAAATAATATCTTACATTTTATTATAGATTTTTTAGTTCCTGCAAATTGGTTATAAACTTTTATACTTTGAATTTCATAAAAATGAATAAAATTTTTTCTTGATTTTCATACCATAAATATTATGGAGCTGTGGGAGTATAATTTTGACTGTTTTAAAATGCTCTATAAAGCAGCATTCTTTTTTTTTCTCAAAGCAACTAGAGCTCTTTATGAGCAACATTTTAGTCAGTTAGTTAATTAAAATAATGTTTTATTTATTTGGCCACAGGAAGTTTTATCGAACTCTTTATCTTCAAATATGGAAGTTAACGGTGCCCATAGTTTCATTGAGAAGTCACAAAATGATGAACGCTCATCAAGCGGGTCCCGTGGATGGTTGAATTGGATCTCCCGAGGCATGCTTGGTGCTGGTGGAACCGATGATTCAACTCAGTTCTCTGGTGTTGTTTCTGATGAAGTCGTAAAGGTAAGTGTGTCAAGTTGTTGATGGTTCAAATCTGGAGCAAAAAAGTAAAACAAAATTTAGATCTAGATCTTAATTTATCTAATTTCCTTCTGTTTTCAGGATATATATGAAGCAACGGAGTTCCAGCCATCTGTTTTATCTAGTGGTGATGTTGATGCAAATTATAAGATGTTTACATGTGCAATGAAGTTTACTGTAGGTTGCATTACTGCAACACTGCAGAGCAAGTATGGTTACTGTTCTTTCATATCTCTCTAGATTAACAAATTAGTCACTTATTTTATTTTTTAAAAAATAATTTTATATTTGTAGCCCTTTTCTAGAATCTTCTCAAATGTTGCATGCATGCAGACAGATTCTGGAAGGAGACGCTTCCATTGTGGTATTTTTGAGTGGTTTATATCTGTAGCTTCATATTTTTGGGCTGCTTGTCTGGTTTCTAAGCTGGTCCATGATTGCTTGCATATTGTTACTTATCTATATTGCCAGTGGATGTCATGTGTTGTCAAATTCTATAATATTACCAATGTTTGCTAATGTTTGATCAATGGTTTTTGACTGAATAGTATATTCTTTGTGATATCACTGCTTTTTTTTTTGCTTTTACATCCATTGACATTCAATCACACTGATTGTGCTTTTTTTTTTTTTTTTACAGGAGTTACTCTAAAAAAATTGCTGACCTGATTTTTAATGAGTTAGTCATTGAATGCAAGCTTTGGGAAGAGTTGGCAACGGTTGTTTGCCACTTTAGATCAGGAGAGATGTTTGATCCATGTAACAAGAGAGTCATTCTACAGATAGGAAGGGTTTGTATTCTTATATCCCAGCTATACATGTTGCAAGCTATGTGTATTTTGAAAATATTTTCTTCTTTCTGTTTTGATGAGGTTCTCTCCCCTTTGTTAATCAACCATATTTTCTACATCTAAACTGTGATTCTAAATAGTGGTTTTGAGAGAACATATTAGGTCTCTGTCTCAGTTCCAGTGATGCATCATAAATGATCTTGTGGATCTTGTCTAAATCAGTTTCAATTGAAAACTATTGTTTGTCTGTTGAGGATACCATAATCCCCTGACTTCTTTGACAAACAGTGTGTTTCACCAATTTTTGGAAACTTAAAGGTTAGAGTTGGATGTTGGTAGTGCACTTGGTGGAAGAGCAAGTTTAATTGCAAAATGGTGGAAGGATAATGGATAAGTAAATAATTATAGGAGTGCAAAGATGCCTTCTTATAACCTGTTTACTTAGGTTTCCAAGTTCATTGTCTTTCCTAGATACTACAAGTTTTGGATAGCTAGTTCTATACCTAGGTTTCATCATAGAAAAAGAGGGATACGTTGATTAGGATATCAAAGCATGATTAGCATGCTATGGGATTTCAAAGCCTTTAATCAGCTGAAGGGTCAATTTAAGTATTAGGGTAGATATCCTCTTTGATTGTTAGTGTTAGTGCTGGGAAAATTAAGAGCATCACATCCATGGAATGTGGATAGGATGGCATTGTCGAAATGGATATGTGGAAACATAGAAGGGGCCAGATAAAAAATGGCTTGTCTGTTTCAAGGTAGTCTATGATGGCTTGGCTAGTAGACTTGTGGATATACTCTTGCAAGAGAGTGATTGGTTTGCAATTCCAGCACCCAAAAAGAGGAAGAGTAAACTGTCTATATTGTGGGATGAAGTAATTTAGATTGACAACTGTGGAAAGTTCAGTCTAAACAAAAGAAATTGAGGAAAAGGATCTAATGTAGTTTGCCACAACTAATTTAGAGCTCGGCCATGGTTGAGCTGAATTATGAATGGTATGTTTCTATGTTTCTCAGGCAGGAAACCTGCATTCAAGGTGCATTTTCCATGAGCAAACTAGTTATGTTCTTGACAATTAAAGTTGAAGCATTTTAACACTAGCATGGGCCTGTGTGATATAGTTCAAATGCAGGCTTTTCCTAGGTCATTAATCTTATCTTCTATTTTGTAACAGTCCATAGTAAAGAATTGCATAGTGAACCTGTCATAAAGACATTCATTGATACCGATTTTGCTTTGCTTTACAAATTATCTTAATGAGAGAATTTAATTTCTTGGTCATGATGTTGAGTAACCAAGAATCAAAATTTGTATTATGTTTTGTAACTTTTCATAGTCTTGAATAAAAACTTATCTTTTAAACACCATTATTAGATTCTTTTTTGTGCACTACTAGTTAGCTGTTTGTATCCAAAGTCTTCAATACCAGTAGTTTTGCAGAAGTGATATCCATTATTTAAGTGAAGAGGTTATTTAGACAGTAGTGATTGCCATCTGGGCTTGGAAGTGATGGAATTTTGTTATCTGGGTCTAGAAGTGGTTTGAGATTCTTGAGCTTGACCCCTTGGAATGTGTTTCATAATGTGCAAAAATTAGTTTGTTATTATACTTTCAATGAGTTCTTTTATGGATTTGCTTTGTTCATGAGGTCCTTGTGAAAAGTAATAGGGCATAAGTGGGACTGTTATTTTATTACTGATATTAGCAGTAGCCTTAACTCTTCAACTGTCTTTTTTGTGCTATCTATAAGGTAAGATATCCAGAAAATCATTTGTTTGAATTTAATCAGTTCTTGAGTTGGATGATGAACACCATTTTAAGAATTCATCTTATCATTGTTTTGCAAGACATGTAAAGGAGACTACATCAACATTTAGCCTAACCTGGATTCTTTTTTTAGTCCCTTACGGATGGTAACGTGCGGGAAGATGAACCTCCTTCATGTAGATTTCAAGTGGACATTTCACCAAAGCGGGATATTGAATTGTCAGTAAAGGTATTATTCTAGTCCTGGCTCTTTGTACTTTTCAATATCCTTTTTATAACCATGTCATATGCAGGTCATGCTTCAACTGCTGGAAGTTTCTTGTGATCTAGAGTTGTTTCTAAGTCTCTGGGAACTCTTTACTGTGTTCAAATCCTTTGAATTTCAACTGGAAAGGGTAAGTTTTTACCCTTTAGATTTGGTCCTGTCCCTGCTTGTTGGCTCTTGTGTTTGCTTTAAGTGAGTGATTCTGTCACAACTATTGTATGCTCTTTTGTGGTGCTTTTTTTATTATTAATATTTTGTTGGGGCCTTCCAGGTTTTAATGATCTTTGTCTTTAGTTTTATCAACACATGTGCAGCTGGGTATTGCACTTATAATAAGTGGTTCACCTGCTAACAATTTTTTATTACTTCATTTCTTGCATTTATTTATTATTTGTTTTATCAACACACTTATAATAAGTTTTTTTTGGAAGATCAAGAACTTATTATTGATCATTAAATTCAAATATACGTAGGAGATGCATTATTTGTAAAAACACTTGTTTAGCTATTGGAAAGTCCTCAGTCTTTTTCTTCATTATTGACAATATCAATCCTATTGCAGGTTCTGTTGTCACTAAATGGGATTGAAGATGTCAGGACTCGCTTATTGTCAAAAGTGGAGTAAGTTCCTTTTCCACTTCTGGAGTTGGTTGTTGATAATATTTGATTTCTTGGTTTCATTTTATTTTTTAAGCTCTCTAGTATCTTTCGCTTCTTTTATTGCTTTTTAGTAGCTGAACTAGCTTCATTAGCATCCCTTTTCATTTTGTACTTTGTTGGTTTTCCTGTTTAAAATTCATATTCCTAATTGTTTAGGACTTTAGGCTTTGGTGCCTATATAAAGAACCACTCGTGGTAGTGGAAAACAGGATATTATTGTATGATCAAATAAATTGAATATTAGAATTTTGGTTCTTGCTAGTACTTAAAAAGAACTTTGATATCTTTGGCACTTTCATGTCTTATGCTCGTGTCCCATTTGTATTTCTGACTTGTAGAAGCTCATAATTTATGTCTTCTATGTGCAGATACATCTTATCAAGTCATAAAAAGCTAAGTTGGGATGTTAATGTCATCAATATTATAATTAATGTTCCTTGGAGAAAAGCAACGCAGGAAGAACATAAATTGGTAACACCTCTTTATTGTGTTCTATTGCACATCATGTTCTGTGGTTTTTTGTGTTCTGTAGCTATGCTTAGTTTTCTGTTATGTAAAATTATTTGGCAGATTGTTGTGCCCTCTTCTGTTTGTTGGATAATTATTATTAACATCACAACTATGACTGCTACAAGAATGATATTGTGGAGATTTGCTAGCTATTGTGATCATGGGAGTGCTTGTGCAGGGTGTTAGTGTGGACTTTGTTTGGAGCTATTTTTTTGGACAACAAAGAACACCAAGGAAAAAGGGTCTAAAAGGCAATAATTAAATGGTAAACTGAAAACTAATGATTTCAAACTCCCATGTAAAAAGTTTAGAAATTTGAGTAAACTATGCCCCTTGTCCATATGGAAGCAAAGGTGCTTATGTTCATATAAAAAGCATGAGTATACAATGCAAATTATTATGAAACCTTCATGTAGACAAATTGCACTTGAAACAATAGAATTCACCTAAAATCTTAACAGATTATTACAATATCTGTTCTGCTGCTGGCCAGAGAGTTATTGATTGTGTTAGTATGTCTACTCTGCCTATCTAACTGTGATCTACTTTATTTGGCAGGTTCTGAAATTGAAATCCTTTTCTTATACTTCAAAATTTGATGCGGATTCTGTTGCTTCTATTATTGAAGAACAATCTTCTATCCCAAAATGGTTCTCAAGCTCAATTTCAGCTTCTAATATTTTTACGGGGTTCCAAATTCAAGATCTCTATAATTACTTTGAGGTCAAATTAAATGACATTGAGGTCAGGCATTTTAGATTAGTTTCATATTGTATTCCATGTTGATTATTGGATGCATAAACATGAAATTCGCATGCTGCAGTTAATTCTCATTACCCTTCAACATGCTCAAGCAATCTCTATCTTGGAGAAATTTTGTGCTTCTGTTGCCCTGGCATCCTGCATCATTTCTGATCAATCAGTATTGAAACAATTGGAGGTAATT
>Ga0307517_10009726_pt1 | contig 13589 bp, 11 predicted proteins | sample 23_EM_MG_FD_194515 | JGI IMG/M metagenome (GOLD analysis project Ga0307517, IMG submission 194515) | Populus trichocarpa ectomycorrhiza microbial communities from riparian zone in the Pacific Northwest, United States - 23_EM | ecosystem: Host-associated > Plants > Roots > Unclassified | place...
CCCCCCCCCCCCACGTAAACTCTCACTTCAAAACATTTCTTTCTTCCTTTTTTCTTCTATTTTTTTCCCTCTCATCTTTCCAACTTCATCCATCTCTAGAAAACAACTTGGTATCAAAGCACAACAAACAAATCTAGCGAGTTCAAGCATCAACATTGTTCTGAAGGGAGAGTAACTGTTTTGCTAACATCAGCAAAACACAATGCTGATGTCAGCACAACATCACCACAATGTTTAGATTGAAAAATGTCTTGACTTCATGAACAAAAGCCCTAATGTCTCACCGATAATTGTTGTTGTTTGAGCTGTCAATTTCATATAAAATGGTTGTCAATTAGAGACTAATTAGATATATAGTTCTTGGTAGTGTTGTGAATATGACAAAAGAATTCAGTTGATAAAATCAATCTTGCCTCTGGTGATAGTAGTGGGAGTCAGGTTGGAGTTGTGAATGAGAATTCTACCCTCTAAATCAGCCATTTCAAACTAGATGAAAATAATTATTTAGCTTGGTCCCGATCTTGTTTGTTGTTTATCAAGGGACGTGGATAGTATGGGTACATCACAGGAGAAGAGAAGAGAACAATAGCTAGAGATTCTCTAGTCATGTCCTAGCTCATCAACTCTATGCAACCTTTGATTGCTCGTGGTTATCTTTTATTAGATTTTGCTTCAAAAATATGGAATGCTACCAGCCAGACGTACTCACAATTGGATAATGATGCTCAGGCTTATGAGATATGAAAAAAGGTTCATGATACCAAGCAACGTGACATGTTTGTAGCCTAATACTATGCAATACTGAGTAGTTTGTAGCAAGAGTTAGGCTTCTACCATGATTCCAGGCATATTGTCCAAGTGATGCAATAAAGTTTCCATTGACAAGGAATATGTCTATGACTTCCTAGTTGGGTTAAACATTGAATATGACCATATTAGAGTTCAGGTTTTGGGGAGAGAGCCTTTCCCTTCCTTGAGGCAGACATATTCTCATGTTCAACAAGAGGAAAGTAGGAGAAATGCAATGTTGACTCATTCGAGATCAACCATGATTCCTAACTCCAATCAAATAACTTTATTAGGGGATTTACAAGTCTTAGTGAACCAAGGTTAGCTGACAAAGCACAAATGAAGTGTGATTATTGTGGACGAACCAAACATACTAGGGAGACATGCTGACAGTTACATAGATGTCCTTTAAAAGAACAAGGTGGGAAAATAATAGGTTTTCCTAGAACACAAACACTTGTGTTAGAGATAACCGAAGATAATTGAGAGTTCAATTCTTGATAGTCAATTAAACCCCCCAACTTTGTCCAAGAAAAAGATTTAGACGCTTAGACATCTTATAGCCAAGCTTGATCCTTCCTCTTCATCCAACTTCGCACATGTAGGTATGCTAATGATAGCTTTTAATTCTTCCAACATTTTTTATTCTGATCATTAGGTGATAGATTCAAGAGCTAATGATCACATGACTCAGTCTTCAAAATTTTTTTCATCTTACAATCTTTTCTCGGGTAAAGATAAAGCTCATATAGTTGATGGTTCCCAAGTTTATCAAGTTCGTATAGTTGATGGTTCCCAAGTTTATCTTTAACCTCAGTTTTTCATGTTCCTAAGTTCTCTTTTAATCTTCCATCTATTAGTAAAATAACTAAAGATTTTGAGTGTAAAATCTCATTCTACTCTACTCATTATGTGTTCAAGTACCTAAAGACAAAGAAAGTGATTGACTTTGGTAGGGTGGATGATGGCTTATATTTGTTAGAAGTTGGTTTTGTTGGTTTAGGAAACACAAGTGAGTTCAAACATGGGCTGGTGACCATCTTTAAAGAAGTCAATCAAGAATTACTTTTATGGCATAATCGAATGAGGCATTCATCTTTTGTAGTTCCAAGAAAGCTTTTTCCAGAGCATTATCTAAGCAATCTACTACAAAAACCTTATATTGTGATGCGTGTGAATTAGCTAAGCATACATGTGCTACTTATTCCTCAACTAATAATAGAAGTAGTAAACGTTTTATGGTTCACTCAGATGTTTAGGGTCCTAGTCCAGCTGTTTTCTTATCTAGTTATAGGTGGTTTGTTACTTTTATTGATTGTTATAGTCGCACTATTTAGGTTTATTTGATGCATAATAAAAGTGAAGTGTTCTCTTGCTTTATGAGGCTTCATAACAAGATCTCTACATAGTTTAATGCTAAATTTTAGATCTCAAGGAGTGATAATGGTACAAAGTACATGGAAGGAGGTTTTCAAAGCTATATGCTGGAACATGGAATTCTTCATCAAACTAGTTGTGTAAATACATCAAATCAGAATGGTTTAGCTAAGCGAAAGAACAAGCACTTACTACAATCTGCCAGATCTCTAATGTTCACAAGGAATTTGCCCAAAACCTACCAGGGAGATGCAGTTCTTGGAGCAACATATCTCATTAATAAGATGCCACTAAGAGTTCTTAAGTTCAGAACTCCAATGGAGTTCCTACAAGAACTTGGTCCTATATTGTCCCACCAAAAACCATTGGTTGGGTTTGCTTTGAGGGGGAGTGTTGTTAGGAACATTTATTATTTAAAGTGTAAAGGCAAGGGTAGTAAAGTAATTTTTATACTTTTTTCTTGTGTGTGTGTGTGTGTGTGTGTGATGTAAGCTAGTGAAATAAGTAATTAATTATCACTTCATCTCAAAACATTTCTTTCTTCTTTTTCTTCTTTTTTCCCTCTCATCTTTGCAACTTCCTTCGTCCATCTCTAAATTATCTTAGAAAACAACTACAACAAACACAGAACAAGAGCAAAACAAGCTCCTTCCAAAAATGTTAAGTCGCTGTACGTTTCAAGGGTGTTGCAAACAGAAATTTATTAGCATAAAGTGCTACCTAACAAAGTGTTCTTAGAGAAGAAAAGAGGACCGTCTGGATGTGCGGATAAACAAATATGCCAATCAATATAGTGATATACAACATGACCCACCTTCACAAATTGTTGAACCTTTTCAGTTGTTGCCAGAGGGGGACGTTTCTTTATGTGCTCCCTCAGCCCAATCAATGAATATCTGCAAAATGGAAAACAAAAAAATCATGGAAAGGATAAAACAGGCATGATGGAGATATCTATCCATGCAAGGAAGAAGGGAGATGAAGGGTTGAAATAGATGTACGTGGTTAGATTGCATACAGGGATGGGCAAGCTTCACGCTGACTTATGTAGGCAAAACCAAGCTCCTCATCCTGAAATGACAGTTACAAAGTTTCAGCACAGCAAGGAGACAAATGTAAAGTAGCACTGTGTAATTAGAATGTGACAGACCTCAAGAAGCTCTTTAGCCTGCAAAGGAGTCAATCTTGTATTTGCTCCCATAAACTTCAGCATCTGTTCTTCTGTTATGCCTCCCTAAAGACAATACTAGACCCATCAAATAATCAAGAAAAGGGATGCGGTGAGTTCCGTAACTTGTGAAAGCAGATAGTATTACCATACTTTTTTCAGCATCTAAAAAAAAAGTTTCATTGGAAGTAATTTCCACTACAGGTAATGAATACGCCAATATCAGAAATATTAAGAACAAGTCATTTTGTCATTGTTACTTCCAAAAGGACTTGCAATTGGAAGCATAAATTCACAGGAGAGATCATCAACATCACCTTAAAATTAGGGACCAGATAAATTTTAATTTTAACCAAACACACTGCAACATTTAATAAGCAGAAGGCTGACCTTAGGTGGCATCCACTCCACACCATGAAGCAAGGAAGATTCGCCATAACAGGATCTAACAGCAGCAACAAACAATGTGCTCCTAAAGAAACGAGTGTTTCCATCATAAGGTTCACCGTAATGAGTCAATGATCTAACATCAGCAACTGGTGCGAGACCTAATGCCCAACTGAGAATTGCATTAAACAAGAAAAAGATACATAGGCTAATTTAAACCATTCATCACTTAAAATCCAGCACGTGAAAAAACTAATGAATAAATCAAAACCTACCAAGTTGATCATCAAATGCAAGGCAATACGCCTTCAACTCACGATCGGTTTCCCTGTTCATACGCTGGCCAATCAAAAAAGCCGAAAGCAACGTCTCACTAACTCCAGAGGAACACTTGTTATCTTCAAATGTAAAAGGAAGAACATCTCTTAGAACACCTTGGACTTCCTCATATCCAAGGTGACCACCTGCCAAAACCTCCCTAAGGGCTCCAACCAATCTCATATCGCTCGTACCATTCCCAACATATTGGGGCCCAATCGAACTTCCAGCTCCCATTATTGAGCCTTCAGGATCGGCAATGAAGATTACATCCGATGGTAGCGCTCGAACTAGGTGGGGCCAAAAATTGCTCACTGCATGCTTCTCACCTTCACTCCATTGGGTTGCTTCTGGAAAGGCATTCGCACGAATTGTCATCGCAGCAAAAAATGCCCCAAGTTGCGCTTTCGAAACTTGCTCTTCATCTTTTAATTCCCCTCTAGCTAACAAAAATTAATACAAAATTCAGTCTATCTAAATACGCTAACTTAAATTAATAATTATAAAATCATATTAAACTGAATAAAAATATTAAAAAAAAAAAACCGAAAAAAGAGAGGGAGAGAGAGCGAAGAGAATATTATGAGCTCACCGGATCTTAAAATGGTATCGAAAACTTTAAAAGCCTGGTCCTCGTTGAGAGGCTTGGTCTGGGTGGGACCAGTGCAAACCCTAGCTTGAGCATCAAGGACCGTCTGGTTGGGTTTCGGCAACTTGGAGCTCCGATAGGAAGTGGAAACAGCTGGATTTACGAATTCGGATTCTGAAATCCCAAATTGATCAATTGTTGCAGGGTCCAGCACAGCGCTCAAAGTCAAACCACACTTCTTCCGTCCAATCCAACGGTCACGATCGAATCTTAGAGAGGAAGTGACTTTTGAACGGGAGAGATTGGTTCGAGGTTCGGTGATGTGAGTTGGGAGAGAAGGTTGTGGACTCAGTAGAGATTTCATGGTTGTCTATTTTTTTTCTTCCTTCCGGCTTTTTAAAAAAAGAGTTAAAGAAAAATGATTAAATTAAGAGAAATTACAAAGAGCGGGTGGTTCGATACTTTGATTTAAAAAATGCAAACAACTTTGCCAAACAATAAAAAATTGCAGAGATGTGCTTAATTTCAACGATAATATTAATTTAATGATGTACAGGTGGAGTATTCAAATGCGATCTGGGCGTGGCTTTCTAGGTTTTGCTAAATCGGACTGAAAACAATTTGAGATGATGTTTTGTGAAGTTTTTTAAATTTAATTTTTAATTAAAAATATATTAAAATAATTTTTTATTTTTAATATTAAAATAATTAAAAAATATCTAAAAATATATTAATTTAACAAACATTACAGACAAATATAAGTATAGTTATTTAAAAAATTCATCATCTAGATTAAATTTTAAATTAAATTAAAAAAATATTCACTCGGTTACATTTAATTAATTTATAATTTAGTTAATTTAATAAATTCAAATCTGATAATATAGATTATAAAATATATTTTAAAACATATTAATATTTTAATAAAAACAATTGATATAGATTTATATGATGACTCTTGAATTAACTTAATAGCATATAATAATCCAAGTTCATTTTAAATTATAGTTATTTTATTTTTGTTTATTTATGAAAAAGTAAATATTTTTTCTTTTATATATATATATTAATAAATTATAAATTATTTTCCTTGACTTTACTAGATGAATTAAATAATTATAGTGATTTTATTTATTTATTAATTAATTTCTTAACTAATGTTGGTTATAACTAATTTAATATTATTTTATTTATAAATATTTCCATTTCCATTTCCATTTCCATTTCCATATCATTTATTTATTTTCTTTCTTTTTTTAATTTTTAAGAAACAACATGTCATCAAGAGCTAATAATAACGGGCCTTTCCAGCCGGTACAAAAAAATCAGGCACAAAAGAGAACTTACTGGTAGTATATAAGTAGCAAATAATGTTTTTTGAAAAAACATAAACGAAACAAACAACAATCTCCAGTTTCCCTCCCTTAATTTGAAAGAAGAAGAAGAAGAAGAAGCGCGGAGACCGAGAAAACAGAATGAAAAACATGGAGGCAGGATCTTCTCTAGCAATAATAGGTCATGAAGGTGGTGAAGAAGAGCAAAGAGTGCCCTCCGCCATTCCTACAGACCAATGGCAGGTGACTTTCTCTCGATTCATCAACTATCCTTCTCTGCCTTCCACGTGTCCGTCTCTCATTCCCCTCCCTCACAATCGGAAGTTCCGCCCAACCCGAGGCACCTGGATCTCCTCCGTCTCTGCTACCGCCTCTCTCCAGCTCCTCAACTACCAATCCAACTCCAAAGACGCCATCCTCGGGCTCTCTTTAAACGGCACCGTCCTTGTCAGTAGTATTTACTCTTCCTTTAGAAGCAATCGATTAAAAGTATCGAATAATTTGGTTTATTTTTGGATTATTTGCAGATTTTTTAAATATGAATTGAATTTGTTGGTGCAGGAAGAGCACTATGTTTGGAAGCTGCATTTCTCATGGCCTCAGGTTTCGTGCGTTTCTGGATATCCTTCAAGGGGCACCAGAGCCGTCTTTGTGACCTTCAAGGATTCTCTTGACGAGGTAGGTAACATTATATTCGATTTTTCCTGTCATGAATAGAAATTGAAGTCAAAATGTAGCTCAACTTTCACATGTTTGCAGATCCAGAAGTTTGGCTTTCGATTTTCAACTTTTTCAGAAGCAGAAGCGTTTATAAATGCTTTGAAGGTGGCGGTTAAGATATTTTAAATCATTGTTGTTAATAAATCATGAAGCTCATGGCTAAGTTCCTCTCCTTGAAATGCTGAATTATTATTTTTTTGTTTGGGTTGTGTTTTCAGGTTATCCTGGAGGATCCAATTGAAACTGAACGTCTGGATAGCGACTTTCAATCAGCGATTTCGTCACAATCTGTGTTCATGCCTACTGATGGATACAAACCTAGGTATGTCATTGCCTAACTTGATTGATCAACTCCGCTGAAGATTTACAAACTTTACTGTCTGTAGAGCTTGGGTGGAGGAGGAATCGAGCACGATGGGTCCTGTTCAAGATTATTCTCCTCAACTTCAATTGAGTTGGAACAAGGAAGCTGAACAAGCATCATTGAGTACGGAAAAATCTCTGAATCACAACAATGAAGGAATTTCTCCAGTCATGCCTCCCAGCTTTACGTCATTACTGCTCGACTGCTGCTCTGAGGTCAAACAAGGTATACAGGCTGTCACTGATGTAATTTGATGGTTTTCGTTCATTAATCTATTCACTGATGTTTTTTTCCCTTACCTGAAATGCTCTCTCTGCAGGCCAGCCAAGTTCATCTCATGCAATCGATCTCAAATCCCAAATTATGGTAGCTCTCTCTTACTTTTTGTCACATCTATATGAATGCCTAGTTGCTAGAAATAGATAGTGGTGCTTTGGAGCTTATCTTGATTTGGATTGGACGAAACACTTTTGACACTTCCAAAATAATAACGATAATAATCATTTCCTGTTCTTAAGTTGAGCTTATTATTTCCTGTTCTTGCTGTTATACAATACACCACAGTGATTATGATAATAATCTTGCTTTCTTGCAGAAATACATGGAGGATTCTTCCTTCCAAGGTAATTTAAATTCTCAGTGTACTCAAATTAGAATCTATCTTCTATGAGCTCCCAGTTTCCAAGGCACGCGTCCATTCTTATTATTGCAGCATGCTTAAGGAAGTTTGCTCTGAGAATACTTGTTGGTCCTCTCCACTTAAGCTTATTAGCATCCTAAGCTAGTTTATTATAATATCCTAACGTTATCCCATTTTTTCATCTTGTTTGGAGCTCGCTGAGCGCCATTAGCTTAGAGTTATTAGCTTGGACTAGGCCTTGCAAAGAAACCAAATTGGAGAGCTAGTGATATCTGCACTTGAGTAAACACTTTCTTTACGGAAACTATTTTGGTTATTTGTCACAATTTTTCTTTTCTCGTTGCCAGATATGCTATCGAAAGTGGAGAAAGTTATCAATGAACTTGGAGATGATCTGATGCTGTAATCATCAGGGCCTTCTTGAAGTACGTATAGAGTTTAGAATTTCTTCTTCAGTGCGTGATCCTCACCAGTCACCACAGACAGCCAAAAGCCATGTGCAAAGTGACCTTATCCCTAAATCTTTGTTTCTCTTTTGGAATACTTTGTTAATTGCTTAAATTACCCTGTATAGGATTTAAAGAAAAATGCTTAGATAGAAACGAGAAATAGTTGTGAGGATCCACAACCAGATGGCATGTTTGCTACTGGACCTTTCCATACAAAACTTCTTTTTCCATGTTCTTTTACCCCACTTCTAATGTGTTTCCTCTTCAGAAGTTTTGCTGACGAATTGAATTCAAAAGAATAACTAAATCATGTGTAAAATGAAAACGTAAAGCAATTTCATAAATCCTTCTGCAGCCAAGAGTCATAGAAGACTCCCCCTTTTGTTTCAGATAATGAGATATCCATAGCCAAAGAATGGGGATTGTTACCAAACTTTTATAGCCAAAAGAGGCACTTCTTGGCTCCAGATCTGTACTATAAGTCCTAAATCTGAGGTGAGGCTGCTGAAAAAACCTCTGGATCTGGGGAAACCAATGGTTTCCTTGCATTCTAAGCTCTATTGAAACAAAATTAGCATGAAAATGGCATTTTGGGGTTTTCAGTACATGCTACGGAGAAAGCTATAACAAAGCCGCAATTTATTGTAAAAAACACAGATCAACGGTGATCAGAGACAGCTTCCATCGTGAAGTAACTTGCGTTCAAGGGGCTCTGCAATCAGCATCTGTACCCACATAATCGCTATATCATGACTGCAAGAATTTAACTACAGTGTTCTTAATTCGACTCTTAATGTTTTCTTTAATATTGGTAATGAGGATCATGATCATCTTTTCTTCACTTGTACTATTGCTAGAAAGATATGGCGGGAGCCGTTGCAATTATGCAGGGTGAATAGCACGTGGGAGGTTGGTCTGCTGAGTTTTTGTGGGCAAAGCAATCAATACAGAAGAAAAGAGAAGCTTTGTTGCTGTTGTTTTGCGTATAGCATGGTGTGCTCCATTTATCACGCGCGGAGGGGAAAAAATATAACAGAATGCACAATACTGGTGTCTGGTATGGCCTCTGAGATCTCAATTCTTAAGTCCATTATTCAAGCAGTTTAAAACAGAAAGGTAACATCCTAGTTTGACCATTAAAGGCAAAAATTGATAATATCTTTTCATGTGGCGTCTAGATCCAGACAAGCCGTAAACGTCATCGTTTCTAACCACTCAGCTAAAAACTGCGTCGTTTAGGTTCCAGCAGAGCAGCATGCAGGATTTAGCATGTGGTGTTTAGATCCGGAAATGTCTTAAACGTCATCGTTTCTAACCAAAACAAAGATGTCAAATGAAAACGGTACGGTGTCGTTTAGGTTCCAGCAGCAGGCAGGATTCAATAACAAATTATTATTATTGTACGTACTATTATGGTTTGCTTCTTTTTTCTATCTTTTATTTTTTGATTTTTTTCAATTATTTTTAAAATTTTATCATTTAATATTAAATTTATTTTTTATTAAGTTATCACACTCTCATGACATGGATTACAGGTTTGATGAGTTAACTCGATTGATTTAATTTTTTTTTCTTTTCCTTATTTAACTTTTTTTTTCAATTTTAATTTTTGATATTAGGTTGATTGGAGTTTTATTGTACCTCTCCTTATTTTTTTTTTATCTGATTTTATTTTTAATTAATTTTTTTTATTTTATCTTTTAATATTAGATTTGTTTTTTTATTAAGTTATCACATTCTTATGACATGGATCTCACGTTACCCCTATTGACTCAGGCTTTTTTTTTAATTAACTTTTTTTTTAATTTTATCATTTAATATTAGGTTGATTGAGAATTAGACTTCGTGATTTGTTTTGTTTACTTTCTATTATGTTATTCCAACCTCATGACCTAAGAATAATGCTTGATGGGTTAACTAAGTTGGCTCGGGTCGTTTTATATCCTTTTTTAATTGATTTTTTAATTCAATTTCATCATTCAACACTAGGTCAATATGAGATTGAGTTTCATAATTTGTTTTGATTTGCTTTCTATGAGGATATATTGGTCTCACTGTCAAGGTCATGGGTTTTAGCGTTTTAACATTGTGTCCGACATGGGTGATTAAAGATTAAGCTTTATAATTTCTTTTACAGATTTAGCAGGCCAACCTGAGTTAAATCAATTTATTTTTTATTTTTTTATGAGGTTATCTCAATTTGTTTATCCGAGTCATGAGTTTTGTGGATTGACTTGGGTTATTTTTATTTTATTTTTAATTGATTTCTTCCTTTGATATCATTCTTCAGTATTGAGTTGACTAAGAATCAAAATTCATAATTTATTTTGATTTGTTTTTTATGAGGTTACCTCAGTCTTATGATATGGGTCGTCGTGAGTTTAACAGGTTAACTCGGATCATTTTTTAGGTCTTTTTTTAATTGATTTGTTTTTCAATTTCATCCTTCAACATTTGATAGATTGGAAATTAGACATCATAATTTATTTTGATTTGCTTTCTATTGGGTTATCTTAGTCTCATAACCCAGGTCGTGAATTTGACAAGTTAACCCGGGTTAACCCAAGTCAATTTAATATATTGTTATCTTAATATTAAAAAAAATGTCATTTTGAAATTAGTTTTAGTCAAACTATATTTTTACAAGTTGTATGGGTTGCTTTTGAACGCACAAAATCAACCGAGTTACATCAAATCAACTCTAACACGGTTTACATTTTTTTCCTTAAAAAAAAAACATTAGCAATATCTGAGTATTTTCTTATGTTTGAAGAAAAATCTAGATCAATTCACATCTTAGAGTGAATCAATAATTTAGTTATAATATATAACTTGTCTTTTTTACATAAGAAATCGTCTTGATTTTGCCCATTTTAGTTTTCAACCTCCACTCATTTATTAACATGAAATATATGTCATGTGTTTTTTATTGTAGCACTAGATATATTTTACTATGGATTGCTACAATAAAATTACCCTTTTATCCTTTGAATGAAGAATATGGAAGGCTTTGTGTTGAGGGTAGTTTGATCATTTTCAAAGGTTTATTGGTCATTTAGAGATTATTCTAGAATATCTTAGTTCTTTTCAAAATTTTTATATTTAAAAACACATTTTTGGCCCAAGATCAAAAAAATTTAGAGTTGTTGACAAATGAGCTTTAAAACAATAAAAATATTTTTTTACCCTAGGGTAAACAAAATGTAAAGTAATTGGGCAAGAGATTTGTGATGTTTCCCTACTTAGTATATGGTAGAAATATGTTTGACATTAAAAAAGATAAAGAAAAAAAAAACAAGGTATACATTTGGGATGCTTTTGTTATCTCAAATGTTTTTTTTTTTGTTGTATTTTTCAATGTTAATATGAGTGTTTTAGTATTTTTTTAGTTAATTTATAAAAATTTTATTTGGAAAAGTTGTTGATCCATGCTCATTATACGCTGACGAGTGGATGGTGTCTGTGCTATTTAGACGGCAAGTGCAACGTTACCTGGTGGCCTAACTTGGCTTTTCACTGTCTTTTTTGAAGTGTCATTGTATCATCTTCCTTCTTGTGTGGCGCGAAATGGTATATGATGGGCGAATTATTACTGATGGTCATTTCTTTTTTTTCCCTTTTCTCTTTTTTCCCTACGAAAGTGCACGACTGTTCTCCTTGCTCCTTGTGTTTCAATTTCAATCCTTATTCTATTGATTTGTTATTTTCATTATTTTTTTAATAACAGTTTTTTTTTAAATTTAATCCTTCAATTACAATTTCTCACATGTTATTTTCTTCATCTCGGTCCTTTTTTTTTTTATTCTTAATTTTTTTTCCTTGGTCTTTTTGTTAAAGTTTTGTTGCCTTACGATTTTATCATTCAATCAAAGTTTATGTTGATTTGTTTTATTCAATTTGACCATCATTCTTTTGATTTGTTTTTCCTTATATAAATGTTATTTTCTAATCCGTTTTAATCTTCCAATTAATTTTTTGTCACCCTCTAATTTATTTTTTATTTTAATTTTCACCTTTATTCTTTTAATTATAATTAATTTTAGATCCTTTTGTGTAATTGATTTTTGTTTCCCGATTTTCATCCTTTGATATTTGATATTTGATTTATTGGGGATTGAGCTTCATATGTTTTTCATTTATAGTGTCTCCGGTCTCATAAACTGGTCATAAATTTGAAAAGTTAATGTGGTTAAATATTTTTTTTTCTCATTTTCTTTTACTATCTTATTATTTTACATTAGTTTTTTTTTAAAATAGTTTTTTATCATCTTCAATTTTTTTTCTATAAATTTATTTTAGTTTCATGATTCAGGTAACGAGTTTTGCATATTTTTTTTTGTATTTAATTTTTTAAGATAATATTCTAATTTATCTATAATTTTTGTTGTTGTATACAATAGACTTTATTTTTCAAAACAAAAAATGTTTTTTCTTAAATAATATTTATGATATTTTTGGCATTGAGTTATATATTTTTTAGAGTGTGAGTTTATTCAATTAATTTTATCTGTGTTTTTATTTCTAATATTTTTTATTGATTCAAATAAACAAGTTCAAGTTCAGTAAACAACCAGGTAAATGTCTCATTTTGTATAATTGAATATTTTTATTTTTATTTACTTTTTAATTTTCTTAATTTCTATTTTAATTATTATTAACAATATTTTTGTTTATTTATATAGATGATCATCTATTTATTTAATTACATATTTTTTTATTTATACCTTAAAGTTTTTATATAAAAAAATACATTAAAATAGCTTTGCATACTCTATAGTTTTTTGAAGAAAAAAAAAACATATAGCATAGCAGATTGAGTACATGGAAGTATGGAAATATTGTAAATATTACTTTTTAAAATATTTTTTATTTAAATATGTATAAAAATAATATTTATTTTTATTTTTTAAAATTTATTTTTAATATATAAATATAAACTAAATAAATCAATTCAAAAACACTAAATTTTTTTTTGGATGAAAAACCCGCAACGACAAACGAGGTTTAATTAGCTAGTAAAAGAGAAAGCATGTTCAGCTGTCAAGAAAAAAAAAATCAAACAAAAGAGAGAGGGAGCTGGCGATGATGATTCTAGTTATTAGCAACTATATAATGCATCTGCTCCTAAAATGAAACTTTCTGAAGTTGGATTGCTATCATCCATCGATCGTCATTCCAATTAATTAAGCAGCATCACCATCGGATCTGATCTAGTATGGCCGGGGCAGCCTCCGCACTGTTTCTATTAGACATAAAGGGGCGCGTTCTTGTGTGGCGCGACTACCGTGGCGATGTCTCTGCCGTTCAGGCCGAGCGCTTCTTCACCAAGCTCATCGAGAAGGAGGTCTCTTTCCTCTCCTTCATTTATTTTGCACCTACTTCAATTCAATTGATTAATTAATTAAATGAATGAGTGGATCTGGTTATGGTTATGGTTATGGTTGAGTACAGGGA
>Ga0307517_10009727_pt1 | contig 13588 bp, 17 predicted proteins | sample 23_EM_MG_FD_194515 | JGI IMG/M metagenome (GOLD analysis project Ga0307517, IMG submission 194515) | Populus trichocarpa ectomycorrhiza microbial communities from riparian zone in the Pacific Northwest, United States - 23_EM | ecosystem: Host-associated > Plants > Roots > Unclassified | place...
GGTTTACCTTGCTCGATTGCCAGTTCCAGACCCCGCACCTCGCGTCGATGGGCGCGGTGGAGATCGATCGCGGCGACTACGTCGCGTTGCTGGGCGGCGCGATCGAGGGCTCGCTCGGCGGCGAGTCGGTGGGCGTGTCAGGCGCGCCGGGCGATTTCGGCGCACTCGACTTGCCCTTGCTCTCGGCCGGCGCCGTGACCGTATCCGGACCGGCGGTCGGGAAGGACATCGTGCAGCTCTTGACCCAGACGTCGTAGACCGGGTCGCGCACGACGTTGAGCGAAGGGCGCTCCTTGTAGATCCAGCCCGAATGGACGCGCTTCCAACTTCCGTCTAGCTGCGCGATGTCGAGCTGGACGAACGCCCCGGTATAATGCTCCTGCTCCCACGGCGCAGTCTCTTCGCACGCGCGCAGCCGCACCACGACATTGCCGATCCGAGTCGCTTGGCCGGGCTTGAGCGTCAGGTCGCGCGCCTGGCCGTTGCGCTTGTTGAGCAGGCCGAGCACCGCGACGCGGTCCTTCATCGGCGTCGCGCCGGACTCGGGATTGGTCGGGTCGCCCGACACATCGACGGTCTCGACGCCGCCCGAAACCTCGGCCTCGTCGAGCGTCGTCGCGGGCGCGGTCGCCGCGGCGGTCGGAGCCGGTGCGCGCTGATGCACATACCAGTCATAGCCGGCCCAGCCTGCCGCGCCGGCACCAGCCATCGCGGCCACGATGCCGACGACGCGGCGCCAGTTCATGCGTCGGGGGTCCAGGCTTCGTAATCGCCGGTCGCGGGCGCGCGCTTGCCGCCCTTCTCCAGCGCGCCGGGCGGGCGATACGCCAGCGCGGTACCTGTCATGTTGGGCACCGCAGGCTTCTCCCAGCGGCGCTGCGGCGGCAGCGCGCGGTCGGGCACGTCGTCGATCTGATGATGCAGCCAGCTGAACCAGTCGGGCGGCACCCGGCTGGCGTCGTTGGCGCCGGCATAGATCACCCAGCGCCGCGGGTTGCCCGCCGTGTCCTTGCCGCCGGTGTAATAGACGTTGCCGAGATCATCCTCGCCGACGCGTTCCTTGCCGATCAGCCCGACCATCGTGCCCCAGCTCGCGCCGTTCCACCAGGTGAAGGGATTGAGATTGATGCCCATGGCGCCGCGATTAGCGGGCGGGTGGAGAGAGGGCAAGGGAATGGGCGATCGTGGGGGCTAACCCTCCCCCGCCAGGGGAAGGTGGCAGGCGCAGCCTGACGGAGGGGGAGGGAAGCGATCAGTTTTCGAACATATCCTGCCGCTCGATAACGATCGTCATGATCTCCCGCAGGACTCCTTCCAAGTTCGATAGGACGTCGATGGCCGGATACCTCAGCACGCGCACGCCTCGCCCCAAGAGCCATTCATCGCGCACGGCATCCCGCGCCGGCCGATCTCCACGATTATGCGCTTCACCATCGACTTCGACCGCCAGCCGCGCCGGCGCACAATAGAAGTCGAGCACATAGTCGCCCACGCCATGCTGCTTACGAAAACGCAAGCCGGCGTCGTTCGCGCGGAGCGCCAGCCAGAGGTCGATTTCCGGTGGCGTCATTTCCTTGCGTAATCGCTTCGTGTTGCGCCGGCCGTTTTCCGAACCTTCGAGGCGCATCGCGAACCTCCCCCTCCGTCGCCTACGGCGCCACCTCCCCCTGGCGGGGGAGGATTAGTAGTTTTTCTACTTCGCCCAGCTGACCTTATCCCCCTCGGCGATCCCGAGCGCGGCCGTGCGGCCGCCCTTGATTTCGAGCACGGCTCCCACCGGCTCGCCCGACGACAGCGGGGTCTCGTCGAACGGCACGGCATTCTCGGCGATGTGCGCGATCGTGCCGTCGGCGCGGATGAAAATGATGTCGAGCGCGCTCGGCGTGTTCTTCATCCAGAAATTCGCCTCGCGCGGCGGGCCTTCGGGCGGGTACGGATAGAACAGCATCCCGCCATTGTCGGCCAGATCGGTGCGATACATCAGCCCGCGCTCCTGCTCCGCCGCGGTCTTGGCCGGTTCCGCCTGGAAAACATGCGGGCCGTTGGTGCTGGTGATCGTCACCGCGACGGTCCACGCCGTGGCTGTGGTGGTATTGCCGGTGTCGTCACCCGTGGCACACCCCGCCGGCAACACGCACAGCGCCAGCGGCAGCAACAATCCTCGCATTGTCATGAAATCAATCGTCCCGGTCGACCGCGACTGCCAGCGGACCCTTGCGCCCGTCGACGATCCGCGCGCGTAATCGCTGGTCGGGTTCTACCTCGTGCAGTCCCGCGCGGCGAAGCGTTTCCATATGGACGAAGATATCCGCCGAATCGCTTTCGCGCACCAGAAATCCATAGCCTTTCAGCCGGTTGAACCACTTTACTGAGACGGGTTCGAACTCGCCGGCCTGGTCGAGCATCGTCGCCGGATCGACCCGCTCGCCGTCCGCGCGCGTGCGCGGCGCCGGCTCGACCGCGGTCGAAAGATCGATCGACAGGATTTCGGTCGCCTGCAACCCGCGCTGGCGCTGCACCGCGCGGCATTCGAGCCGCGCCCCCTCGGGCAAGCTGCGCCGTCCGTGCGGCTGGAGCACCGAGAAATGGATCAGCACGTCGCCCGCCTGATCGTCGTCGACCAGGAACCCGAACCCGCGAGTCACGTCGAACCATTTGACGACGCCTTTATGATGCGATTCGTCGGCCGGCGCGGGTGACGCGACGGCGGTTTCCGACGGCAGCTGCGGCCGTTCATATGGTTCCGGCTGCGGATCTACGCGCACACTTACCCCCTGACCCACCACTCTATCACGTCCGACGCGGATTCCCAAGGACTCGCGACCGATCGTTTCGGCCCCGATTTAATCCAGATCAACCATGTCGTCACCCGGCTTCATGCTCGCGATCCGCCGCGCCAAGGTCGGCGAATGGCCTGCGCGCAGCATCGCGCCGATATGCTTTTCGCGCAAAGGGCGGTCGGCCTCCGCGTCGGCGAACGGTCCGATCCGCCGCCGCCGGGCAAAAGCGATGGCGGCGTCGAGTTCGCGCTCGGCGATCCCCGGTGCGATCGCCTCGGCATCCTCCCCCTTGACGCCAGCCTGGTGGAGTGCGCCGGCCACCCGCCGCGCGCCCAGGCCGCGCCGCGCCATCGCGCTCGCCTTGGCCTCGCCATAGGCACGGTCGTCGACATACCCCAGCTCCGCCATGCGCTCGGCGATCGCCGCCGGGTCCGCCGGGTCGCCGTCCCAGCCGCGCTCGCGTATCTTGCGCTTGAGATAATCGGTCAACCGCCCGCGCGTCGTCGCGAAGCGTTCGACATAGCGCAACGCCAGCCGTTCGAGGGCGGGACGGTCGAGCGGGGGGACAGGACGACGGGGAACTCGGTTCATGCCGCCTTGATTGTGCCACACTGGCGATGGATTTTGAACGCGTGCTATTGGCAGGGGGTCTCCCAATGGCATGGATGCGGCCGCGCAAGAACTGGCTGCACGCAACATGGGCGCGAAATGAATGATGACGGACACGACTGACGCAGTGATGGAGCGACCGGCGGGGCTGAGCCCGACGCCAAGCGACGACGCACTGCCCCGCCGCTACGCCGACTTCGCCACGCTGGGCGAGGCGCTCGATTATGCTGCGCAGGGGGCCAAGGGCCTCAATTTCCACGATCCGCGCGGGACGCTGATTCGGCCCTATCCGTTCTCCGAACTGCGCATGGACGCGCTGGCGATGGCGCGCCGCCTGATCGCCGCCGGGATCAAGCCCGAGGATCGTGTCGCGTTGATCGCCGAGACCGGCGCCGAATTCGCCGCGCTATTCTTCGGCGTGATCTATGCCGGCGCCTGGCCGGTGCCGCTGCCGCTGCCGACCAGCTTCGGCGGGGCGCAGAGCTATATCGACCAGCTCTCGGTCCAGCTGAACAGCTGCGATCCCAAGATGCTGATCTATCCGCCCGAAATCGGCGCGATGTGCGCCGAGGCCGCCAAGATCCAGAACGTCGAGGGGATCGACTGGGTCAGCTTCGCCGCGCGCCCCGCGCCCGACGCCGATCTGCCCCAGGCCGAGACCGGCGACATCGCCTATCTGCAATATTCGAGCGGCTCGACGCGCTTCCCGCACGGTGTCGCAATCACGCACGCCGCACTTCTGTCCAACCTCGCCGCGCATTCGATCGGGATGCATGTCGGCGACGGCGACCGCTGCGTGTCGTGGCTGCCCTGGTATCACGACATGGGGCTGGTCGGCTGCTTCCTGTCGATCGTCGCCAACCAGGTCTCGACCGATTACCTCAAGACCGAGGATTTCGCGCGCCGCCCGCTCGCGTGGCTCGACCTGATCAGCCGCAACCCGGGCACCACGCTCTCCTATTCGCCGACCTTCGGCTACGATATCTGCGCGCGGCGCATGTCGAGCCAGACTAAGGCGAGCGACCGCTTCGACCTGTCGCGCTGGCGCGTGGCAGGGAATGGCGCCGACATGATCCGCCCCGACGTGATGCAGTCGTTCGTCGACGCGTTCGGCGACGCCGGGTTCAAGGCCAGCGCGTTCCTGCCGAGCTACGGGTTGGCCGAGGCAACGTTAGCCGTGTCGATCATGCCACCGGGTGAGGGCATCTGCGTCGAACTCGTTGAGGAAACACAGCTTTCCGGCCAAGCAGGGCGCCGCGACCGCCCCCAGCGCTACCGTGCGATCGTCAATTGCGGCAAGCCCGCCAAGGACATGAAGATCGAAATCCGCGAAGAGGACGGCACCCCCCTCCCCGAGCGCGCGATCGGCAAGGTGTGGTGCGCGGGTCCGTCGTTGATGGTCGGCTATTTTCGCGATCCCGAAGCGACCGCCGCGTGCATGGCCGACGGCTGGCTCGACACCGGCGACATGGGTTACATGTCGGACGGCTACATCTACATCGTCGGCCGCGCCAAGGACATGATCATCGTCAACGGCCGCAACCATTGGCCGCAGGACATCGAGTGGGCGGTCGAACAGCTCCCCGGCTTTAAGGCGGGCGACATCGCCGCCTTCGCGATCACCACGCCGGGCGGCGAGGAAACCCCCGCGGTGCTGGTCCAGTGTCGATCGAGCGACGAAGCCGAACGCGTCCGGCTACGCGAGGAAATCCGTGAGCGCGTGCGATCGGTGACCGGCATGAACTGTGTGATCGAACTGATCCCGCCGCGCACCCTGCCCCGCACCAGCTCGGGCAAGCTTAGCCGGGCGAAGGCCCGCAATCTCTACCTCGCAGGCGAGATCAAGCCCTACGCGATCGCGGCGTAAGTAGCAGCGGGCGGCCTCGCTTTTGCCGAAGGCAAAACGAAGGCTCGAACCGCTTGCGGTGGAATCGGTCGTTGTTCACGACAAGTGCGCGATTGAAAGCCCTCCATTTCGATGATAGTCGAATTGTCGAAATGAGAGGTGGGTATGCTTTTTCCCGATGCGGTGGAAGCGTTGTCGGCTTTGGGCCACGGGAGTCGCCTCGCCGTCTTCAGACTTCTGGTGAAGGCCGGCAGAGAGGGAATGGCTGCCGGCGCAATAGCGCGAGAGGTCGGCGCGCCGCCGAGCACGCTATCCACACATCTTACCATCCTGAGTCACGCAGGATTGATCCAGTCGCGGCGCGATGGTCGCTCGGTCATTTATCTGGCGAACTATGAGGGCATGCGTGACTTGCTCGGTTTCCTCGTTGCCGACTGTTGCGGCGGCCGTCCGGAGATATGCGAGCCGCTGACTAGCCTTACCCAAAACTGTTGTCCGGGCGCATGACGCTATCGAGGCGGATTGTCGCCGAGGGGGTTGGGACGGCGCTCCTGCTCGCGATCGTGGTCGGGTCGGGCATCATGGGCCAGCGTCTCGCCGGCGGTAACGACGCGATCGCCCTGCTCGGCAACACCATCGCGACGGGCGCGGGACTCGTCGTTCTCATTCACATGTTCGGCCCGGTTTCGGGCGCGCATTTCAACCCGGCCGTGACGCTTGCTGTCCTGGCGCGGCGCGAGACCGAATGGCGCACGGCGTTGCTGTTCATAGCCGCGCAGTTGGTGGGCGCGGTAATCGGGGTTTGGCTTGCCCACGCGATGTTTGCCGAACCGATCTTACAGGTATCCACCAAGTTGCGCGACGGAACCTCGCAAGGGCTTGCAGAGGCCGTAGCGACGTTCGGGCTGATAGGGACCATCATCAGCACCCAACGATCGCGGCCCGAAGTCACGCCGGTCGCGGTCGGGCTCTACATCACCGCAGCGTATTGGTTCACGGCATCCACGTCCTTCGCCAATCCCGCCGTGACCGTCGCGCGGAGCCTGTCCGACACGTTCGCCGGAATCGCGCCCGCGTCGGTGCCGATGTTTCTCGCCGGTCAACTCGTCGGGACGATCGCGGCGGTCGGTTTCTTCACCTGGCTGTTCAGGCAGGAGCGCCCGCAATGACCATGTCGTTCCCGATCACGATCTACCACAATCCCGAGTGCGGCACGTCGCGCAACGCGCTCGCGATGATCGAAGCGGCCGGATATTCGCCGCAGATCGTTGAGTATCTGCATGTCGGCTGGACCCGCTCGCTATTGACGCGCCTGATGACCGAAATGTCCGCGTCGCCACGCGATCTATTGCGCGAAAAAGGCACGCCTGCCGCCGAACTCGGTCTGTTCGATCCCTCCGTTTCGGACGAAGCGATACTCGACGCGATGCTGCTGCGCCCAATTCTCGTCAATCGGCCTATCGTCGTGACCCCAAAAGGCACGGCGTTATGCCGGCCTTCCGAAGCGGTGTTGCCGCTTCTCGAGAAAACCCTCGTCGAGTTCACAAAGGAGGATGGAGAAACGGTCCGCCGGTGAGCGTCAGCAATTCCATCGTTAGCGGCCACTCCCCAAACCCGCTAATGCCGTCGATTCCTCCCACCCATAATGGGCATCCCTGCCCGCGACGCGCAGATATCCACCGAAATCCACCGATCCTCTAACCGTTCGCTAACCCTCCCCGCGCTATTCGCGTGAGGTGAGCACGGAGCCTTCTTCGCAATTTCCGAAGCCGCGGATCGATGTCCGCGCGTTGTTGGGGCTATACGACCCCGCCGATAAGACCGATTGGGGTCCGATCCGCGCGGCGCAGCTCCATGCCGGGCGTCAGCTTGCCTTGTTCCTGCTCACCGCCAACCTGGTCGGCGCCGCGCTTATCGTAATGCTGTTCGACGGCCATGCGCCGCGCTCGTTGCTGATCGGCTGGGGCGTAGTCACCGGCGTGGTCGGCATCGCCGTCGCGATCCGCCGCCTCGCCACGCGCCACCGCGACGCCAGCACCGCGAGCTTACGCGACGTGCGCGACACCGTGCTCGAAGGCGTCGCGCTCGCCGCGGTGTGGTCGGTGCCGCCGCTCGCGCTCGGCGCGCACGCCGATATCGGCACCGCGATGGGGCTGTGGATCCTGTTGTCGGTGATGATGACCGCCTCCGCGGTCGCGATGGCTGCTTTGCCGCTGGCGACGCTCAGCTTCCTCGGCATCATCGGCACGGCGATCGTGACGATGCTGCTCATGCTTGGCAGCCCGTTGCTGGTCGCAGCGACGGCGTTGTTCGTCGTACTGCTGATGATCGGCTGTTTCCAGCGCTGCAAGGCGCTGGTGGTGATCCGCGCGAGCGAGATCGGTCTCGCCGAGCGCGACGAGACGGTCAGCCTGTTGCTACGCGAGTTCGAGGAAGAGGATGGCGACTGGCTGTGGGAAACCGACAGCGCGCGGCGGATCGTCCGCGCCAGCCCTCGCTTCGCCCGCTCGGTCCATCTCGACCCCGTCAAGATCAACGGCATGCCATTGCTCCAGGCGCTCGCGGCTGAACGCTGGGAATCGGGCGACTTTTCCCCTGGGCTGCGCACGCTCGCCGACAAGCTCAAGGGGCGCGAACCGTTCCGCGACCTGTTGCTCCAGGTCCAGGTCCACGATCAGCTGCGCTGGTTCGCGCTGGCCGCCAGCCCGCGCTACGATGATCGCGGCGCGTTTCTCGGCTTTCGCGGGGTCGGGCGCGACATTACCGCCGAACGCGAATCGGCCGACCAGATCAACCGCATGGCGCGGTTCGACGTGCTGACCGGCCTGCCCAACCGCCTCCAGCTCAACGAGCAGCTCGCCCGCGCGATGGCCGAGGCCGACAAATGGGGCACGCGCTGCGGGTTCATGATGATCGACCTCGACCGCTTCAAGGCGGTTAACGATTCGCTCGGCCACCCGGTCGGCGACCGCCTGCTCGGCCAGGTGTCGGAGCGGCTGGCGCGGCTGGTGACCGACAACGAGCTGATCGGCCGGCTCGGCGGCGACGAGTTTGCGGTCGTGGTGCGCGACGCATCCGACGGCGACCGCATCGACCGGCTCGCGAGGGCGATCATCGACACGCTCTCCAAACCCTATGAGATGGACGCGCACACCCTCTATATCGGCGCGTCGGTCGGGATCGCGATCGGCCCGCGCGACGGGCGCACCGCGGAGATGCTGATCCGCTCGGCCGACCTTGCGCTCTATCGCTCGAAGGACGGCGGCGGCGGCGCGTTCAACACCTACGAACCGCAATTGCACATCAAGGCCGAGGAGCGCCGCGTCCTCGAAATGGCGCTGCGCCAGGCGCTCGAAAAAGGCGAAATGCACCTCGAATACCAACCCGTGGTCGCCGCCGGCGACGGCCGCCTGAACGGTTTCGAGGCGCTGTTGCGCTGGACGCACCCCGAACTCGGCGTGGTCTCGCCGGCGAAGTTCGTGCCGCTGGCGGAAGACGCCCGGCTGATCGTGCCGATGGGCGAATGGGTGCTGCGATCGGCCTGTGCCGAGGCCGCCCAGTGGCCCTCGCCGATTCGCATCGCGGTCAACGTCTCGCCCGAACAGCTGCACAATCCCGCGTTCGTCGCGGTCGTCGCCTCCGCGCTCGCCAATAGCGGGCTGCCCGCCGAGCGGCTCGAGCTCGAAGTGACCGAAGGCGTGTTCATGCGCGAGGGCACCGGCGCGGTGCAGGTGCTCGAACGCATCCTCGACCTCGGCGTGCGGTTAAGTCTCGACGATTTCGGCACCGGTTATTCGTCGCTCGGCTATCTCGCGCGCACGCGCTTTTCGACGATCAAGGTCGACCGCAGCTTCGTCCAGGGCGCCTCCAAGGGCCAGCCCGAGCCGATCGCGATCATCCGCGCCGTCGTCGCGCTCGCGCAATCGCTCGGCATGGCGACCACCGCGGAGGGCGTCGAGACCGAGCAGGAGCATCACATGATCCAGGAGCTCGGCTGCACCAAGGTTCAGGGTTACTATTTCGGCCGACCCCTCCCCGTCGCCGAAGCGCGCACGCTAGCGTGCCGGAAGTGGAACGATCAAGCGGCAGCCTGAGGCGCACAAGGGTAGCGTAGCTAGACTTGAGACGCCGAAAGGCCCGCCAGCGGGCGCAGCCCGTCTGACGTCACGGGATTTACTCCCGTGAGGGCCACCTCAGAATTTTGGGCCGCCGCGGCAAAGCCGCGTCGTGAGACGAGCCTACGGCTCGCTCGCCGGCCTCGCGGCGTCTCGCAATCAGCTACGCTGTCTGCGCGCGCCGCACGGCCTTGCGCTCCCATCGCGGTGGCGATAGGAGCCGCTGCGGCTTAGGGGTGTAGCTCAGCTGGTTAGAGCGTCGGTCTCCAAAACCGAAGGCCCTCGGTTCGAATCCGAGCTCCCCTGCCACCGCCCGCGAGCGCAGCTCGACTGACGACGCGGCTCTGCCGCGGCGGATCGTCGCCGATTTTGGTGGCCGTCACGGGAGTAAATCCCGTGACGTCGAACGGTGCGGCTAACGCCGACCGCCGGCCGGCCTGTCGGCGTCTCTAGACTAGCTACGCTAGCCTCGTGCGCCTCGGGACTTGCTCCCATCCCGGCCCCGCGCTAAGCACCCCACCAATCCGACATCGGAAATCCTTCGTCCGACCCTTCACGGGAGCGGACGGCGGTCCTATGTCCGGACGCGAACAATCAAGCGAGGCCAGCAGTGGCGAAGACATCCCCGGTCGAATTCATCCAGCAAGTCCGTGCAGAGACCCGGAAGGTCGTCTGGCCGAGCCGGCGCGAGACGATCATGACCGGCGTCATGGTGATGATCATGACGCTGATCCTCGCGGTGTTCTTCTTCGTGATCGATTCGGGGTTCGAGGCGCTGGTCAAGCTGCTCCTCGGCCTCGCGACCAAATAAGGGTTCTATACGTGGCACGCTGGTACATCATCCACGCTTATTCGGGTTTCGAGGGCAAGGTCCGCGACGCGATCATGGCCGAGGCGACCCGCATGGGCCTCGAGCAATTGGTCGAGGCGATCGAGGTTCCGACCGAGACCGTCACCGAGGCGCGCCGCGGCAAGAAGGTCTCGGTCGAACGCAAGTTCATGCCCGGCTACGTGCTCGCCAAGCTGAGCATGAACGACGACGTGTATCACCTCGTCAAGAACACCCCGAAGGTGACCGGCTTCCTCGGCCCCAACGGCAAGCCGCAGGCGATCAGCGACGGCGAAGCCGCGCGGATGCTGAACAGCAAGGAAGAGGCCGCGGCCAACGCGCCCAAGCAGCAGATCAAGGTCGATTACGAGATCGGCGACAGCGTCAAGGTGCTCGACGGCCCGTTCGCGAGCTTCAACGGCATCGTCGAGGAGCTCGATTTCGACAAGGCGAAGGTCAAGGTGTCGGTCAGCATCTTCGGCCGCGCTACGCCCGTCGAGCTCGATTTTGAGCAAGTCGAACGAAGCAAATAGGCCGCTGGCCTATTTGCTGTCCGCACAGGATTAGCGCACGCTAATCCTGAGACGGCGAAGACCGGCCGGCAGCGCTGCAAGCGCCGTCCGACGACGCGGGATTTACTCCCGCGTCGTCGGACGGCGCAATACTTCCCCTGCCCACATTAACCAAGTTCCACCCCATCGGCAGGCAATGTATGTATGCGACCCCAATACCTCCCGAAATGGCACAAGTAGAATTAGCCACTCCACAATATAGTTAACAATCTATTCATACCAGTAACGATCGAATATCTCGCAGCTTGAGAATCGCAATTGGATTTATTTTCGCGCGATCCGACAAGGGGTAATAGAGATGAAAGCACAACGTATCATCGGCGCAGTCGCCGCATTGCTCGCCGGAACGACGGCGGCAACCAGCGCGAACGCCGCGGTGGACATCAGTTTTGGTCCCGGCCTCGCCACGCCGGCGTCGGGCTATACCGTCGTCGACACGTTCGACACGGCGGCTGGCCTGACCGGCAGCAACTTCCAGATCAAGGTCCCGCCGGCCGACGGCAACGGCGCGCCGCCGGCCAATTCGATCCCCTCGGGCACGCCGTATCTGTCGGTGCTCTCGGGCGGGTCGGCGACCTATACGTTCGCGTCGCCGGTGTCGTCGTTCCAGTTCGATTGGGGCTCGATCGACGCCTACAACACGCTGACGATCAACGGGACGACCGCCGCGGTCATCGTGCCCGGCTCGAACTTCATCAACCCGGCCAACGGCGATCAGGTGGCGGCAGGCACCAACGGCCGGTTCACCGTGACCGGGACGGCGGGCGAATTGTTCACCAGCGTGACTTTCTCGTCGACCAGCAACTCGTTCGAAGTCGATAATCTGGCGGTCGGCGGCGCCGTTCCCGAGCCAGCGACCTGGGCGCTGATGATGCTAGGCTTCGGCGGGATGGGCGCTGCGATGCGCCGCAAGCCCAAGGCGAGCATGCGTATCCGCTACGCCTGATCCGCCACCGTTGTTGGGGGGCGAACAGCCGTCGGCCGGGGGGCCGACGGCTGTTTTGCGTCAAGCCGCACAGGATTAGCGGAGCTAATCCCGAGACGGCGAATACCGGCCGGGCGGGTCGCGCAGCGAACCCGTCCGACGAAGACGCGGGATTTCTCCCGCGTCGTCGAATGACTCGCTCCCTGACGCCCTAACGCTGCGCCAGCATTTCCTGTATCGAACGGACATGGCCGACGACACGATCATCCAGACGCCCGACGGGCCGATGACCTGGGGCGAGTGGAAAAAGAAGCACCCGATCCAGATCCCGTCGCGCCGCACCAGGCACCGCAACCTCGACAAGGACGGCAAGCCGCGCGACGACTGAGGACGGAACGCCATCGCAAGCGCTCAAAATTCTCAATCGCGATTGCGCTCAAGCAATGGATAAATAACGGATTTTTCTTTGGCGATCCGTTCTCGCATGGACGCGCGCATTGCATTGGATGCCCGCTGATATCCTGTCCAATCGCGAGCAATGTGTTCAGGCGTCCAGTGGCGGATATGAGCGGAGGAAGCAGCCCTCGATGCCCCTGCATTTCCTTGCAAGTCCTTGATACGCAGAGCCTCACCAGGCGAAATGCGTGCGAGCAAGTGCGGGTATACGACTTCCTCCAAAAATCGCCGCCGCCGGTTACTCGCGCGGGTCAGCTTCCAACGCGCATCCGCCACGGCATGCTCGTCGAAATGCTCTGCGGTCAACGCCTCCATTCGTGCGAGAAGGTCCAGAAGTTCGCTATGAAGACTCTTGAGTTCAACAAGCATGATATGTCCTATTATAAATAGGATACGCGCAGGACGAGGCTATACCGGCCCCGATCCTGCGGCCTTCGGCGCCTTTCCGGCCGCCACTTCCCGCACCAGGTTCAAGAAGGCTTTCGGGCGGCTGAGAATAGATGCTTTATCGAAGGTTGCGTCAGCCCCGTGGTCCATCGCGTCAGCCATCGCATCGATATGGCCGGACAACATTATCGTGCGAATTCCGCCGCGTTTCGGCAGATGATCGAGCAAGCCGATCCCGCCCATCCCCGGCATCGCGACATCGATCGTGACCACGTCGGGATAGCATTGTTCGACCGCGCGCAGCGCTTCCTCTGCGCTGGCTGCCACGCCGACTAGCTCAAGATCACGCTCCTTAGCGAGCAGTTCCGTCAAAATAGCTCGGATGGTGAGTGAGTCATCGACAACCAAAATTCGCGTTGCTGCGATGAGTTCGTCCTTCGGGGTATTGGCGCTTCGCTATGGCCCCATATTGATGAACCTCAACCGGACGCATTGGTTCCAGTGCCGGCCATTCTCCCTACCCGCGTATTCTGTTTCAAGCTCCTCCCGGTAGGGCCAGACATTCAGGACTTATTCTTCGTCCATTGCCTGAACGGGAATCCTCCGTTCGGCGCTCGCGCCGTCAATTCGCCGCCATTAGCCAGGCCTCGGCGCTTGCGGTGTCATTGAACCATTTGACGTTCGGCATGTGGTCGGTGACCCGGCGGACCTGCATACGCGCGAGCGCCCCGCCAACCACGAACGCGAGGCGTCGGGCCCGCCATCGAGGTTCGAGGAGAATGATGCGTAGCGCAGCGAGGGATTCTTGCGATTGAATCGAACATTCTGAGACGTCGCAAAGCGTAACGTGCTGGTTGGGTGGTGTTTTGAGGCGCGGGAACTTCGCAGCTCGTTCCGCCTGGAGGGAGGCCAGCGACGCTTCATCAAAGAAGCCCGCTAACGTGTAGCGAACGAGCCCCGCCTCCGCATCGACCTCTATGGAATGAGTAGCTTGCATATTGGCTGACATACTCGAAAAGCTCTTCAAAAGCGAAATCGCATTGACAAACCGACCCTTGGAGGACCCTTC
>Ga0307517_10009728_pt1 | contig 13587 bp, 17 predicted proteins | sample 23_EM_MG_FD_194515 | JGI IMG/M metagenome (GOLD analysis project Ga0307517, IMG submission 194515) | Populus trichocarpa ectomycorrhiza microbial communities from riparian zone in the Pacific Northwest, United States - 23_EM | ecosystem: Host-associated > Plants > Roots > Unclassified | place...
GTGAGAGGGCAGCAGGACTGTTTGTTTATGCAGTGGCAACTCTCAAGTTCGTCGACCGCAAGAACGGCAATCCCAAGAAGCAGTTGGACCGGCTTCTGCAGTCACCAGACAGTGCTCGCGAGGGGAAGACCAAGTTCAAGGCAGACACGACCCTGGACTCGCTCTACACGTCAATCCTTCAGGAGGCTTTCGACGGCAATGACCCAGAGGATGACCGTATGGCCCGTTCTGTCCTTGGGGCTGTGATTCTCGCCACGAATCCACTTTCTCCATCCGCTATTGCTACACTTCTGGGCTTCGACGTCGAAGATGCACTCCCCCTCCTCTCATCGGTTGGCTCGCTCCTTGTCCAGGAGGACATCGGTTCCCCCGTTCGGCCCTTCCATAAATCGTTCCCCGACTTCGTCACCGATCCAGCCAGGAGCGTTAACAAGAGATTTCACGTCTCTCCTCCCAGTCATCATCTGGAACTTCTAGTGGGTTGCCTCGAGCTAATGAATCGGACACTGGAGCAGAATATGTGCGAGCTCCCGGATGCCGTTATGAACTCAGAGGTCGAGGACTTGGGTGAGAGGATTGAGCGATACCTGGACCCCGCTTTACAATATGCTTGCAAGTCGTGGCACAAACACCTCGTTGATGAGAATATCGCCCGCGCACCCGCATTCACCTCCGCTTTCCATCGCTTCCTGGAGAAGAAATTCTTGTTCTGGCTGGAAGTGCTTGGGATCCTCGGCGCAGCAAGGGAAGCAGTCGACGCATTGGAAGTGGCTGCGGGATGGTTGGAGGTGCGTCAAGTTTCTATGGTTGACGTCCTGCCAAAATTCACTGAGACTGGATCCAGGCGTCACAGACTCTTGACCTCGTCAATGACTACTCCCGTTTCGTAATCGGATTCTTCAAGGTTATCAGCACATCTGCTCCGCATATTTACCACTCAGCCCTCCCACTATCCCCCCGAGAGTCGCTCGTGCGAGGATTGTACGAATCGCGTGCGCGTCCCTTGACAAGAATTGTGCATGGACTGCAGACTTCATGGGACCCAAGTATCGCAACCACGCGATTCCCCAGTGGTGTTGCTGCTGTGACGTGGTCACCGTGTAGTAGGTCCGTTGCGATTTCCTGGGGTTGGTCTCCTCCAACGGTGGAGATTCTGGATGCAGCGACTCTCATGCGACTAACCGTCCTCGAGTTTCCAATGGGTGATCTGGATGAAACCAACCAGCTCGTTTTCTCCCCGGATGGTCGCCTGCTAACATCGCTTGCCCCCCACGGGGCGGGAGGAAAATTGATCAGTTGGGACCTTCAGACGGGTGTTGTAGTCAGTGCTATCTCTGCAGAGCGAGGGCATTATTCCGATTCAATCGCGTATTTTGCGTGTGGAACGATATTTGGGGTTCTATCCCACGGTTCCAACACCACCGTCAATATCTACAATGTTCTCTCCGGCACACACATATGTTCCCACCTGGTCGGAGGTCCGGTCAAGGGCAAGATTTGGGCTCACGGTGAACGTCTTCGATTCACTACCATGATGCCAGGATCCATCATCACGTGGGAAGCCGGATTTGCCTCAACACACGCGCCGACGAAGGTTGAGACTCTGTCCATCCCAGACGGCTGTCGCGACCTGCAATCTCTTTTGGTCCACCCTACCCTCCCCCGGCTCGCCCTCGTTTGTGAACGGAGGGTTTGCGTATGGGATACTCAACATTCCAAATTCCTCCTAGATTCTGCGCATAGCAGCTTCGGCTATACGATGTCCTTCTCCCCTGATGGCCGCTACTTCGCATCTAGCGATGTGACTCGAGAATTGAAATGTGCAGGCATTCATCTATGGAAGGAGTCTCACACCGGCTACGTCCTTCATCAAAGGTTCATATCCGACCCTTGGACTATCCGACCACGTATCTCTCCAAACGGTCGGTCGGTCATCGCGTTCGGTGATACCGCAATCCAACTATGGCATACAATGGAATCCGCCACCTCCCGCTCCGCTGTTCCGGCCCAAACTTCCCCGAGCAGTGGCAGCGATTTCATTTCGGGATTCTCCTCAGATGAGGCGTTGGCAGCGGTCGTGCGGGAGGGGGACAAGACGATCACAGTTGTGGACCTCAAATCTGGTGTCCCACGGTTGACCATCGATGCAGGGATGGAGGTTTATGGTCTGGGGGTTACTGGGAGCAACGTCGTCGCCATTGGTGAGGGAGAGATTGTGACTTGGGACCTGCCCGCAGGAGACCACGTTCTGGACCTCAGGGCGAACATTACCGACAGCGTTCGGACTGTAACGCTCGGTCGTTATATCTGTCAGCCAGAATTGGGCATATTAATGTCCCCTGACTTGCACCACGTCGTCGTCATGGGATACCTGGGCCCCAATTCTTCCTGTTTGGGCCTTTATGACACGCATACCGGGCGGCACCTTCAGGTTGAGATCCACGATCATTCCATTGCCACTCCCTGGTTCACTCCAGACGGGCGTGAAGTCTGGTGTGTGAGAAGTGACGGCGGATTAGATGGGTGGAAAATTGTGGAGGATAGCAAATCCGACGTCACCGAGCTGGAATATCTAGGATGGACTGGGCACCGACCAGATGGACCCCCCTGGCAGTCTTCTCGTGGCTACCAAGTCAAAGGTAATGAGTGGATACTCAGCCCCAGCGGGAAGCGACTTTTTTGGTTGCTTTCCCGATGGAGGTCGCATGAGGGGCAAAGGAGATGGGGCAAACGGTTTCTTGCGTTGTTGTATGGTGAACTACCAGAGGCTATGATTCTGGAGCTAGAGTGACTTGCCACCAACATTTCCTTTCCCCCTCGTGCATCCCCCCCTGTCCTCCACCATCCACTACGATGGGTGCTAGCATCACAGTAGCCATGTATTATCTTCGCGATCTTTACTGGTATATACGAACATTTGGGATTCGAACGCATTATGCGCGATTACCGCGATATTGAAGTATTTTTCTGGCTTCTCGGTTGTCCCGGTGAGTCGCACAGAGGAAATTTCCGGATCACGGATTTTATTAACCCCTCAAGCCCCCAGCAAATCGACGCCCTTGACTGTCATGGCCATTTGTCCTTTATGAGTACTTCGGGGTCGCAACACAAGAGGGTAAGAAACTTGCCTGTCTTGGAGGCGGAGGATAGTGACGGCCTTTGTGGCACAAGGGTCGCCGCTTCTCCGAACGGTCATTCCCACTGCGCCACACATCAGCGAACCGATGAGCGCGAGATGCTAGGGTTCCTCCGCTGGGCAGGACAAAAGCCATCTCCACCTTTGCCTCCTTTGTGTCGAACCGTGGACGACCTACAAATCGTCGCCGGAGACACGGTCTCTCGCACTCCTGAAATTATCTCCGCCACTCCAGGTGTATCAGCGGATTCGACCTTCCACCCCCAACAGCTCCCACCGTTGAACAGGGTCGCCCGTCCGGCCCCCCCCAGTTTACGGTTCGCTTGGATGCGTCCACGACCGCTAGGAAGTATAGTTAGCAGGATCCCATGATAAGAGGAAAGGTAGCCGTCATGAATCTTGCTAGCGACCAGTACAGGGCTGGTGGACGGTGCCAACTGGAGGGATACACTCTGTAAAACCCAGGTACGTAGGATATCACCACCGCCATCCTCTGGGGCGATTGCGATTGAACTCTCCGTTTACGACAACAACAGGAAGAGGCACTGCTGCTCTTCCACTCTGTACGCTGTGGAACGGCCCGGCGACCAAACGTGGATTGAAATTGGAGAGGAAGATCGATGGTTTCAGGTCAGAGAGAGGTGCGTCTAGGAATGGCATAGACAATAGTCCATTCCATGTCTGAGGCTCCGCAGGCAGCGTGACGGTGAAGGTAAATTTCGCTTCCCCGGGGCTAGTCGGTAGCAGAGAATTGTTGGTTGGGGCAACAGCCTCTCTCCACCTCCCCGCTTCCCCGTGGGGTTCTCTCAGGGTTGAATTTGAGCCCGAGTAGGTGGGGGAAGGAATCGCTTCGGGTTTTGGCTCTCCTCGTTAGAGTCTGAACTCGAGTCGATGTGGCTCAACCCACTCCTGAACCTGATTGAGCGTTTGAGACTTTCCTCCTCATCCAGGGCGTCGTCTGCCTCCTTTCTGTTAGAACTTCCATTGGGGTGGATGTCGTGAACCTTCCTGGGGGTCTCAGGTCGGGGCGATCGGGGGGGGGGGGGGTGGGTGCCTGTTCATGAGGCCGAGGTTCCCGTCATCCAACTGCGGTGGAACATTGACATCCTCAAATACTCTAGGCTAGGCATTCTACGATACCCATTCACGTAAAGAAACATCGCGACGAATGTGAGGACAATGAGCGAACCGATGATCTGGCCAAGGAAGATGTCTGCAGCAAGAGATTTCCAAACAGGGTGGGAGTTTATGACGGAAATTAGGCTTGCGTTGGGGTCGGCGAGGTTTGAGAAGAGTGTAACATTGAGTGCGGGGCTAGGTTCCTCCCGGTCGTGGAGGATGAAAGCTTAAATCCCAGCCAGACTCAGCTTCCCGCTTTCCAACGCACCACCATGGCCACCGACAGACTCTGGCGTACTCTTTCTGCCTTCAACCCCTCCACCCGAATGTGGGCATCCGTATCTTCGAGAAGCGCACAGAGCCAAGTCACGCAGGGGTTTTCTCTCACATCATGGAACATCGACGCCTTCTCCTCAAGGGCCGTCTCACGTGCCAAACTCATCCTCGGCCATATCCTCGAGGGACCGAAATCTCCTGATATCATCTTTCTCCAGGAAGTCACGCCTGACGTCCGCGCCTCTCTCCTGGACGATGCGATGGTGCATGCTGCCTTCCTGGCGACTGACGCCGAGGACCAGACGTCGTTTGAGAAAGTGCCCTGTGCAACCATGACATTGCTGTCCAGCACACGCTTTATCTCCGGCCTGGATTCGCAGAAGGATGGCGACGGGATTGAGGGAGGGGAAAAAATCATGCTCGGGCGTGTCTCCCGCGTGACACTCCCGAGCGAGTACGGGAGGGATGCGCTTTGTGTGGACATCATCCCCCCAACCGCGCCGGGCACAGTCTTCCGTCTCATTGACGTGCACCTCGACTCGCTCAGGGATACACCACATTACCGCGCCCAACAGATGGAGATACTGGCCGACGCCCTGCGCGAACCGGGATGCGGTGGCGGGATCATTGCGGGCGACTTCAACACCATCAGCCCTGAGGATGATGAGTTCGTCGACAAGAACAAATTGGTAGATGCGCGGGTCGCGTTGCATGGGAGGGAAGACCCTGATGGAGCTACGTGGGGTGCTGGCGTGGAACGGCGGGACGGACTGGGGTTGGGCAGGTTGGACAAGGTTGCGATGATGGACTTAAAGGCTAAGAAAATGGAAGTCCTGCGCCCTGGTCCTATCGAGGTGCCCAGGCCGGGCGAGAAACATGTCGAGATCCCTTGGAGTGACCATTGTGGGCTGAGATGTACCTTTACCATCTGAATACCAATCACGAAAACAGAAATCACTTTAAAGGTCCTTGAAGCAACCGAAAGCAAAGTGCGCAAAGTTTCATGCCCCTTTTAAACCCCTTTTGAGTAGCCGGTGCATCTCCAAAGTTTGGTCCATCGGATGGCGGGGCATAATGAGGTACGTACGAGTCCCCCATTGGATGTGATCTGAAGCCCGTGGCTGATCTACGTTCAGGTGCCATGGGCTGCGACACGTACGATTGTCCGCCGCGCCATATCACCGATGAGATGAAGGGGATCCTGTTCGATGAAGAGTTCGTCGGTTGGTTCAAAGAAGTCGTGTTTGCGATTTACCCGGCCGGGCAGACGTGGAAAACTAGCTACGACGTTTTCAAAGATGTCTTCAAAGCGTCAGTCCTGAATCGTGTCGGAGGACATCCCCAAGCATTTTCTAAAGCGCGACCAGAGCGGCTGTTGCATGCCATCCTACACGCAGCTTTCCAGGAAGGTCTACATCCGAGACTGCAATAGGACTGCAATAGGACGCGTGCGTGTATCCACAACAGAAACAGTAGGAGTTATGTATGTATGTATATATGATACAGCAAAAACCGCTCTTCGTTGCAACACCGGAAGATCACGAACCCCAGCCTCCTCCTGCTCCTACTCCTCCATTTTCTCCACCATTTTTCCCTTGGGCTCCTCGGGCTTAACCGTATCTCTACGAGGAACTCCTTGTCCCGAACGGTCTGCGACCACTTCGGGTACATTTTGTGCAGCCTCCGGATACGGCGAACAACGCCGACACCCGCGAATATCCCAGGATAGATGCTAGTGACTATGGGAGACGTATTAGAGATGTGTCAGTGGTCAAGAGGAAATTGAAACATACAAAGTGTCCGGTCTGTGACGTGATGATCAGGGAGCATTTTACACCCACAGTAGTATCGCCGGGGAGGACAACATTCTAACATCCCTCCGGCTACCGGGCCGATGTCCTCCTTCCTTGCTGTTGTGGGGTACGGACGACTCCACTCGTTACGGTTGGTCTATGTGCAAGCCAAATGTTGGCGAGCAACAGGAGGGCGAGCAACACAAAGCTTACCCTTTGGATCCCTTCATTCATGCGTGGCGGAGCTTCGAATCCAGGAAGCAGAAGGATGATCTTCGTGTAGGACGATCCGAGGACCCGCATATCCACCAATTTCACTTTCACCACCACACCGGGGTCATACGTGAACTTGATCGGCAACAGCATGTACATCTCCATCACCAAAGCTACCATCGTTGGGATGACAAAGACCAGGAAGAACGCCATATACAAGGCCTGGGCGAGCCGCAATTAACTGCGTTTGGCAAGGAAGAGCGGTCGGAAGGCACGAGAGCCGTTTTCCCTACGCTGCCTGTGGCAATCGAGACGTTTGACGGCTACGCAGCAGATAGACCAAACCGCCAGGATGAATATGATGATCCGGGATTTGGGACACAGTGGGATGTACACAGAGGTGTAACCTTCGTCTTCAGTGCTTTTGTGTCGTTCAGCCTCCGCGCTCTGCAGTTTAAGCAGTCTAGTCTCAGTCTCGTTGATAATTGTTCATCTTCAGTCACCTCGACCGTAGCTCGTAAACCGCGAACGATCGCGACATTGTCATTAGCAGGAACTCATTTCCGCCCTCCTCCTTTCCGTAGTTCCTGGGTATCCGACACGGTTGTGATCTTGGGCCGGGTGCCAAAGAATCCTTTCCGTGTCACCCCCTCGGTCGGACGTCGCTCACCAAACGTGTACGACTAGACGCGCAGGCTTCTGGAAAGCCACTTCCATAGGACGGGACCAATTCGCCGAGCAGCTATCCGAGGTCGGAGTAGTGGATGGTGTAAGGAAGGACGAAGTGGATGAATACCGGGTCGCATGGGACAGTCGCCAACGGTTCTCTAAATTCACCCATCGGACACGTTACATTTCTTTCAAACTGAACGAGAAACGTGTGACCGTACCATAGTTTCCATCTAAATAGTAGCAACGATGGAGTGAACACCCGCACGGCGAGATAAATGTTCCCTACCCCACAAACCACCACAAGCGCATACATGATCGCGCTTTGGAAGAGTTTGTAAAGGTGGGTAGAGGTCGATCGCTCGAGTATATCTCTGATGGGGTGTGTGTTCTGATTTTGAGGGTCCTCAGTGAACCACGTCGCCCCAGAATGCATGATCTGGTGACAACCGCCGAGGATGGCGAACGTGTACCTGCCCAAAGAGTTAGAGAGACAAGTAACCGGACAGTAGTATTAGAATAACGAACCCGAACATCGTTCCGACAACCCAGTGGCAGAACGTCGACACCCATGGGTAAATCGAAATAACCCTGGTACAACTTTGTCGACGCAACCCCTACCTCCTCCAGGACAATATATGATGCCAGACCGGGGCTCGTAGGCGTACTACCCAACCATCTTTTACCACTCGATGGACAAGTCCCAGGTGAAGATAAGGCAATAGCTTGCGGAGATGGGATGGTCGCCGGCGGCACGAGTGGACGACGGGGAATAAGTGGGTAGGGGGGAGGACCCGAAGTAGGGAGTGTGTAACAGGGTGTTGTTGAGGGGAAGAAGGACTCCTGGCTTTGCGAACCAGGAGAGCCAAGTTTAAGCTTGGGTATGGAGGGGAGGATGGTAGACGTTGTGGAACGGTGTCATTGGGAATGGCCCGGCGACCAAACGTGGATGTGATGTCCTGTGGCTGACCAGCATTAGGTTCGGGTGGTGGGTCATCCACCTGTGGTGGAATATCGACATCCTCAAATACTCCAGGCTCGCGCTTGTCTGATCTGGATCGGCACTTCCGACAGGTGATCGATGATCTCTGTGCAACGGCGTGAGCTTTTCGTCCTTTCGAATTTCATGGCCGTCTTGAATGGTCTTAGCTACAGTAATACGTCTGGTGTGTGAGAGATTTCTGCGGACTGGATGGGTGGAAATTTGTGGAGGATAGCAAATCCAACGCCACCAAGCTGGAATACCTAGGATTGACTACGCACCGGCCAGATGGACACCCCCGGCTGTCTTCTCGTGGCTACCAAGTCATGGATGGTCGGTGCCGGTGGATACTTGGCCCTGGTGGGAAGCGGCTCTTTTGGTTGCCTCCCCAATGGAGGTCACATGAGTCGAAAATGATGTGGGGTGGTCAGTTTCTTGCGTCGTTGCAAAAGGAACCACCAGAGGTTGTGATCCTGGAGTTAGATTGACTTGCCACCAACATTTCCCTTCCCTCCTCGTGCATCGCCTCCGTCCTCCGTCATCCACTACGCTTCATTCAAGCTTTGGATACCGACATCACAGTAGCCATGTATTCTCTTCGCGATCTTTACCGGTATATAATAACATCCGGGGTTCTAATGCATTATGCACGATTACCGCGATACATAATGTTCTGGCTTCCTGGTTGCCCCAATGAGCTCCATGGGGATCGCGGAGTTGGTCGCCAACTCCAGCCCCAAGCAAATGGATGGTCTTGACCGTCAGGACTGTTTGTCCTTTCGAGGCAACGCAGGGGAGAGAGAACCTTGCCTCTCTCAAGGGCAGAGGTCTTTCTACAGCAGCAGGGTCGCCGCTTCTCCGAACGGTTGTTCTCACACATGTTCAGGGGCATCCAGCGAACCGATGAGCGCGGTCCTAGGGTTCCTCCTCAAGGCAGGACAAAAATCACCACCACCTTTGCCCCCTTCGCGTCGAACCACGGAAGAACTACAAACCGTCACCGAAGGCACAATCTCTCGCACGCCTAAAACCATCGCCCTCCAGGTGCATCAGCGGATTCGACCTTCCACGCCAAACAGCTCCCACCCCCACCACTGAAAAAGGAAACTTGTCCAAACTTCCCTCAGTTTACGGTCAGGGTCGAAGGTTTGGATGCGTTCACGACCAGTACAGAGAGGCTGGTGGATGGAGGGATACACTCTGTAAAACCCAGGTGCGTAGGATATCGTCACTGCCATCCTCTGGGATGATCCCGAATGAACTCTCCGTTTCCGATGATAACAGGAAGAGGCGCTACGTCACCCTCCCACTCTATACATCAGCCTCAAGGGAGAATACTACCCTTGGCCAAATCTCGGATCAGGTTCAGACGCGGGAATTTACTCCCCAGCGGTCGTGACCTTCGAAGACGACCTCGACCGCTCCTGCGTCGATCTCCCGGTTGATCAGCGGGAAACCGTTGCTATTCTCACCGTCCCTGCCCCTCGGCTTCCAAAAGCCTTGAATGCCAGATTCACGGACAGCGGTGTGACTTGGAACATCATCTCTGTAGCCTCCTCGGGTTTATACGATCCGGATAGCGGAGTCCTTCCGATGGCCACAACTAACAACTGAGCTTGGAACGACCAAAACGCGAGCTCGAATTCGAATTCGATCGGTCCGTCGAGAGGGTGTGGGGGAAGTGGGAATGGTGGTGGGGAGGGAGATGTTCCAGAAGCCCGACGAGAGGGACCCCTTTCCAACGCCACCGCCAGTCGGTCGTTCCATGGTCGGAGGACTTGGTGGAGGTGGAGGGAGTGGACATGGGGTGGACCCGGCGATGAGGCCTTGAGGGACGAGGCGAGGTCTAGAGGGGCCTTCGATTCCGGTGTTGAGGAGTGATAGTGAAGGGCGCAGGAACCGTGGCGGGTCGCAGGACCCGGGCCCTCCCCCCTCGTCTTTCTACCTCCTTTCGAAGTTGGGTCTTAATGTTGTAGCGACGGCCCTCCCTGCTGAAGGACGTGTATCACCGTTGTTGTTTCATATCATAGTACAGAACGAATCAGTTTATTTAAAGCCTGTGGGGCTTGGAGCTGTCTTGAACCAGACTACCACCACAACGTTCTGTTAGTTTCTGTCCGGCATATCGGGAGAGCTGACATACTAATCGGGCGTGCAATGTATATCACAGAGACAATTACGCATATAACGAGTCTAAGACAAGATCACGGGGGGCATCCACCGTGTTACACGGTATATCGAAACAAAGTCCAAAAAACCGAACCGCGCCGAACGCAGGTCATGCATCATTTCCCCCAACCAACTCGTGGTTAATAGGAACATCTATCCTCTCCAACCAATGTCCACCCGGCCCTCCTAGATCCACCCCGAATCCTGTATCCAACGTCCGACAGAGTGCGAGTTCCTCCAACTGGATATCTGTGTCTACCACATGAGAGCGTTTACCGACCAACCGTCGCCTTGAGCTCGAACGTTCATGCGCGTGGGGTGAATGCGTGTGGCTTGGTGGGTAAGCGTACGAGTGAGAGTGTGAGGTAGAGTGGAAGGAAAAACGCATGGACTGGGATTCGAGTGTGAGTGTAAGCCGTTGTGTTCACATCAAACGACGGCGCAGTGCTCCCTGTGACACCCCAAGAAGTCCACCCGAGGGAAGGCTGTGGCGATCTTCCTCGCCGTGTTCGCCCACTGGCCGGTCTCCCTCCGGAAGTCTTTCTCGTCCCAGCATGCCGGGTTGCGGTTGTTTCGCGTTGGCCGTGTTGACATTTGTTGTGTTCATGTGGACGAAGTCCATCGGGCAACCGATTCCTACGAAGTCGACGTCAGTTGGCCATTTGCGACATAGTAATCGAGATCAGAGGACTTACGATGGGCTTATCCCCAACGACTGCGCACAGGTGAGGGGCAAGGATGTGGTCATTTGATACCTTCGTTAATGCGCCGACGATGCTCTCCTTATCCTCACCCTCACCGCCCGCAGCCCCCACCCCTGGTAGTACCATTACTACAAGCTCGCAGGGACACCTCCCCGAGTCAAGCCTTTGCAACCGCTTCCCGTCCCACGAATTATACCACGGCTTGATAAAGAGCCATGTCATCGTATCACCGGGGACCTGAAAAATTCGAGATCTGGAAGGAAGGTGTGGCGACCCTCCAAAACACGGTCCGCCCCAAACAGGACCTCGGCACTTCGGGGATCTTCGGATGTTGAGAGTCGAATGAGACAATCGTTCCAAGCACGTCGCTATCCACCCAGTACGTATTGGCCCATCTTTGTGCCCGCAAGTTCCAGTCTGGTAAGGTGATTGATGGCGGGAGATTGGAACGCCGAATCTCGTGAGTGGGGTCAAGCCAGGTGAGCAGAGATGTGGAGGCGAGTGAGCGTGGACGGGTTAGCGTTTAGTGTGCTAAACCTTTGCGATCTTCGGTTCTCAGTGTTGAGGAGTGGAAGTTATTGAGGGACGATATCCTAATCGCATCAAAATGCCACCCACTGTTCATACAACGAGGTCAGTCAGCCAATGAGTGAATAAATGGTTTGCACGCACACATTAAACCGAGGGACTGGATATTCGGGCGGCGCACGGCGACCACCAGAACCATCTCTACCACCCAAAGTTCTGGGTACCTGATCCATTGGAACTCTCGGAGTGGAGTAGGTTTGGAAGTGCCGTGCAGAATGTACCTGGTTCGGAGGTCGGTTGTGTGTCCCGGCACGATGGCGAGTGCAACTCACGAGCCACGGGATCGAACGTACCTCCTTCCCCGTATGACCTGCGTAACCCCAGTTTCCCGTTCTTTCCCAAGGTGGAGGTGGACGGTGGAGAAGATGTTTCGTTGGTGGAACGCTGAAACGAGGGGCCGCTTTCTGAGGCGGTACCTTGGGATGTACGAAGCAACTCCGTCCCATATCTCCAAGGAAGTCCGATGACAGACTGGTATCTCCCTGGAGTAGGGTTGAAAACGGGTGGGATAAGACCAATGGCGAATAGAGAGGAATGAACCTGTTTAGCGAGTTGAAGCAATGAATCTTCTTGCTGGTTGGAAGGGTCGACAAGAACGTGATGGTTGCTGGTAAGAAGTGAAAGCAGTGGACCGGCCGGGACTACTTAGCGTCCACCACGGTTCACCCAGACCAAGCCCTGTATGTTCACACAGTCGACTACGAACGCTTCTGGTATCCACGGAACCACGGCGAAGAGATTCTCCTCCTGCGAGTCTTCGCTTTGAGGAACAGGTCTTCACGGAATTCGCCAGCACACATCCCTCGGTTGTAAGTCATCTTTCGTTTCTATTTTGCACGGTCTCTCAGCGATTTTGAGGTTGAGATCCTCCAACTCTGAGCATAGGTTCCCAGCGCGCGGTTCACGAGGGCTCATCCATCTCAATCGGACCTCACGGTCGTCGCCTTCTCGGCTCACAAATGGATTCGCGCCCAGTCTACCTCCATCCTAGTTGCTCCTCCATTCGGACTGAACGAACCCCGACCGCACTGTGTCCTGGACCTCGCATTATGTGGGATGGGCAGCGTGGCTGACACCGACTCCACACCGGCGCCGGCCGTAAAGACTACTACCTCGTTGGAGGTCTTTCATCATAGAGGGATTTTAACTTGCTGAGACAGAATGCGTTATATTCTGTCCACGCCAAAGGCCTTTTGAATTTCCCGTTCAAATGATGTCCATTCAGGTAGATGGAGGTGTGTGGAGGCCGAGATTCGTTCGGCGATGAGAAAAAAAAGTGACCGGACTAAACAAATTGCAGCAGAGGGTACAAAATCCGTATCTAAGATGTCAGTTCGCCAGGAACTGTGTTGAGTGAAGCTGTTGCATTCAAAACCCTCACAAACCCTCCGGAATAGCTCCTCGCGTTCCCGTTCTGGTCCATTTACAGATTTCTTCATTATGCCAAAGTTTTGTCGTGCACTCTTGATAATTCAGAGTTTTACGCTTGGTACAGAAATATATACGTGCCTCTGCTCTCCTCACGATGCGGACGCACCGTCAGTAGTACACGTTCAATACATACCAGCGGAGGGTCGTCTAAAGAGAGGGTTGGCCTGGACGAGACCCTTCCTCCCCGAACGACCATTCTACGCCGTACGGCTGAGTTTCCTGCCACTGCCAACCGTTCGCACCCAACGAATGACCCAACATTTCCTGGTTTAACTTGGACAATCATGATACACTTGTCGAATCCTCAGGACCGGAGGTGGTTTTCCTCCACGATCACCGCCACGTCTCTTACGGGCGTTAGGCCTCGTTCCCACCGTCGCCATCGGAAAAGTAGGTTCGTTGTGCTGAGGCGATCGTGATGTGTCACGAGGGCGAAAATGTACCATGAGGTTCGAAATGGTTTAAAATCGCCTCACGGTACATCGCCGGACTTCGCGAGTCGACGCA
>Ga0307517_10009729_pt1 | contig 13587 bp, 20 predicted proteins | sample 23_EM_MG_FD_194515 | JGI IMG/M metagenome (GOLD analysis project Ga0307517, IMG submission 194515) | Populus trichocarpa ectomycorrhiza microbial communities from riparian zone in the Pacific Northwest, United States - 23_EM | ecosystem: Host-associated > Plants > Roots > Unclassified | place...
CACGGTAACCTCGCTTGTTCCTTTTTTCCCCAACTTATTCCTCAAACCTTTTCCCGTTTCCGTCCGATCAAAATACTTCACAAAAGATCTGCACGGCCGTTCCCACGACCGGACCGCATATGGCAACACCCTTCCTTTGTCATTCCCTGGTGCGGGGCGCTACTCATTGCACCGAGGCCAGAACCAATATCTCCCGTTTAGCTCAGTTGGTAGAGCGCGTCACTAGTATCTCAGCTGCCTTGCAGCGGTACCGTCGCGTTAAAACTTGCGTGATGACGAGGTCAGTCGTTCGAGTCGGCTAATGGGAATTTTTTCGTTCCCTTTGTTCACTATCCTGTAGGTTACGGGGGTAAGCTTTTTAGCCTTCGGCTTCGTGCGTCACAATTCCTCCGAGGGATTTTACGATACGCGGTCACGGAAATAGGATACAAATACACACTTTCTAAGTAAGGATCTATAAAGACACGCAACGGCTGGTCGACGGTATAACGGGAGAAGGTCTCCCTCTGTTTACTCATTCGACGATCATCATTTCTCTCAGCCTGGCCTTTGCAAATTCGTCCTTATACTTGTTCCAGATTCTGACATCGTAAGGCGGTTGAGTGTGTGATGAGCGGCACAATAATAGCTCCAACACGGACCTCTCTAACTCCTGTATGTAGAGCTTTTGCACCCTCGTAATCTCTTCCATAGAGGGGTTCGCTGAGCGGTTTACATGGATAGGGCGACCAACTAAAGTGACATGAGTTCCCTGAGACGAAGTGTTCAGGATTGTCCGCGACTTACTAACGGAAACTATCCTCCTACGGTAAGGCAGCAACCCGAGGTTATCTGGTGTACAAGGTCAGGAGGAACGCTTACGGCCAACAAAGAGAGTTTGTTGCGCATACAATTCAACAGCCCGCGTCCATGGAATAGAGGCAGGGTAAAGCCGAAGACATTTTGGAAGTTCTTCTGCAGCGCATGGACGGTGGTTCCCTTTTGATTTGGCATCTGCTGGTATATCTGTCGAACGGTCAACGCCCGGAACACCAGGACAAAGAAAACCCGGACGGCACTCACGTCGTTCTCTCCAAACGAGAATACAGGCACCAGATCGGCCCTATTGCAACGTTATCCCTCGCGAGTTCGACGAACACTACCCACTCAACGTACCCCTCTCGAATGGCAACCTTGATGAACCCAAGTCTTATGGAATAGGTCGTAAGAACAAGGACAGCCTATCGGATCCGCTTGTCTCATACCGTTTTCTAAGGGTCAGGTCCGCAGTCCCAGGGCGCGCGCTCAAACTCTCGGCAGCTCCACCTACAACGATAATGATCGCGGACCCGCCACCCTGTCCAAGGATGTTCTGACAAGATTCCTTGCTAACGGAACAAACACCCATCCACATTAAGATATCTCGATAGAAGGGTGTACGGAAGTTCGTTTCCAATGTCAGTAGGTGGGGTTTAATCCCAGGGAATGTTTGGGAGAACCCTGTGGCTGGAGGGGTATTGAGTCTCGAAAAAAAAACAAGCGTGAGAGGGAGGGAGCGGGACACGAACCGTCGGTGGCGAAAGTTGCCAAAGCACCCCTGGTACAACACTTCAGCGTGGGGATTCGGAATCCGAGCCTCAAAATCACCACTCACATTCCAATTATACCTGGTTGAATGACATTCAATGTTTGTTACCGAGGTGTCCGAGTGCACTTGGCCTGAACTCACCGTGGGGATGATATCCGAAAACGTACGGTCGGTCAGCTGGGAGATCTCGTTCTTTGATGAGTCTGGAAAACACCATTCGAACGTGAGCCAACAGGTGAAAGCGGAAGGTGTTAGCAAAGAACGGAGTAGGGGAAGGCGCGTACGAGGCGGGGTAGTACTCCGAAAAGTATCTCCAAAACCTTATTCCTCGGAACCACTGGCTCGATCTCCCCCCGGTGACCGGACTCTTATCAATGACCAGCACCCAGAACATATACGCGGCTAACACCGGCCATAGCGGGGGGAACGAACTGAGGGAACGCGAGAGTTAGATGATCGCGTCCGTCAGCCTATCGCTCCCATACCAGAGGTACAAGAACAGGCCACAACAAATTAACATCGTTGAGGACCAGATAAACACGGCCAGCGTTTGGATCCTTCGTTTAGTGGGGACCTTGGAGGGTACGAATCTGTCCGGAGGGCGTTAATTAGACAAGCCACACACCACACGCGGGAGTTGAACGTTCTGAACAACGGGACAGCGGGACGACGGGCGTCCAAAGGACTATTGAATAAGGCGGACAGAACACGCACTCAATGTTAGCCTGCAAACTGGCGGCTACCGGCTTCAGTGGGGTAGAGCTCAACGAGGTTAACCTTTCCCTCAGCGAGGTGGCAGAGACGCCTCTCGATAACTTTGCTCTTCCTTCAGGCATCTTCGTACTCTATAGCCCCTGCGATTCGTACGGCCGTTCCGAGGTCGTGGATCTGGTCTCCGTGCGGTTCACAGTCGATGATGAGTAAAATACCAGCTGTACAGGGTGAGGTCCAGAGGGGGATCGGGTGGCAATCAGTCAATCACGTGCGACCGGCTATGTCAGAACCAACGTCACCCGGCGCCATGAAAGCTCAGTGGGCACTTCAACTCTATGCAACTTGACCCACAACACAGTTGTAGGGGTTGCATATCTTGGAATGGAGGATCGTATTGTATCTGCTCTATTTCCCCCGATTTCCTCTTGCCGTCATTCACAAAGGACGGCGAAATAGCGGGGACGTCAATTTTGATCCCCCGTCACCGTTGCCTGGGCGGGCGTCCCGGGTAGGCCGTGGCGAGGTACACGTGCCCACGTCCATGCCCTAGGTTCCCCAGTACCGCCACAGAGGATGAGAGAGTGAACGGGTCTCTGAAGATTTGTCCCCAATGGTGCGTGGAATTGACCTCGGGCCAGCCTATTCAGACGAAAGATAACCTCCGATAGCGTAAAAGAATGTCCTGTGGGTGTTCTCGCAACCCACCAAAAACGGTGACCCACGACTCGATCTCTCCGCGATGTGCAAGGAGACAGCAGAGTGTGGCATGGGCTACCTCAAGAAGTACGACGAGAACCCGAGCACAACCCTGATCTTTGTGCATCGTTCGGGATTTTCGCCGGTCGTCCTTCCAGGCTGGTCTTTTCTCTGCAGTTGGCCCAGCCCTCGTCGCAGATATACGGTTCAAGCTCGGACTCGGTTCCGGTGGCCGGGGGTCTAACTCTGCGCCATCCTCCTCACACTCAACAATCCCCACTTCCCGGAGAAGACAACTTTGCTCCTTTGACGTAGGATGGTCCACCCAGCAAGATCATCACCATCACCGATCACTTGCTTGCCAGTACTCTGGTTTTCCCCCTGGCCGCATTCATCGCCGTACTCGGAGCGCGGCGGCTGAACGTTGAACCGGCACCTATGGAACACGGGGTTATCGATGACAAAGTGGTGAGTAGGCCGCCAATGGAAGCTGGATGGGATCCAGAATTGGTCGTTCCATCTCTCCATCGAGAACCTCGCCAGTGCCTACGGAGTTCCATCAGAGATTCACTATCTCCGATTCCGTCTTGGGGGTCGGCAATTTTAGGACGGGGATTGGCTACTTACCCTTGGCGTCCCTCGCTTGGATTGGGCATTCGGGAAAGGTTAAGCCGATGGGCTGGAAATTAGGTTGCGATTGACAACGAACATCTATGACGCTAGGTGCATCTATTGGCCCTGAGGAACATAACCAACCGAGAAGTAGGTGGGTTGGAACGCTGGCGCAATGAGCTGGTGTCCTGTGGAGCGCAAACCCCGCGGAACGCGATTTTTTCTGGTGGACAACCTTTCGACGATTATGATGTCGTGCCGGCGACGGTGTGAATCTGGTGGCTGATGCACCCGGTGAGTTACAGCACAGTGACGTAGTGAGGACACATCTTCTGGGCCAGATCAAGTCGTCCCATAAATTACTGGGAGTATGGGCAGCTTCACTCTGACCTGGGGTAGCAAGAGCCAGTCTCGTGCTCTTCTCTCCAACAGTTGGATTTGATTAATGATGTTTGCACCCTGTGCGGGTGGTCGCGGTTGAGGTGACGTCCAATCCTCGAGTCTGTCCCACTAGCAGAATCCTCGAGCGACAGTACTTTCTGAGGATATGGTATTGGGCGCTTGCGCTTCGTTTCCCGTGTTGATATCGATTTTGTATCCAAAGTGACTGTGTGCTTTGGCGGTTCACGCAAACCGTGGTTCGAGAGGATGGGTCATTCACAAGCTATAGCGACTCCAACCATTACATCTCCTCGTCAAAGTCAATCTCCTCCACAGGAAAATCTCCCGTTTCGACCTTGTTCGGTCGGATGAACACGCCATATCCCTGTCGACACTCGAAATACTTCTCTCCTTGGACTCTGTACACAGATACCTATCAGCAAACTTGTGGTTCAGGAAAGGTAAGCGTAACACTGACGATCCATCGTTCTTCCCGATTGGTTCGTCGTACTCGACGCCAACCCACGCTCCTAAAGCAAACTTTGTCGTGCCGACGAATCGTACCGTGCCACGTTTGTGGAAACCTGGTTCGGTTGATTCGACTTGGCATCTGGAACCTACTTGGATGTCAACATCCTCTTCTGTTTTCTGTGATTCTTCATCCGGCTTTTCTGCGAAACGTCCGAGTTTTTGGCGTTGTTTGTATGCGAGGACCGTGTCTGGAGGAGAGAGTTTGAGAGAACGGTGTAAAACCTTTGAGGGTATATAAGAGTTGAATTACCATTACGCTGCGCGTAAGCTTCTTCGCTCAGTTCGAATTTCTCGACTTGGGAAAAATCACTGAGTTGACCGGTAAATGTCACCGAAGGATTTGTGTCAGCGATCTGAATGCACGTTGTCATCGGTGAAAGCCATCGTGCCGCTTAAATAAGGACAGACCTTGAGGAACTGCCAGTCCCGAACGCTGTAGTACCCCAAGAGCCTGTCATCTTCATCCAGAGCTGCAACAGGCCGAGCGTCCTCCTCGGCGTTATACAGGGAGAGCGCTTGATTTGAGACAGGGATACCCGTAACCGGCTCGAGCTTGTTCTACGAAAGGTGTGTATCCAGGAATCAAAACACCATGGAAAAACGACCTATCGAGGGTCAGACCTTGAGCCGGCCGATGGTGATGTGTAGGTCGAATCTACGCTCGGAGCGCGTATCCGGGGAGATCACCCACAGCGTAACAGTTCTAAACATTTCCTAGTAAGCGATCGGATACAAAGACGCGCATCCGGGCTCACACTGGGTTCGAGGTACGCATTCTGAGGGTTTGATGGGGGTGTTGTGGTCGATTTGAGGTGGCCGTGTGGCTGACGTGCAGATGTGGGTTTGGCAATGATCGGGGCCGAACCCTGCGCAAGCGTCGGTTTGCATCTCCGCCTTCGACTACATGCTTGTCAGCCGATGCTTCCGCTTGCGGGCGGGCCAGCTCAGGACGATACACGCAAGTTTCTCGTAGCTTGCATTCGACAGCACGAATTTGAAGAGGTTTTAGGATCTACGTGACAAATTCAAGGACCCTTTGTCCCCGTTCTACCTCGCCCCTGGTGAAAAGGGTCCCGAATCACCCGATCCTGTTCTCCCTTCGGCGACGGAACAGGCGGGCTATGGGTCTGCCGCTGCTGAAGCCAAGCAGGAACTCGGCCGGATGGGATACAATCCGACCACGTTCTACGAGCAAAGAGTCGTGTGGGGAGACCACGATTCATTCCAGTGCGTCCTCTAGCCTCCCCCAGAAGGTTTTTTTGTGAATGGTTATTGGATTTTGTCAGACACGTGAACAACGTCCGTTACGGTGAGTCAAATCTGCCGTGACGTGGGCGTGCACAGATTTTATTTCGAGCGACCCAGCCAGATACTTCGAGAATGTGAGTGTATGCGAGACCTTCCCTGTTCCGGTGCTGACATGTGGTTCTACCCAAAGGCGCGAATCGAGTGGATGACGACGCTAGGGAATGAGATGGGTGGATCTGAGAGGGCTCGGGCTATGCTCAAGGGACAAGGTGTCTCTCTCATCTTGAAGTCCTTGTCAATCAAGTTCAAACGGCCCGTCACGTATCCAGACATAGTTAGTTATCTCGCAGCTCGTTCCGAATTTCTCTGCTTAACGGCTGACTTTTCGTTCTTGGCTTAGCTGCTCATTGCACACAAACCGTACCTTCCCGCATCGGTGTCTCGCCCTAAGTTCCATTTCAACTGCCGAGCGGCTATGTACTCGTACTCGCAACAAGCGGTTGTGGCAGAATCTGACAGTGAGCTAGTGTGGTACGATTACGAGAAGCTGGGCAAGTGCGATCCTGGGCCTGAGACGTGGGGTGTGGTTTTGAAGCATATGCAGCTCCAGGATAAGTCGTATGATGGTATGTAGGTAGCTGTGATTGTTATGCAGAGGAAGACACGCGTGTGTAGCCGATAATTCCCTTCTTTTTACTGGCTGTTGCGTGATTTGTATCTGGGGTGGTTTGCGCACCTGTTTCTGGTAAGGACACTTCGGGGCGCCTGGAGATTTATAACGTACAGGCTCACAGTGATCAGATTACTGACGAGGGGCTCGGAGATGTCGGATGATCAGGACGGAACCTTTGGGTGCAAGATACTTAGGGGGTGGAAATCGTGGAAAGATGGCCGTCCACCCGGCGCAGCACGGCGGTCACCGGTGTAGTTCGCCAAGTGTTTGGAGACAAACAGGAAACGGCGGAAGTGAGAATTTCCAGAGCCCTCTGTCTCACAACGGACAGAGATGCCGTCGCTAAGAGCGAAAGACCAATTAGGCATGACCGATGTACCGAGTAGAGCCGGATGTCGGGCTTGGAAAGAAAGAAAGAAAGAAAAAAGCGGATATCATGTTCCCGCGTGGGTACACAGGGTGGACTGGCAGTGTGCGTGATCAGGCCGAGTGACGACAATCTGTTTTCGTCCACTCTCGCCGACTACGACTGCCAGTGAACGAGGGACAAGGCTCAGACGAAATCAGCTCAGAACGTTATCTACGTACATTCCAGCGGTGTTTCAGGTCGCAGTCATGCCGACCCCCGAGCTTCCGTCGGTTGATGTCGACCTGCAGGACTTGTACGAACAGGTCCTCGCCGGCTTCAATGACGAACCCTTCCCAGAGCTCCCAACCCCGGTAGCCCAGAAAAAGGCCAGCCCTTCCAATCCAGAGTCCATCTTCACTTCCTACCCAGAGGACTCGATAGACCCTTCCTCCAAGTTGTCCAGAAACACCTCTTACACTATCGCTTCCCAACGTGCGCACACTTCCACCCAGTTTTGTTCCATCCCTCTCGTTTGTTTCGATTAACCTCCTGTTGCTTCAATCAGCCGTTTCCGCTCAGCGATCCTCATCTGTTCAATCCCAAGGCCAAACTCCAACAAGAAGACGCCAGCTCCCTCCTATCCCTGGAGGTTCCTCCTCATCCCCAACCTCCAGTATGCATGGAATGCCGGAGCCTCGTCCGTACCACGATCCCGCCCGAAGCCATGACTCGTGAGTTTCTCTGTTCTGCCCGCTCTTTCCCCCAGAACCGTTGATCCGTCTACATCAGCCTTCCTAGCTCCCGACCTTCCACCATGGCTTCGTACAACGGCACGAATGGCTACTACAACGGCGGAGGCCCAGCCAAAGATTACTTTTCCTCCGATCCTAGATTCTCCCAGCAATCCCATTTACCATCCACCCTACGTCCTGGGTCCTCGCGATCGACCGCGTCGCCAAGCAACCCTCACTCGCCCCTGTCCCCGCAAGATGACGCCGATCCCATCTATGGCTGGGTGGACCAAACCTCACTGTCAAGGGGCAATTCGGCTCGACCGCCTCTTCCGCCCAAGATTCCCTCACAGCCTGCCCAGATACCCAAGATGCCCGAGCCCGCATTGCCCACCGAAGATCTTTATTCACCCTACACAGAAACCGGTGGATCCAACGGCGCTGACACTTCCGTCTGCAGAAACGATAGCACAGGTTCTTACGTGTTACCGCCTTTGCCTCATCAAACCTACCAACCCGGCCAGTTGGTGAACCCCCACACGGATTCCCCGTCTTGTAAGGTTCTTTTTTTTCCTTCGAGAAAGCACCGTTTGATCTTTTTGCGGTTGGTTGTACAGATGTTGGGAATGTGACACTATCTCGTGGTCCTTCTGCTTCAACGTCCGGGTACTCATATATGGGTATTGATCGAAACAACTCGATAACATCTAGCTACACTGGCGGTGATCTCGCCACCGTTGGACCCTCATCTTCTGCGCTCACGAGTCTGTACCGAGGCGATTCCACAGTCTCCAGAGTCAGCTCTCTACCCCAGGAGTATATGGATATCAAGATGCCTGTTCCCCTTGAAGAGGAATATCCCCAGGATCAATACCCTGACGAAGAGTACGCCGAGGACGAGGAGATTTATACTGATTCAGAGGAAGACGAAAGCTTGTTCGTTAATTTCGCGCTTTTGTCTCACCTCGCTGTTCGTTTGAGGGATCGCGTTCCTCGAGGAACCCATGTCAAAGGCAGCATTCCATACCCCAGGGCTTTCACAGGGAAGGATATTGTGGTGAGTGTAATAGAATAAACGTGAGATGGCATGGCGTGTGACGGTTGTCACCCCCCAGTCAACTATCCAAGCCCAAATACAACGAGAACTGCTCATCAACCACGGAATCTCGACCAACGATCGAAGGGCGGCCCTCGAGGTCGCCCGCAGTCTCCAAAGCCAGCTCTTCTTCTACGAGGTGGAGTGGGGTGGCAGGGCTCTAACTGATGGCGTCGAGGATGTCTACATGTTCTTGGACGACCAGGAGGGAGGATCCGATACTCGAATTGAGGTGGAGGAGCTCCCGACGGGGGTTGTGACATATCTGACCAAGTGCTATACCCCTTGTTGTGTGGATGGGCATCCGTGCTACGCGTATTCGTGTCCAAGACGGGTGAGCACGGTTTTAAACTCGGGCGGTGCTACGGTTCGCTCAGGGAATTTCTATTGTGGTACCAGGGACAATCTGCGTCCATCCTATCAGCACCTCCTGTCGAAGCACCGGCCCCGAGAGTAGTACGTATCTTGTGCTGCACGCTGACTCTCGCGGAACGATGGATCTTATTCTTTCCTTCAGAGTGTCGAGTGGCAAGAAGGGGTTCCCCCGGAAATTCTTGCGTCCCTTCCTGAAAGTGAAGTTAAACGTCAAACGTACGATGTTCGGCACTGGCGAAATCTATCGCTAAACCTTAGATATCTAGGATCATCCGCAAGGTCATCTCGAAAGAACAGCAGTACATCAAAGACCTGGACTTCATCGAAGACGTACGTCACGGACCAAGCGACATATCGGGTGATCATCGCGCTCACACATTCAATATCAGGTTTTCATTCGCCCTCTGCGAAATGCAATCCCTCCTGTCATCCAGGACGTGCACGAATTCATTGAGGAAGTATTTGGCAACATCCTCGACTTGCGTGAATGCAACCGAAACCTACTCGAGACAATGTATGTTCGACAACGAGAGCAGGGCGAGGTTGTTTCGAGGATTGGGGATATCTTCCTTAACGCGGCGACCGAGTTCCGATTGGCATACCCCACATACATGGGACAGTTGCCAGGGGCAGAGAAGAGATTGAAGGAGGATATGGAGGCCAACGGCGATCTCAGGGTGCTCCTCGAGGTATGGACTTCCCGGATGTACAGTCGACAATCTGTGACTGACCCTCCTTGAAGCAATGCGTGCGCCATCCGGACAATGTGGCGAAGATGGACCTCAAACATTGGCTCAACCGCCCTTCGGAGCATCTACAGAAATACCCTGTCGTCTTTGAGGCAATTCGAGCGGAGACTGCGGAGGGGAATCCGGACATCGATTTTCTGAAAGAGGCGACTGAGGCTATGAGGAACCTTCAGGGTATCGCTCAGCTAAAGACTTTCCAGGCGGCTATGGGTAAGGGGCCGACGGAAAAGCTCGAGTGGCATAACTTGGTGCCTGAGGACGTGAGGAATGGTATTCCGAAACAAGTATCGAAGCGTCAGGCGTGAGTGATCTCCGTTCGCGATCAGGGTTGAGAGTGGTCGTTGATAATTTGGTTTGGGTAGCGTCATTTTTGAGCTTATCAAGGGAGAGATGGCTTACGCCAAAGATCTAGAAAATATCGAATACGTACGTCAGAAGCGCATCAGCCATCTTTCTTACTGAAAAGGGATCGTGCTCCATGACAGATGTACGTTCGGCCGTTACGCTCGATGGACCCACCCATCATTCCTCGAGAACGATTGGACACATTCATCCGAGATGTCTTCCACAACTTTGGCGAACTGCATGCCCATCACAAGCGACTCCTGGATCAGTTCTTCGAGATCCAAAGAGAGGAACATCCGATCATCAGGAGTGTCACCGCTCCGATGTATGATGCGGTTTTGAATTTCAGGGACGCGTATTTGGAGTACATTCCGAATTACCCCATCGCAGCATATCGGATCGATGACGAGATGGAGAATAACCCACAGTTTAAGGCTTTTGTTGACGTAAGTTTTGTATCCCCTTCGCCGATTGTTGCAGTTTTCTGGTGTCCTGGATTTTCTGATCTAATTTTTACGGGTTTCCGTTTAGCAATGCGTACGACACGCTGATGCGCACCGACTGGACATGAAAAACTTCATCAACAGGCCTATCCCTCGTCTCCTACGTTACGAGTTGCTGTTGAAGAATATTCTCGAGGAGACTCCCGCTGGGCACGAAGATCTCGATACGATTCCTGCCGTTTTGGATGTCATCAAGGGTCTTGGAAAGGAAACCGAACCCGGAGTCGTGTCAGCTAAGCAGAAGGTCGAACTGTGGAGGTATAATGCCAACTTGGTCTTCAAAGTTGGAGAGAATATCGTATGTTACCATGAGATAAACCGGGCTGACGCGTCTAACGGCAACATTCGATAGGACATGGACTTGCTCAACGAGAATCGATCGTTGATCCATACTGGCAAGTTCTTGCGGCAACCCGATACCGGATTCGAGTGGAGCGGGTGGACAGAACTTTTTGCATTGCTGTTCGACAACTACCGTAGGGGATTTGATGTTCTGGGTGTTCTCTCGAGTCCCACTCACGGACTCTCCAACAGTTGTTATGACGAAACCCAAGGAAAAGGACGGGGTCACGAAATACCAAGTGTACCGACGGGTAGGTCGAGTTCGATCTCGTATCGTACTACGAGTTTCCTGACATGTCGTATAGCCCATCCCCCTGGACCTTCTCACCTTGGCGGCGTTCACAGATCCTGCAACCCAACGAGGTGGTAGGCTATTGGCATTCGGTGGTAAGAAAGAAACGGAGGGTCCAAACACGAGCGTAAGTTCCCCCGGTGCGAGTGCGAGTCCCGACGTCGTCAACGATGCTCGAGCGGTATACCCTTGTACACTTCACCACAATGGTCGATTGGGAGGTCTGTACACCATGTACGCCGAGTCCGCCCAAGCGCGATTGGAGTGGAAGGCCAAACTGGAGGAGGCGATCGGGTTGAGAAAGGTTGTGCAGGAGTCAAACAAGGTGTTTGAGGTGGAGACTTTAAGCGTGGATACCTTCTATGCTCCCACGCTGATGGCAAACGCGGGCCCGTCGTGGAATAACGATGGGAATTTCACCGGCAAGGTTACCTGCTCTGTTCCTTTTAGTAAGCGATCTTGGGTTTCACGCGTGTTTTTGGCGCTGACGTTGTGGGGTTACAGCTACCCCTGATGGCCGTGGTCTTGTGGCCGTTGGATGCGCGGAAGGAGTGTGGATCGGGTTCAGACATGATTCACAGTGTATGCGTTTCCTCCACTTTCGTCAGGGTCCTTCCTCATTCTGTGCGTTTGTTTAGCGATGCGACGAGTACTGCATCTGCGAATGGTCTCTCAATGCGCCATGCTTGAGGATTTCGGTATCTTCCTCGTGCTCGCAGACAAGGTAAGCGACAATCTTCAGAGTTGACAAGCATGTCGCTGAGGGCATCGCAGTCGCTCTTTGCCTACCATATCGAAGCGCTTGTGCCTTCGTCACCTGGAGCAGCGAACGCTTCGCAGACGCCCCAAAAGCTCAGCGGGAACAAGGATGTGCAGTTCTTTACCGTCGGCAACCTTGTTGGCAGGACGTTGGTCATTTATATGAAGAAGAAGAATGTGTGGAACTTCCAATCCAGCAGGAGTGAACACCTACTGATCAGGAGTCCTTCGTAGCTCGACAGCGTATTCCGAGTCCTCGAGCCGGTTATTGGAAAGATAAACGAGAGGACGAAAGCTCAACCTTCGATCGGGTCGAGGTTCGGTCTACGGTCCGCACGGTCAGAATGGTTCCGCGTTTATCGTGTAGGTTTCATACGCTACCCCTCAGCTCTCTAGGGTGCTGAACCTTTTGTGTCCAGGACTTCTTCTTGCCCTCGGATTCGTACGACTTGTTGTTCTTGAAATCAAGGATCGTGATCTTGTGCAGCAAAGGTTTCGAAATCATGGATCTCTCAGAGTCAGTTACCTTTTCGTATTGAAGGGGGACGTCAGTACTTACACTCGCGTAGCTTCAAAAGCGTAACCATCCCTCTGAAGGAAGACCCGCGATTAGAGAAGCTTGCAAAGAGGTGCGAGTCATGTAGGCCCATGGGCATGTACAGGTCGAACAAAGACGAATTCCTGCTCTGTTATGATGGTACGTTTTGGTTGCAGGGCCTTGGAACGGGACGAGCTAACAGCTTCCACAGAGTTCGGGATATATGTCGACAAACACGGAGAACCAAGCCGTCGTATAGGTACAATCGAGTGGGAAGGGACAGCAGAGCGGGTCGCCTGGCACGCACCCTACATCCTCCTCTTCGACAGCCGATTCATCGAAATCCGACACGTAGAGACCGGCCGCCTCGTCCAAATAATCTCCGGGAACGACATGCGATGCATCTGGGACGGCCGAGGCACGAATAACCCTCAAGCCACCTCAGAAGGTGCGATGGACGAGGTCGTCTCACAGGAACCCAGGGTACATGGGGTGATGAATATGGAAGTCGTTCAACCTGGCAGGAGACCGGCGACGACTCAACATGTGTTCGAGTTGATTCCGACGGTTCCGTTGTTCTTGCCTGGGTCGTTGGCTTCGCCCTCGCACGCTTCGTATTTCAATCAGTCGAATTCGCCACCACAATCACCCAAGTTGAACCCGGCGTATTCGTTTCGGTAATCGGTGGGCCTCAACTTGCGGTCCGTCATCTGGAGGTTCCGGCCTTCCTGCGCTCTCTTACCCCAGTCTAGTCCACCCCCTCCCCCTCTCACCAGATACTAACGGTGCTTGTCTCGCACTTCACGATCCGCGCAGCCTATTATTACATCTCCCAGCTTCGTTATCCGCACTCGTGTAGCTGTTCTGATTGTTTTCGCAGTCCCGGACTAATATATATATCTATTCCTCACGGCCTCTACCTCGGTCGCGCAATAATTATCTTACGAAATCACTGGCGGTGGGGGCTTCTTCAAAACCGAAACTCCACGACACATGGGGCACATGTATCCGGTTCTGGTGTTTTCCCACCATCCCCCCGTCTCGTAGTGTCTGCGAGAAGACAACTTCGCTGACGATATTACCATC
>Ga0307517_10009730_pt1 | contig 13587 bp, 14 predicted proteins | sample 23_EM_MG_FD_194515 | JGI IMG/M metagenome (GOLD analysis project Ga0307517, IMG submission 194515) | Populus trichocarpa ectomycorrhiza microbial communities from riparian zone in the Pacific Northwest, United States - 23_EM | ecosystem: Host-associated > Plants > Roots > Unclassified | place...
CCATTCGTTCGAACCTTGCGTCTCGTGTGAGCGTCCGATGGCGAAATCCCCGCAGCTTTTGCGCTGTTTGTTCCTTGGACACATTGATTGCGATGTTGAGGCAAACTGCTGGGTATAAATGTTGAACCCTCGACGCAAGGATCCCCAACTCAACCAACAACTTCGTCTAGCTACATTCCAAGCTAAGCTATAGGTGAGCATCCTTCTGGTTACTCCATGCATCCTACTCACCGGTCCCCCCTTAGCATCCACCATGTCCGGAAAGAAAAAGCAAGGACCTGCCGCGTCTAAGGTTGCCGTTCCTCAGGTCTGTCGTTGTTTTTCTCGGTGGTTGACGACTCGCTGATGGCAGAAAAAAGGCCAAGGTCAAGGCAACCCCGACTCCCACTCCCGCCCCTGCCAAAAAGACCCCAGCGGTGGAGCCCAAGGCCACCGGCCCTTCTCCCAAGGGCGTCAAGGCCCCCAAGAAGACAACATAGATCGTTTGCAAATAGAATGGTGCTACGTGTATCGATGTACAAGAATGGGGTTTCAGAGTTGTAAGTGATGTTGTGACGATACGGACTAAAGGTGCAATTCCTTCACATCAATGTCATGAAGCCCATCGTTTCCTAGTAGAGTCATACGCTGCGATTTCTGTCGATTTGTCTATAAAGTTTAGAAAATACAAGATTGAAACGTTCTTTAAATTGTAATGAGACAGAGTGTATTGACAAACTATGCTGCATGAAGAGTTTCTGGCTCTTCTTGGGATGGATAGGGGCGATCGGTACGAATTCGTCGTAGACCCGGGCCGGATTGTGCTTTGGTAAGCCTTGTTGAAAATTTTTTCTTGACGAGATCTTGTCATCGGCCACCACGGTTCACTACACCTCTTTGACACCTCTTGCAGTTATTCCTTCTCCTTTGCGAATCTTTCTTCTGCTGGACTGCAGCTAATTAACAAGAACCTTGGAAACGTGGCTTTCCTGGTAAGCATCCTCCCTTTCCCCCTTTCCATGATGACATCTGTCATAATTCGTGCGAACGCCATTTCTCAGAAATGTGCGCTATGTGCCTCCGAATAATCCTAGTTATCCTGATCTCCCTTGTTTTCGCAATCGCATCCAGTCATACAATGGCTAACAGATCCCTTTTTCCAGATCCCGCTAACTATCAACTAATAATTAGTATCCTTCTGTCAATCGATAACGAATGATGATTCCTACATTCTACGTGTTCGCTTTCCTGCCTTCGAAGCATGGAAAACCCCCAAATTCCACACTTGGCTCCCGGTACCGAAGTCAAGAAGTGCGACGAAATAGGTATCTAGGGCCCAGGCCCATGACCCAGCGAGTTTATTCAAGAGGCATTACAGTAATTAAGCTCCATGCAAATCCCGGCCTATTTTGACTGATCACCTGAAGGAATTCCGGTGTCTCCCATCGATCAGGGAATGGAATTTTAATTTCGACTTGATGATCCCTTGATTTCATGATGATCCCAGCCCCTTCCCTTCCTTCCCTCGTGTCACGGATCCAAGGTTAATTAATAATTATAGGGCTCGCCTCTGAAAGCTTTCCCACCACCCCCTAGGGCCCCAAGGGGCACATAAGTTTCACCGAGGACTACCGAGGACCGCCTGCCCCTCCGGTAACCTTTGAAATGTCCGGCAAAGTCAGGAATTTCAATATGGTCTGGAGGCAAGCTAAAGTAGGCTGAAGTGCTGGGGATGAAGGGCTTAAGTTGGTCTCACCAAATCTTGAATGTATCGAGGCATAGGTCCCATCGGTCCCTTGTAACTAAATTCCGATCGCCGAAATGTTCATGCCATTGCTTTTTCCTACCTGTTGCGGGCATTATTGCAGTGTAGGGTAAAACATTAAATCAGGGGTCAAACGTAATAGTTTGCTCGAGATTGTGCGATATTACAGCAACCTCAAAATTTTCGTTAACGTTAATCCCGCCGCTGGCTACAAGGACCCCTGAAATTCCTCCAAAATGGTAGATACCGATTCGGACAGAAATCTTTGAAATGAGGGTGTTAGGCTAGATACAAAACGGACAGATTTTCGACGAAAGTTCGTCGTAATAGCGGGTTCCAAGGGAAAGGAGCGATTTCGCAGACCTCTGGGCAAAGGCGCCCCGGCTTCGCCGCCTGCCTCTTTTGGGCATATGTCGTTCTTCATTCGGTGCTGGAGTTCCAGCGGAGGCCGAGTGGAGTTGGTTCCGGCATGTGTTTGATGGAGGTGTCACATCTTCGTCATGCTGTCGCAGTCTTAGATTCTTCCTCTGGCTCCGTATTCCAATTAAAATTTGGGGAATCTGCATTGCGGATTTCTGTTGTTGCTAATCTCCAGTGTTTGAGTAGCGCAGCAGAGGTCGAGGAGGCTAGATACAAAACCGGACAAATTTCCAGAATTTTCCAAAATTGAGCTAGTGTGAGCCCAAAAACTTCGCCAAGAGCCCCCGGCAGGGCCGGCCCGCAGCGTTCACTAGGGAAAATGGCGATTTTGAGGCAAACGGCTAGATACTTTCCGGACATAAGTTCAAAATTTGGACCGGACAAACATCCTGAAATCGGCCGATTTGGTACTATCATTTTGGAGGAATTTCAGGGGTCCTTGGCTACACTAGTGAGTGCTCATATATGAACTACAAAACTCACTAAATAAGATGCGCTGTATCTTCAATCAACTCTAGATCTAAGGTCTATATATTGTTATTGTGTCCGGTCCCGCCCCAAGGGACCATCTGGTCCGCCAGGTATTTCGAAAAACTTAAGTAGGTTTAGTGACTCTTATGACATATGTACATCATCTTTTCTATTGACATTAGTGCGTAGTTACCAGGCTCCTTACGTTAGGATACACATACTATGTACAATATGCATCCTTATGCATCATGGTGGCATTGGGTGCCCGGTGCCTTTCTTTTCAGGGATATGCCGGGAAACCACGGAACGGTTCCCATCCTATCCAAACCCTATGGGGTGGCGCTCTTTATCGGGGAAGGTCGCCCACAAGGTCGCCCACAATGATGCAAGTAATTCTGAAAGGAACCTAAAAGCCGCCAGCGATCATGATCAGGAAAGGCTTCCACATTGTCATCGGATCAATCGCACGTTCTGGTTATGCGCAATCACGCCGAGATTGTTCGCAAGTGTAGAGAGTTGTAGAGTACTGAGGGTTTGGGCCGCGCTGCAGCAATTTATTCAATGGCTTCGCGAATTTTGCAGGGCTAAGAGGGTATATATTGGCTCATATTGGCCGATTCCCGGAATGTCTCAATTGCGTTAGTATGTCAATTTCATTTCGGGATTATATATAGAGAGATCCCCTAGATTCAAGGTACGGAGCCTTTTAAGTGTTCGCCACCTTTTCGTGAACGAAAAATCCATCTTTCCTCCCCACCATGCCGTTCTGGATCAGCAAAATCAAAGGCAAGAAAATAGCGGTTGAGGGGCACGCGTCTGGCTCTGCTCCAAAGTCTCCTGTTCTCGAGCAGACTGCCCTTCGCTTCCAGGTCCCTACACCCGCCGCTTCAACGACCAAGATCCGGCTCTCTCTTCTCGCAACTGCGATGGTGGATGCCCTCGGGGGTCCTGCAGAATTCCAGAGACGATTTTCGTTCCCCTTTGTTACCTCTATGGAGCCCAACAACAACTTCGGCCTACCCCCTGGCGTCTGGACTGATGACACCTCCACGACGCTTTGTCTCGCCAACTCGATCTCGACCTTCAAAGAAACACCAGACTCACCATATACTGGGGGTTTCGATGAAGTGCACCAGTTGGAACTGTACAGGCGCTGGCAGAAGGAAGGCTACCTTTCCGCCATTGGGAGGTGCTTTGATATCGGTACGAACACCAAACGTGCGCTGGACATCTTCGGCAGGTACTCCGCTGAGGAAGCTCTCCTCCGCATCCGAAGCGACCTCGCCGAGGAAGAGTGCTCTGGCAACGGTAGCTTGATGCGCGTTATCCCCATCGGCCTCGTGTACTGGCGCGACGAATCCCAAGCGAAAACGTACGCGCGGCGAAGCAGCCAAGCGACCCACCCGAATACAATCTGCGTCGAGGCATGCGAAATGTGGACGGGCGCGATTGGTCTCATCATGGAGGAAACCACAGAGCCTCCCCCGAGGTCGCCTGAAGATCACGAGGAGAAACGGTTAACGAAACTCACCCTCCTTGATTACATATCCAACTTCCCCTATACCCACAACAAACTTCGCGAGGCGTTGACTCTGCCTTTTGGTGTTTCCGCACGACCCGAAGGAAAAGCCGAGCGCGAGGCTTGGTACTACAGGCACCATCCGCTCATGCGCCTCATCAAGGAGACCCAAGGGCCCGGACAGCACCAGAAAGACACCAAGTTCCCTTACAATATCCCCACCGAGGAACAAGTTCCATCATCGGGTTATGTTCTCCACACTATCGTCGCTGCGCTCTACTGCTTCTTCACAACAAAGACCTTCGAGGAAGGTGCCCTCATGGCCATCAATCTTGGGGATGATGCCGACACCGTCGGTTCGGTTTACGCAGGTTTGGCAGCCTGTTGGTATGCGGACAAGGAAGGGAAGGCGGAGGGTGTATTCTGGACAAAGAAAGTACGAGAGTGGAGGAAGGACCTTGTGAAACGGAGTTTGGTTGAGGAGGTCGCCGAAAACCTAGTCGCATGGGAACGAAGGTTGGCAGACGAGTACATGTAGTTTACGTCCTCTGTCGACAAGATATAGCCTGTAATAATTTTTTATCGGCCTCCGTAATATTCATCGTCATGGAGTTTCTTCTAAGTTTCGAAAACGTTGAGGCCTTCAGTAACATAGCGGTAGGATGGGCTTTCGATGCCGTATTGGTAATGCTTCGAAGAAATCTCTTTAGACACAGTGCGTTTGCACGGCCTTCAGCAAGCAGAGCTTTGGGTCCCGACCCGAATATATCTTGACCCTCTCGTTATCGTCCATAGGAATTAACTTTTTAAGAGTAATTCAGCGGTGATGATTCTAAACAAGAACAGGACATGAGATATAGGGGGGACAAGCATGCCTTTGCCTCGTCATATGTCATCCATGACGCGAGCTTGGCAGGATTCTTGCAGTGGACATTTGGGCATGCTAATTCAATCCCAAATTCCAATCCGTTGTGAATACTTTCTGGAATATCTCGAGATAAAGAAATGAGGTCAGGGGGCTTCCAATCGCGCTGACAACCCCTAGAGGGTTACGGCATATAAGAGCCGCGGCTGCGTGAGCATGTCAGCTGAACATAACTGCTGAGCGCTGCTGCCTCATGGCCTATAGAAGATTGCCGCATTTGTGTGGTTCGAATTTGCGCGACGGTGCTAAACGATGGACGAGATCGAGACGACTTGTTAACAAACGCCGGTGGCAGATGATCTCTATCCAGGACAAGGCTGGAATGTTGGGAGAATGGCCGTAAAAATATGGAAAAGAAGCCATTCGAACAATGAGGCGTGGGAAACCCATATTTGGCAAGTGAATTCAGATTCTAGCCAAATTCTAGCCAACATGTAAAATTCATAAACTAACTTGAAGAACCGCTCGCTAATAATCTACTTACTCAGGTGCCTCCAATTCAAAGCCTACTTTGAACGACCTTCCCAAGAACGCAAACCAGCATACCTTCACCCAGCACCACACCCACCTTAATACCCTTTCCAATCCTCTCCACAGTCCCGTCAAATGGTGCCGAAATAACGCTCTCCATCTTCATCATGATCATGCTCACGATGAGCAAAGGATCCCCTTTCCTGACTTGTCCCCGCTCTGGACCAATGTCCATGGCAAGCGCAGAATGTAGCTCGACGATCTTCCCAGTCAAAGGAGAAGGTATATGTTCTTCGTTATTCAAATCAGCAAATTCAAAAGTACCAGAGCAGACTGCGGCAGAAGTGGATTGAACTCGAGAGGGATGGGCGAGAAGGAGGTTTGGAGAGTTCCGGAAAGAAATGACGGGAAAGCGTTTTGGGAAATGGATGTGAGAGTAAGAGAATGTTTGGACGACGACGTCGGTGGGTTTGCGGAAGAGGATGAAGATGGGACTGAGAGCGCCAAATTGAATAACGTTCCAGGCTGGAGCAAGATACTGTTTTTTGCCAAGGCAGAGGATGTAGCCAACGCAGTCGACTTTGCATGCGACTCTTCTCGCCTGTCATTCGTTACGGAGGAGGCCCTAGCGTTGTTGCCCAACTCGAGGATACGGGGGGCATTGCGTTCTAACCAGAGCGTGTCGATGGTTCCGGCTGTCCACTCAGGGTGGTCCACGATGCCAGCGAGAACGGAAAGGTTCGTCTTTACGCCCCTACCAATGTTCAGCTCTCGAAGTACTCTGCGCGCCTTGGCCGTCGCCTCCTCAAAAGTGCGCCCACGAACAATAACTTTCGCCAGAAGCGAATCAAAATCCGTCCCGACTTCCCACTCTCCATCTACCACACCATTATGAGCATAGGGTCCATTCGTTAGCCAGGTATCAACCCGAACACCCCTTCCAGCGGGCCATGATAGATCACCAGAGTACAGTGGTCCGGGTGAAAGCTGGAACCCACGAACAGGGTCTTCAGCTGTTAAGCGCAGTTGGATCGAATATGATGAAGGCAAAAGTGGTCATGCTGATAGCTGAACAGAAGCAAGGGTGGCATTTGGGGTGAACAAGAGCAGTTGGGCACGAACAGGGTCGGTGTCGGATATTTCCTCTATCGGCATATCAGCGAGAGTGCAAATGGTACGAGGAAACGTTGGTTACCTGTTATAGTGTGTTCAACTTGAATACGAGGATTAATCTCGAGAAAGACCCAATCTTGAGTTTGGGTATTGACGAGATACTCAATTGTACCAAGCCCTTTGTATTTCAAATGATTCGCGATTTTTAAGGATGCATCGAGGAGGCGTTGGATCGCTGGCCGGGGAAGACGCGAAGGAGCGCTCTGCTCAATAGAGGTCAGGGTACAATTTCGAACGAATGAAACCATGACCCACCTCTACGATTTTTTGGAACCTAGCAGGGACAATCGATGGAGAAAATATTTGATACAGCAACAGAAAGTTGATTAAAAGGACTTGCCTTCGTTGCACACTGCACTCCCTTTCCCATAAGTGGTTCACGTGTGTACCATCTCCAATAATTTGAACTTCGAGGTGCTTCCAACCCGGACCCGTCAGAGCCTTTTCCGCAAAAAATTGCTTGGATGGACTTTCTCCGAGGCAACTAAGCCGAAGCAGAAGTTCACGTTAAATTTATTTCATTCAAGGAGATATTCACTGACCGCTTGAACGCCTCTTCGACTCCTCCTTCAGATTCGACGAGCCGAATGCCACGTCCACCGCCTCTGTCAAGCGCCTTGATCATCATGGGGAAACCAATGCGTTTCGCGAAGTCCTTGACATCAGTAGCAGATGACACCCGTACCCCAGCAGCAATGTTCACACCGAGAGAGCTCGCAAGACCCCTTGAAAGCATTTTGTCTGAAGAAATCTTCAGTGCATCAGGAGAAGGTCCAACGAAGACTATGGAGCCATGGCAGTCAACGCCAGAGGAAGGGCCGGGTTTTCGCTCAGAAAACCGTAGCCTGGGTGGACGTGAGTGCATTGTGTGCTGTAATTGAAGTCAATTGCAACCACTTTCTGAAAAGGTTTTGGGACGAACCTAACGGCGACTTTTACAATCGCGTCAACGTCGAGAAAGTCGGCCACGCTGTCGAGCTTCACAACTTCTTCCGCGAAACTAGCGTGGCTAGAATCATTCCCTGTGTATACAGCTACGGTGTTCCATCCGAATTCAGCTGCAGAACGTAAAATGCGAATGGCGACTGTAGTGGTTGCGGTTCAGGGGTGTCGGTCATCAACGGTCGCAGACTTACTTTCGCCTCTGTTTGCAACCAACACCTTCGGCATCTCACCTCCAAATATACCCAAGTCTCTTTTTATGGTCTAGAATAAATAGGCAGGTCACAGGTGGTATATGGGGTAGGAGGACTGGTTGGATGTGGGCATAGCTCGGGGTGTAATTGATATCCGGTAATACCTGAAGCCGAACTCAAAGATCATGGAGACCCCGATGGTATTCCCAGGGGCCAGGTCACCGAGAGATCGTGACCCAGCGCCGAATTTAGGTGGTGGGTCACAAACTCTGGTGACCTCGGCTGGGGTCCAGAATCTGAACGCGTCTCACGCCATTTTCTCATTTCCCGTACTCGTACGAGCTCTCTCGCTCTGAAAATTTCCAGGTAGCTGCTAGAGATAGTTATGCGACCTTTTCTCCATTCATATTTTTTAATATTATTATTGAAGTGGAGGAATTTAGCGATGTCGGATTGAGCAAAGATTGTAAGGTAGATGACATCCACAATCGACAAAGTCATGTGCCGTGACCATTCGTGACAAGCATCGCGAATATATCAGGAAATTAATTATAGATGACTTGATATCTCGGGCACAAAAGGAAGATCGAGTATTTTGGTCAATAGGAACTCTTTCATCAGGAAAACAGATTTTGGCCATAGGTAGACCTTATTTATGTAGGAACCTGTAGGTCAAATCAGTCTCTGTAGGTACTAGTAGGCAAAGCGGTACCTATGGAATACTATGGACTACTTTGATAGACCCTAGTACATGACATGAAAACTACAGCATCAAATATCGAAAGCGGTTGGATTCAGACTGGTCATATAAATATAAGGTTTGTTTGTAAAAAGTTATAGAAGTGTGATTATATAAATGAGGTAAGTACTTCAAGTTGTTTTTGATTGCTTCTTGAGCTCATAAAACAGGGAGAGAAAAATGTACTTATTGAGAGTAAATGACTTGCACTTCTCAAGGACATCTGCGCTGGACCACCTTCCAGGTGGTAAAATGTTGGAGTGAGGTAACAGCGTGACAGGAGCGTTCCGCCAGAAGAAAGTGAGTCATGACCAAAAAGAGTTGGGACTTGGTTGGGGGTCTGGATTAAATGGAGCCACGGTATCGTTCAAATCGTCGTCGTCGTGCTCTCCATCTGAATCCGAATCAAGTTGGTGGGAATCTCGGGAGGGTGTGTTCGAACTTGGTTCGAATGACAAGATTTGTTTCCGAAGTCCATTGGAACTCCGACGCCATGTGATCGTGTTGATTTCCCAACACGGAAATTATTCAACTTGTTCTTTCTTCCCACCACGATGGTAAGTTACCAGTGCCTCTCGAGTCTCTTGCCTCACGACATTACTAACAGCTCAATACCAGACTCTAAATTATGGAGGCTTGCCTCCCACATGGCCACCACAAGCACCGCGGTCATGACTACGACGGCGACCGTGAAAACGACCACGAGCACGGTCACCAAGGCCACAACAACGGCGGGGTCAGCCGCACTGACACCCTCAGTGAGTACCCCACCCAACTGCGCCCATCAAACCCTGACTGGACAGCACCCAACTGGACACCAACACCGGCGCTCGCAAACAGAGTGGAGACTGCTGATCCTGATGACCACCGATATCAGACAGTACTGCCCTTTCACATACCCATTGCATGGTACGTCCGCCCTCCCCTCTCCTGTTATCGTTGATTAAAAACCGTTTTTCTTTCACCAAGACACACCAGACAATACAATGTGCTATGTGGAAGGCAGGATTCCGCCCTTCCTGATGACAACATCAGGCGACCAGTGAACAAAATGACGCAATGAATGCACTGTCTGGTAAGCTGCCTCCCTCCTCATCACATAGCCCACTGACAGGCCACCTCCCAGACAGCCGCTGCCCATTGAGCTCTTGATGTCACGGTCTGTTTGCCTTCCCTCTACCCAGTTATAATTACTCACATACCCATTTGCAGGACGAGGATGTGACAGGCAGGCAGACTAGAAGAATGAAACATGTGACAAGGAAGGGTGAGGCGCTCGGTAGGTGTTCGAACACACTCAAGCATCTATCACTGACATCTCATAGCCAGAGTAACACCACTGCCACCTCCAACTCGATGCCAAACGCCACTGCGCATAGAAGCCGCACGAGCATGAGACGCCGCCATGTTGCACGAGAGGAGCAAAACACTACTGCAAAACCAACCCACCAGGACAAGTATGACGACTGTCTCCAAAGCACATGGGGTAGGAGTTGTAAGGCCATCGTTTTAGCCTATTAATTCAATGATGTAACTACCGTATCGACATTTGTATCCACTTCTGCTTCAAATACTATTCCTATACTTGCCTATTTTTGCCTACTATTGTCTATCTGCCTAGTAACCTATAGTCCTAAGTCGGATATGATGACCTATGACAACCTATATACAATACACTCTGTCCTATGGCAAGGTATATAGGAGGGGGTAACCTATCAGCCTATTGTGCCTATCTGACCCTATCTGACCTACATAGGTATCATACATTTTCCTGATGTTGTAGCACTGTTCTTGACATTCCTGAGAAGTTTTGTGCTTATCGTCGAGCTTGATCTTGACGAGTTTCCCTCGGAATGTCAAATAGTGGCAGCAAGTACCCACGGCTACGGTTGGCGCCTGGGTTCAGGTCTGAGTTCGACGGGAATTCTCAAATTCTGAGGGGTGTTTGGGGGGCTCGACACCGCTTCTGTGAGGTTGTGACAGAAGTTCAGAAGTTGCCCACAAGGAAGGGTAACGTACGTACAATCGGAAGTACTATACTTGGATATGTTTTATAAATATTCCGTCGAACTTGAGGCCTGGTCTCCGTGAGCTTGTTGCACCAAGATTTCTTTGAAACGGTCTGCTGTGTTTAACTGTCGTATCTTGGATGGCGTTCACGCGGACCGAAAACTACCCGTTCCGGAGTGCTGAAAAGTGAGGGGTTTGCTCATTCATATTGTAGCAATGTCCCATGGAACCAACTCGCGGCTCAAGACACGGTGGTTTGTATTTTTAGCGACCGGGGCTTATCTAACCATAGTACATAGTATACCGTATACACTTGTGACTTGCTTGTGACATCTCGTGGGGCGGCTGTGGGATATCACTGTCAAAACATGAGTCACTCATAAGCTACAACGGTTTATCAGACCACCTCCCGTTGAGGAGGAGCTCAAGTACTGTATTCCCAGACATGACCAACCCAAAAAATGCTCTGGTAGGTAAGTTTAACCATCTCAGCTCCCCCCAGGTATGTCAATTTTTTATGAACATGGTCAGGACTCAGAAGCACACTTTCCAGACAGCATGGCGTCCCTTCCTGATAAACCTCAGTCGTCAGTGTCATGTTATGTCTTGATAACATGCCCTTGCTTTTGTACGTGGTATCTAACTTCAAAAACGTAACACTGACCTCGAGGAACAGGAGGATCCCACAAAACACCTTTTCCTTTGTTCCCAGTTCTGCTAATATCCACTTGAAGGGGTTGTGAGTCGATTCTCATTATCCTCGAATTCGCGAAGAGGGTACATTCTCAAGTTCATCCACATTTTTCTCATTCCCTGTGCCTTCGACCGCCAGGCTATAGCCACTTGTACGATAGGAAGGAATACTATGGCATAAAATTCAAGAATCATTCGATAAGGTCAGTCTAACCATGCTAATTCTCACTGGATGTTTGCATATAAAACTCTGGGGCCCAAGGTGTCAACATTCTCAATCCCCCCCCGCATCGCGGCCACCCTCTTCTGAAAAGAACTACTAGCCCCCCTACTCGCTCGTCAGCTCATCGAGGCCAAATCATGTCCAGCTCATCATATAATCGTAACCCTGCTGGCCGCAATCAGCACTCACACCGCAAACCTCGTAAGCACTCTAGCTGCACTTCCCTCTGTTTGAGCTAATTATTCTCCATTTTAGCTGAGGAAGACGAGCCTCGCATCCGACAGGCACTGGAAACCTACCATCGACAACGCCTTTTCAGCAATGAGAAGATCTCGGCACTATTGCTCAAGGAGCATGGCCTTGCAATTGCGTGAGTTCGTTTATTGACTTCATTCCGAATGGTGGATCGATTGGCGCCTGATTTATTCCAGGAGTTCGGCCGTCAAACGGCGACGCAAGGAGCTCGGCTTTCATAGCCCCCGAGTCACTATGCGTACCATGCCATATCAAGAAATGGTCCAGCTCGTTGTTGAGGAGCTCGACCGTGATCATGCCAAGTCAAGGGGTGTCCAGAACATCCAAGCGAGGATCACCTTTAACTGTGGTGTTACTCTCTCCCGGGACTTTGTCTCTGACATCATGCACACTCACGATGAAGAGGGTTTCACAATGCGCGACCCGAGTTCCAGACGCATTCTTCGAGTCGTCAAATCCAACATAGGCATCCATGAGCACTGGTCGGGAGACGGACATGACAAGCTGTACTCCATTGGGTTCCCTATTTGGGCAGTCGTGGACGAAGCTACCACAAAATGGTTGGGCGCCTGGGTTGTCCCCAGTAACCGACTAGGAGCCGTCGTTGGTTATCTCTGCTTGCTTCTAATCGAAAAATTTGGAGGTATGTCAATTCCCTCCTTGTTATTTCATATGGCTCATCAGTTTCGATTCATCGCAGGCATGCCACTCCAGTTTGCAACAGATTGTGGGTCAGAGACGACCCAACTTTATGGACTCGTCAATGCATTGAGGTACTCTCACTATTCATTCCCCGATTATTTTCTAATTTGGCTTGCATAGGTCGACTCTCTTCCCAGAATATGATGGAGAAACACTTTCCGCCCATTCCTATGTACGCAGTGTGCACAACATCGCTATCGAGCGGTCCTGGCTCCGTCTTCGTCTTGACTGGGGCAACAACGCCGTCATCGTCTTCAAAGATGGTATCAAGGATGGAAAGTATAACCCTGACATTGGGCAGCAGTAGTGAGTTTCTCTTCTGTGTTAAACCGGTACCGACTGCTCATGGTTTTTATCTCGGCCTTTAGCGAGCTTTGCCAGTACCTGTGGCCCAAGCTCCTCCGCCAGGAACTCGACAAATTTGTTGAATTTCGTAATGGAGTTCGAATGCGGCGAGATAATAAGAAGGCTGGCCCATCTGGATGTTCTCGGAACACGGCGTTTAGCCTCCATGAAAACTATGGTTTGACCGATTGCCTCCTTCGGATCCCTGATATGTCTATTATCCACAAGCTCAAGGAGGAAATGGGCGGTGATGAACTCCTTGAGTTTGTTTGGCCACATTTCGCTGCGAGATGTGATGCAGCCTATGAATCCCTCACCATCTCCGAGTTAACATTTGAGAATGTGTGGGAGGTATTTCAGGCACTGCTCCCCCTTGTCTTTCCTCCAGCTCTAGAGTCGGATTAGTTGTCTCGGCACTTGCAGCTTAGTTTTTTTTGTCGTACTCTACATTTTAGGCAATGGTTCACGTCTCCCCATGGTTCAGGTCTGCAAAGCACGAAAATTTTCGAGGTCGTCCCATTCTTCATATCTTTTCCCCATCCACAATGCCCTGCTGTCCTACTTGTAGCTTTGAATTTTTTCGTCTCGATGAAGGGTCGATGTGTGGAAAATGTCGTGCCAAGGCACCTGGTTTATCTTCAATCGAGCTGCGGCTCATCAACGTAAGTTCGGTTACACTTGACAAATAGCCGCGTACCTTCCATTATTAAGTATGTGACAGGATACACCGCAATGTTTTGTGTGCGGTATAATCTCCACCA
>Ga0307517_10009731_pt1 | contig 13586 bp, 5 predicted proteins | sample 23_EM_MG_FD_194515 | JGI IMG/M metagenome (GOLD analysis project Ga0307517, IMG submission 194515) | Populus trichocarpa ectomycorrhiza microbial communities from riparian zone in the Pacific Northwest, United States - 23_EM | ecosystem: Host-associated > Plants > Roots > Unclassified | place...
CTAACTCTTGATAGTGTTGTGGCAGAGAATAAAATCACTCAGGCAAGAACAGAAGTTAAATTCGGTAGTGCTACTAACGAGTTCAGATCATCCAGTAAACGACGTAGACGTAGATAGATAGATGAGTTATATTTATATATTTTAGATTTACTTGAATATTGTGTTATTGAATTATTTTATATTCATTTTGCTTGTATTTATGATTGTTGTTTTTTGCATTTTTTGGCTACTTATGATCATGAAATATGAGAATATACTGAGTTTAGTTAGAATTTATTGATTGCGGTTATTGTGGTTTTTTGCAGGTTTTTTTAAAACGGAACAAAATTTTGGATATAGTTCCTATATAGAGGAAACTTTGTCTAAATTTTGATAAAATTATAAATATTTCAACTCTCTAAAATCATAAAGTAAATAAAACTTCAGATTAATGAAAACTATAATTTCACAATTTTTTTAGGCTTAAAACATAAAAATGACCCAAAACCTTACAATAACCAAAATAGTCTAATCATTTTAGTTATAGTCCAACCGTTTTATTAAATATTCAGTTGTTTTTCAAAACAGTTTTATTGAGAATGTCATGGTTCATAAATGCCACATTTTATTAATGTCGTGGTTCTGAAATACGACATGTATCAAATGTCATGTTTCTGAACCGCAATATTTTTAAACTGTGCTATTTTGCCAGAACTTTTTTATTTTATGCTATTTCAACATTTAATTATATCTTGGGTGCTAATTGCCTAATTTATCCCTTTCTTTTCAGCATTATACTTGAGTAAATTATAAATTAGATTCTCATATTTGAAAATAAAACAAAGCAGTCCCTTTACTTGACGATGTTGATAGCTCAATATGGTTGTATTTTATTTAAGAACACATTATTTTATCATGAATATTTTAATATTATGAATTTATTTTCTATCCTTTTTTATTTATTAAAAAGAAAAAGAAAAAGAAAAAGAAAATAGAAAATATCATAAAATGGACTAAATTATAAATTGATTTAAAAACATAAAGATTAAATATATAGTTTCAAAACTACGAGAGCTAATTGATTATATCTATAAACTATAAGGACTAAGCTATAATTGACTCCGTTTCATTTTCTTTATTTTTCGGGCGCTTTTCCTCTAGAACACACAAATAGCATTGCAGAGAAGCAAGAAATTTGGAGAGAAACTCCAAAGCTTGAAACTTTCTCCTCAAAATTATCACCCAAAGGTTAGGGTTTTATTTACTTCTTGAATTCATCATTTTATTTATTGATTCAATCTTTCCAATTGATTAAAAACCTTAATGGGTCTTTTCGTAGATTTGTGGTATAGTTTTTTACTTCATATTATCTGAATGCTGCAATGGAGGTATTAGCATCGAAAGTTTGAGAAGTTTCTAACTTTCTTACAAGGGCCTAAATTTGATAATTGTAAATTTGAGGAGCACTTATTGAATTGAAGATTTTAGCAATCACAATGATTGTACATTGGGTATGAATGTTATATGGAAATGGATGGTTTAACTGCTTCTAAATTATGATTCTTAGTTCTTGATGGCTTGTCAAGTGGGAGCAAGAATGCTGCAGTCAGGTTTATCAGTAATGGTGAATGAAGTCTCTGAAAGAACTTGTATAACCATTGCAACTTGTGCAATGCAGAACAGGAACAGTGAACCCAGTTTTAGCGGACAGGCATCAAAGATTGGCATAAAGTTTGTGCCTTTTCAAAAGACGAGGTACATTTTAAAGTTTGTAGACATATTTGTTGTCGAAGAGCTATTTTCTTGTGAATCCAGGAACATGGAATAGTCTAATCATAATCTTTGGAATCAATATCTCATTTTTGTTGGCATTGTTTACGTTTCATCATAGTGCTGTTGTTTTGTAGCCATTGAACCCTCACTCTAGAGTATCAATTATGAAGAACAGTTGACATAAATGGTGATTAGTGGTGTTCGATAATTACATCTCCCAACAAAAGGGTCTACATGAAAGCAGAGTTATTATGTCACTTACACAATCAATTGATCAGTTTTGGAAAATTCTTTTGGCCTTGGAAGTCTGATTAATATGAGCTAGTCCATTCCTCAGTTCATCGCACATCCAATTGATTTTGGAACAATTCAGAAACTTACTAAATATGTTCATTCAGTCTTTTATGGTTTCCACGATGATGCTCGTACAGTAAGACTTGTGTTTTTACTTGTTGCTGCTGCTGCTGCTGTTTTTCTCGCCAAATTGGTCATATGATTGTATAGTTAAGTTGTAGGCCTCATGATTCTACTCAACTGCCTCATTCCAGTTCTGCTGTGGCAAGTCGGATGTTGCTTTCATTCTTATGAGCTTTTTATAAGAAGTTGAATTTTTCATCCCTTGTAATTTAAATCTCTAACAATCTTGTATCTGGCTTTGGTTTCCGGTTTGCTCAGCCACATCTCATTATTATCATGGCTTTGGCCTTCACTGTACCAAAACAGGTTTCAGCTGAGAAGACAAGGTTGGAGAATAGCCTTTGCCTTGGACACTGGTGGGCTGCCTGGAAATGGGGGACAAGAGAACGTCAATGGTGATAGTCCTCCTGGTCTTGGTGGAACTCGGTTAGGCAGGATAGTAAGCGCAGGTGGCAGACAGCTACTAGAAAAGCTGAATTCAGCAAGAAAAAACTTCCCCATGAAAATATTTCTCCTCCTATTAGGTTTTTATACAGCAAATGCGCTGGCTACAATACTTGGACAGACAGGTGACTGGGATGTATTGGTTGCAGGCATTGTGGTTGCTGCCATTGAGGGGATTGGTATGCTTATGTATAAAAAACCCTCTTCCCTGTCTACTAGGAGGCTGCAATATTTTGTAGCGATGATGAACTATTGGAAAGCCGGTGTTTGCTTAGGCCTCTTTGTGGATGCCTTTAAATTAGGTAGCTAAATGCCTTCCAGCCATTCCTTTGTTAACCTTCTTAGGTTCTTTCTATATCCACATTTGAGCGAGAATCTTTATTCTTGTTGTTTATTGTACATAGAAATCAATTTGATGTAATTTGTTGGAATCGATTAGATTCAATCCAATGTGAGGGGTGTTAGCCAACTTAGGTTGATGAAAGGGATAGGATCCTGTGACTTGTTTATCCTGATGAGGTGGTAATCATCGAAAGGACATATAGTTAAGTAAGGAGCCAGGTAGGAAAATGATACTGTATTTAATTTTAATCTGGGAGCGGTGACAAATGTTTAATTTTTTTTTTTTTTGACATAGTGAATTCCTATACAGATTTTGGGTAAAACTTCAAAGAAAATGCGGCTTTAACTTCTTTTTGGGTGCTTTGTTGTTGTTCGTTGTCCATAGGATTCTGAAATGATTGATCATCTCCAGTTTTAAGTTTACTTCTTGTCTATGCTTCAGAAGAGATGTGCCTTTCAAAACCATCCGATAAGTTTGCATATCTGGTGCTCTATATGGTAAGCCTATCCTCTCTTGAGTGATTCTGTGTAAGAGAATTAGATGTGCTTTTGCATATTTCTCCAGGCGCTGTTCATCATGTCTTTTCTGCTTGACTCCATCAAATCTTCCATTTAAATTTAAATATATAAACTGAATGAAGACTCTGAAGTGTTTAACTGCTTTCAAAGCTCAATAAATAAACCAAATACTTGATTGCAGAATTCCGTGAAGGCAGTCATTATCATTTTCGCTATATCCATTCGGAGGTATTATTCTGAAAATGATTCTCTTCTTTCACTGTATTGTTACACCCTAAAGAGGAGAGCAAAAAAATTATCTTTCCCGATATGGCAAATAATTTCTCAAAAAAAAAAAAAAAAAGGTATGAAATAAAATCTTGCTCTGATTTCCATACAGGTCGTGATATATCTGGATCTCTATTTAAACTATATTTGATCTATGTTATTTCTCGGATCAGTAAGATTCGCTATAATTAATTAGTCTTATGGAAGACATTTACATGCAGATGCCCGTATTTGACGGATACATAAACTGCAGAGTGCTGAGGTCTTCAAGACTTCAACATACCACTCTAATCGCTAAGGTCAACTTAAACTGATGTGGGAATGCACGCGCATGATAATTATAAATCCCCTGTTAAAAAGTTTATAATCTTGAGATTTTAAGCCGAAGCGATCTAAATCCTACTAATGCTTGAAATCTTATGAAAAAGGCTGTGAAATAAATAAAATTATTGAAAAAGCAGGATTTTATGAAGATATCAACTTGTTTAGGATATTTGAACAAGTTGGCAGTCCACTCGATGGAGGTCTGTCTACCTCAAGCAAATGAATGGAACCATCTTTTCACTCATTTAGGATAATTCTCCTACAGAAAATTTTAACCACTAGCATCACATCATATAATTGTATTGTTATATATATATACACATGTTGGGATTATGGGTAATATAATTTATAACTCAAAAAAAAAATTCAGAATTTTTGTTTTATAAATGAAGTTGATGAAATTTGTATGGTCGTACATGGTTGTTGTAATTCTTGCTATTTTCTTTATTTTTTTTAAATATCAATCTAAGTTATATTCTATTTATTTATTTATTAAAAAATTTTATCTTTCAAATTCTAAGTAAAAATTTTAGTTATTTTATAGTTATAAACACAATTAGAACGCATTGTCTTAGTTCACTACAAATTTGTTTTGGAATGCGGTATAAACCGCATTCCTAAAAAATTTAATTTTTAAAAAATTTAAATTTTTTTTGTTAAAATTTAATATGGTTTGTATATTTTGGATCGTTTTGATATGTTGATGTTGAAAATAATTTTTAAAAAATAAAAAAAATATTATTTACATACATTTCAGCACAAAAATTATTTAAAAAACAACCACTACCACACTACCAAACATACTCTATTTCAAATTTCTTGTTATAAATCCCTATTTGAATAACACTGCACACATGGAATGGAACCATTATACTTCTGTATATGTTTATATTTTATATAACAGCAAAATAATATTTATTTCGGATTTCATTAAAAACGGGGGGACACAATGAGCACTCATTCATTCATTCAAGTTTGCAGAGTTAAATTAAATTGCAAGACAAAAACAACTCAGGACTGCATGCTGTCGGCTGCTGCATTACAATGACATGATTATCTCAGATCCTGACTTTTTTCCTTCTGACTCCATCTTGTTCACCTTTTCTACTATGCACTGGATCTTTTCTGACAAGCCTTGCGTGTGCTCCTCGATGTGATTGAATAAAAGCTGTATAAATTCTGTGAGGGAAGCATTCCTTTTTTTCTCCACCATCAGCTCTCGCATCAGTTCATGGACTCTCTTGTCATCAGCCTAGGGGGAAACAGGAACATGCAATCATCAGAAAAAGAAAAGGACATGAGAACTAACTGGTCAGAAATGAGTCTCCGGCCAAAGCTTTTAATCTCGCACAATTCAGATGCCCTCGAGCAATCATTATTAATTAAAAAAGATGAATGCAATGACAAAAATTATACGAGCATTTAATAAGTCATCAACCTTGAAATAGTGAGATGCTGCATGGCTCATTCCTTAAGGCAGCTGTGAGACAAAGACTCATAGATAGTACATGTACACTCGCAGTTTTGTTTATAAACAACCGCCCACTTAAGTGGATTTACCAGTCTCTGGAAGCTACCAGGAACATAATTGCCACAATGACCCACGGTTTTCCTATCTACTGCTCTATGGGCAGTCTTGAAAATTGTGGGGGCAAGAAAGAGCTAAAAATGACCTGAACTAGACAGATTTTAAATACAAGATGCAATAACTTCAAAATTGGCAACAAGTGCTAAAGTTTATAAATCAAATACTCGTTGCATGTGATCCCAAATGGCTGGTCAAGTTCATCACAGTTTTGCTAGAGAATCAATTGAGTGGCTGAAGGGAATAAGTGAAGTAATAGCACATCAACAAAACTAAAAGTCATCATGTATCATGCTAAAGAACAAGTTTAGGGACAAGATCTGACCGGAACTTGATAGATCTTGGGATTTCCCCTAGCCTTTGGAGATTGGTTCTCGGGCAATGCCAATGGATGAGTGTGCTCCTTTACTAAACTTCTAATAACCCAAGCCCCATTACTCTGCTTTCTAAATGAAACCCTTGCTCTGCAACCCACCCTAGTGACAGCACGAGGCTTTCTTGACCATGGCATTCTAGGCTTATCAGCGGACTTTCGAAAACCCTCTCTGTTACAAACTAGTGTTCTTGAAATGATAGATCCATCACGCTGAGAGCAATTGTGATCTCTCATTCGAGTAACAAAACCTGTACGCGTGGCATAAGAGCAATAGAACTCAAGTGCAGCTGCTTCCGATTCAAACTCTTGACCCACATATGGTTCGACTACAGTTAACTCAAAACCCCCAGTGGAATTTGGAGTCATTTTATCACTTTGTTCAGGTTGAGATGTTGCTTCTATAGAACTTCCACCGATTGTGCCATCACTACCATGCTGAGGATTGCCATCTGTAGAATTATTTAGATCCTCGTTTGGAACATCAGGACTATGTTCCAAATCCACTGCAGAACAGAAGTTTCCAGTGCACAATGAGGTAATTTGCAGCCATCATAGATAACAAAAGTGCACCACACTCAAAATTTAGCATTTTTTTTGCAGTTAATGAAGAAAAGAAGCTAAAAGAATTCAGGTAACAGTAATATTAAAACATAATTAAGCTAAAAATATAAAATATAAAAAATAGAATAGGTCTACATTTGAGCTAAAACTCAGCAGTAAGTGGCACTAAATAAATTCTACATTAAAACTAAAATGAATGATTAAAAAAATCAAAACCCATAACTTCTCTTTCACCACCAAGTTACAGTCTATTTTTATTAGATCAGAAAACAAATAAGAATTACATTCTTTTTGTATGCTGACATAATCTTATTCTCATTTTATTTTAGTCAAAACAAAATTCACAGGCATTGAACCTACATTCACACATATGCATGCATATATATAACTATTTAACGTAATTCCTTGTTACTTTCTAAACAATTACCAGAACCCAAAAGACAAAGTTGATTCCTTTCATCTTCGTTAACTGTCTAAATTAAACCCATTTAGGAAGTGAACAATTCTACAAAGGGTAATTTATTTTACAAAAAACAGAAACACTTACTGAATTTTGGATTCAAACTGAGGATCCAGGTGGGTCAGACAGTCGATTATGGAAGATGAATTTTCTGTTTGGTTGATGAGAAAACCCAGAGTTTGGGGGTCTCTCTCTCTCTCAAGACCAAGTTACGGTACCATGTTTCTCTGCGAGAAAATGTGGACCGTAGGTTGTTGAGAGTTTAAACGGTCCAGATCATTTATTACAGTACCTCCAGATTCTCGAACTTAGAGCCAGCGGGCTCATAATGGGCCGGGTTCAACGCTATGTCTTTTGCGTGTCATGCTCCATGTGTTCTGACTTCTTTTCTTTTGGACTTTTGTTTTTTTTAATTCAAATTTTGATTTTAAACTCCTTGCCTTATATTTAATTTGATCCATGTCTTCTCCAAAATGTAAAATTTTTCCTTTTAATTATTTCCTTTTTATTTTGAAATCAAGAAATAAAATTATAAATATAAACTACAATGAGTAATCATTATTATTTGTACAAATTTATAAATATACAGTGTGATAATGGATAGATTTTAAATTTATGAGTTGATCAAATTTATATTGTTTTTTAAAATTATTTAAAAAATGTGCAAAAAGTTAGAAAACATTTAAAAGTGTTAAAATAATTAATATTTTTTCAATTTCTAAGAAATAGAAAATTGAAAAATAACTAAGAAATAATGAATTGAAAAATCAAACTACATTTGATTTTCTTTACTTTTATTTCTTTAACTCTGTATTGAGTACACTAGTCTTTGAAATTTGTTAGGAGTTAAATTTCACTTTATAGAGATTTGGAAAAACAAAAACAATTATAAATGGATAAAAAATATCCCTCAGCCTTTCCATTAATTTACAGCATTGACTCGCAAATTAATTGCTACAACTTATTTATACTATTATATCTACTAGTTTCTTGACATGTGCCTTGAATGTGTATTATATAATTCTATATTTAATACTTTTTTTTGTTATTTTTCATGAATTTATGCAATAGTTAATAGGTAGAAAATAAAAAACCATACATACATATATTATAAAAAACTCCTAAAAATAAGCTTTAAAAGTTTTGTATAATTTTCTTATAAATAATTAAGTGTAGTTAAAAATTAAAACATTATTTTTATACCGCTCGTGCTGTATTTCTGTCTTTTGTTTTTAATCACATTTTAAAAAGAGTATAATTTTTCTTGGCACGATTAATAATAATTTCATTTTTAAAAAAAACATGTTATCATTATTACTTAAAGTTAAAGTTAGTTAATTTGTTTATATGATAAAAACAAATATAATAGAATATAAATTTAAAATATGATCAATCATAGTCTAGAATACATTTTAATCACTTATGTTTAGTCATGTCTATAATTGAATACTCATGAAAAACAACTCAATTAAAATAAAATTTGATAAAACTTTGGACCTCAGATATATATAACAAGATTTAAATATTTTTTTCAAAAAAGTTGTTTGTTCCGATAAAATCTATACATATAACGGATATAATGTGAATGAATTTTTTTTTATTTAGAACCCATTAAATTTAACTTGATAATATTAGACTGTAGTTTCTACATATCTTTTTATTTTAAAATGTTAAAGATACAGGCATGGATAAGACTTTTACTTTATTACTAAAGGGACCATTTTCAACATTATTATAATTTGTTAAAAATTATAAATTCTTTCACATGAAGTAGTTAAAAACTAAAAATAAGATAATAAGCAAGGGTCTTATATAAATAAGTAAGAAATAACTAAGATCCAATTTAATAATTTTTAAGATTTTAATTCAATTTTATTATTATTTTATTTTTGATTATATGTGGAGTGAATAGAGAGATAAAGGATATAGATATGAACGGAATTTTTAAGAATTGTTGTATTTAAAGGAGTCTTTTTAATATCAGAAACGGTTATATAAAGTAAAAATATGATAATTTATAATATTTTTTTATATTAATTATTTATATTTAGTAATACTTATAATTAAAAACTCTTGAAAAAAATTCAAAGAAAAAAAAATCGCTAAAACACTGGATCTCGAATGATAATGTTTATATTATAGTACTATAAAATTAAAATATTCTCTTCAACTACGATCGCTACTATAATACAATAATATCTATGAACTACTTTTGTCTAAAGGAGTTTTTTGTTAAAAAAAAAGTTGTAGATAACAAAATACACAGGTACATGAAGTGAATTTTAACATGATTATACTAGTATTATAATTGCTACAAGTATTTTTATTTAAAGGGTTCCCTTTTAATACATGCAATATAAATATTAAAAGATACGTACACAATTGAAAATTTTGTGCTATATATCTATTGGCCTAGGTGTTCTTTTAACAGGTGGAGAAAGATAATATATATATATAAAACGTAAGATAATAAACAGGAATCTCATATTAAAAAAAATAACTAAGATCCCATTCAATAAGTTTTTTAAAATTTTGATGTAATTTTATTGTTTTCAAATTTTAATTACATGTAGTGTGAATAAAAATTAGAAACATAGGACCCTGAGAGGTATAGTTCAACTGATCAGACTCTAAATTTGCTTTTCTCTAGAGGTCACCAGTTCTAGTCTCACAAACCTTAGGGTCACTGAAGATTTACATGGTCGTTAATTTCAGGGCTCGTAGGATGAGTCAAGGTACGCGCAAGCTGGTTCGGACACCCACGTTAATAAAAAAAAATTTAAAAACATAGGCATAAATATAAGTCGTCTTGTTAAAGAAGCCTTCTGATTTTGTTAATAGATTAGATTAATCAAATAATATGATTTAAAATTTTGATAAAATTTAATAAAAATTCTAGCATTTCATCGTTGTCTTTTTTGACCTCTTTCAACCATTTTTAGAAGTCTGACATTCAAAATACGGTGTCAATGAGATATAATATGGGTTTGGGGCTATTTAAAAAAGTTATTTATAGTATTTATAGTTTTATGTGATATATAAATAGTCATGTGTTGGAAAACAGGATTGACCTAATTTTTAGGAATTATATTGATGTTTTAGTTGAAGATAAATTTATATTTACTGACATAAATTTTATACTACAGTATAAAATTTTATTTTATTTTATTTTTAAATGTAGTCGAGTCTTTTTAACTTTGGCATGTAAAGTCTTTTTAGACAAGAAGTAACATGTTTGGTAATTACCAATAAAGTACATTCAATACATTTGATAATCATTAAAACTTAGGGATACTTTTGTTGAATCAAATATTTTAATATAAAATTCATAATTTTATATATAATTTGGATTTGTATAAATTGGTCACGTAGTCAACAAAGGACAAGTCACCAGCACTGTCAGATGATGATCCATATCCTGGTTAGCTATCATTCAAATCTTGAAAAGCTATTTTTATTTTTATCTTGTCTTGGCTTCTCTGTCAATCACTGTCTTCGAGTTGTTTCCTCTGAAGGTTTCTAGCTAATTGAGTATTAATGGTATAGATACTCGTTATATTTGCTTATTATAAATAGATCAGGACAGAACGCCGGTAGAGTAATAAGCAGCAGTTGAGTTAATTCCCGTCACTTTTATTTTAATAATGGCAAGAATCAAGATTTATGCTATAGCAGCTTGCGTTTGCGCGATCATTTTCAATACATGTAAAGCTGCAGGACAGGGACCTTTGCCGAAATTTCCTGCCATTCTCATCTTCGGCGACTCAACAGTAGATACAGGCAATAACAATTATATTAATACACTTCTTAAGGCCAACTTTTTCCCATATGGTCAGAACTATCCAGGTCAGAAAGCGACGGGGAGGTTCTCTGATGGAGAATTGATTCCTGATATGTTAGCCTCTGCTCTGAAGATCAAAGAGGCTGTTCCTCCATTCCTGGATCCGAATTTGTCTGACGCAGAAGTCATTACCGGTGTAAGCTTTGCATCAGCAGGAGCGGGATACGATTACCAAACAAATACCCTTCTAAATGTTATCCCAGTTCCAAAGCAGATTGATATGTTCAGGGATTATATTGCAAGGCTAAAGGGTATTGTAGGCGAAGAAAGGGCTAAACAGATCATTGGTGGTGCCTTTGTTCTTATTAGTGCAGGAAGCAATGATATCTTTACAAGGCCTTTCAACTTGCACTATAGTTTCCAGGATACTATGCTGGATATCGTTCAAAATTTTACTAAAGTAAGCAACCATACCTCTCTGTGATTAATTGCACAGATAATTTTGTAAATATTGCAGAATTGACATCACGTTTTCAATCATCTATCTATGAACTTACAGGAGCTGCATGATCTTGGATGCCGCTCCATGGCTGTAGCTGGCCTTCCTCCAGTTGGTTACGCTCCCATCGAAAAAACTATTCAGCTGGCCACTGAACTTCTACTTCCTGTAGATCTAAAATGGGTGGATAACTTAAATTCATATGCTCAATCTTATAACAAAGAGCTTGTCAAGCTTTTGGCCCAAGCACAGACAACGTTTTCAGGGAGCAAAATCGTATATGCCGACGTATATGAGCCACTGGATGACATGGTCAAGAATCCAAAACGATATGGTAAGCTAATGCACCACATAAAATTTTACAAAACTGAAATGCTTAGATTTCATCACAAGTAAATAAAACTGCATCAAGCAAGGAAGATTAAAAGCAAAAGGCTGAATATCGCGGGTTGTGTTTCACAACAGGATTTCTGGAAACAAAGAGAGGATGCTGTGGGACTGGACTTTTCGAACTGGGACCCTTGTGCAGACCAACGACACCAACATGTGGAAAATTATTAGCTTCCAAGTTCTTATTTTGGGATGCTGTTCATCCCAGCACATCAACCTATCGGGTCATCGCTAAGCATATAGAGAAGGAGGTTTTCCCCAAGTTCCTGTAAAACAACATATTGCTTTCACCCGCACAAGATCCTAGCTTCTATGCAGCAGAATATACGCTCGAGTCAAGAATTTGTAAGAAATATGAGATAGATTCTGCATCAATTAAGCTCGGGTCGTGGCAATTATATTTACTCATATTTTACTTGTATTTTTTTATTATATTTGTGTAAAAAAAATGTTTAATTTAAGTTATATCATTAATAATAATTTTAATTTAAGTGATTTTATTAATAACATAAAACTCAATTTATTACTAAATAATTTGATATGTTTAATCTTCTAACAGACACACAACACAACACAGTAAACATATTAGAGGGCATTTAAGCTCTGAATCTTCAATGACCAGGCCAGCAATACTATAAAATTTATTATTAATTAGGAGATGACAACCTCTGCAATTTAATTAAAGCATCATAAATTTATAGAAAATAAAGTCAAAATTACGCAATGCATGCAATAAATTTTATTTTCAGCAAATTTGGATCCTCTCAATATGCTTGAAATGATAAACCACTAATTAATGGAAAAACAATCAACGACCTTCATACTTAGTAGGTAATCTAGTTGAATTTTGCCTAATTTTTGACATTTTACTTGAAATCAATAAAATGTAGAGTTAACTTCTCCAAGCAAGAAATTGAATTTTATGGGATGTATTGCGCATGTAACAGGATTTTTGGAAACAAAGAGAGGAATGCTGTGGGACTGGACGTTTCGAAATGGGACGACCATTACGTGCACAGATGACTCCAACAAGTCGAAAAATCCCAAGTTCATATTCTGGGATGCTGTTCATCCCAGCTCATCAACCTATCGGATCCTTTTTGAACACTTTGAGAAGTTAATTCGTTCTTCCCAAGTTCCTGTAAATCAACGTAGAGCTTTTATCTGTGTAATGTTGGATCATTAATCCAACGTTGGGCTTATATGAGAATAATTATGTGTTTGTGGACTGTCAAATAAGGTGAAGCCTAATTAAAAATGATCTGCTAAGTATTTTTAGGCAATTGAGTTTTGGTGTATCTAATAGGGTGTGGACCTTTAATGTGTAGAGATTAAGGGGTTATTTCTAATTTTAGTGATGGGTTAAAATAGGAATACCAAAGGGTGGGAATGCCAAAAGGCATGAATACCAAAAGGCACTTGGTTGCCTATATATATGGTCATGGTCCCCAGATTACACGTTTTCTGATTTATTCTCATACTGACATCCCATTATCAGAGAGAAGAAAGGTTAAGGCAAAAGAGAGAATCAAAGGGCTCTCTAAGGTGAACGTGTTAATCTGGAAAGCCATCCGTACGACTCTAGATAGCGACTTCCGGATATGGATTCAGGTACGCTTCTGCTTTATGGTTTATGCAATTTATGCGTTCTTGATAATTCGACATGAACATCAATTTCTATATGCTATGAAATACTAGATCTAACAAGTGGTATCAGAGCCATTTCATGTTGAGTTATTGGGAAATCAATTAGAAAACTAAAGTAAATAGCACTGGATTTACGTTGAAGAAATAGACTGTGTATTTGAAATATTTGTTTTTATATATATATATATATATATGTATATATGATGATACTGGCAGCCCGTA
>Ga0307517_10009732_pt1 | contig 13586 bp, 14 predicted proteins | sample 23_EM_MG_FD_194515 | JGI IMG/M metagenome (GOLD analysis project Ga0307517, IMG submission 194515) | Populus trichocarpa ectomycorrhiza microbial communities from riparian zone in the Pacific Northwest, United States - 23_EM | ecosystem: Host-associated > Plants > Roots > Unclassified | place...
AGAACGCACGGTCGGGTGGAGATTTCCTGTCCAGCAGCTGCGACACCAATCACGGTCGATACACCCCATCCCTTATGGCACGCTTCCAGGGCAGCGCGCATCACTTGCACCTACAGAATATACATTTAAGACCGTGTCGAAACGCGACAAGAGGAAGGTAGTACGTTTCCGGTGCAATCGAAAGTGAAATCCAAACCGCCATCAGTAATCTCGACGAGATATTCTTGAATCTTTTGGCCGCCTTTAAGCTCAAGAGGGTTGATAAAACTTGTGGCGCCAAATTTCTTGGCCCAGGACTCCTTGCCGGGATTAGTATCAATTGCAATAATGCGGGTGGCGCCGACAAGAGCTGCAGTGTTGATAACCCCAAGACCAATAGCACCGCACCCGAAGACAGCCACGGATGAATCCTCTTCACAAAGAAAGTATTGTCAGTTGAATGGTTGAAATTTTGCTCTTGCGGAAGGAACGTACTGATGCCTGGCTGCTTGACCACAGCCCCCCAAGCGGTTGTAATTCCGCATCCAAGGAGACAAACCTTCTCCAAAGGAGCCTGCTTGTTCACCGCAACAACCGAGACGTCGGCCACAACGGTGTATTGAGAAAAGGTGGAAGTTCCCATCTAGCCATATTTAAGTTTCAACGTGCGCAGTTTGTAAACACAAACTCACGAAATGGTGGATAGGTTTTCCATTGATAGAGAAGCGGCTAGTTTCATCCGGCATCAACCCCTTCCCCTGAGTGGCACGAACTGGTAGTATATCAGATGAGGTCGTATGGATTATATGCGCATACGATGCAAGCCTGACCTTTTCCACAGAGATTGGTCTTTCCACTCTTGCAGAATTTACATTCTCGGCATTCTTTTCCAGGAGTCGAAACAGGAAATGGCATTGATGATATAGCGAATACATACCAGCTGTGTAAAGTGGGATCACATGGTCGCCGACTGAGACGTTAGTGACGCCTTCTCCAACGGATTCAACCTATACTTGACCAATTTATCGCCGAATTTTATTCACGAAGAATGACTCACAATTCCTCCTCCCTCATGACCCAAGATAACTGGAAAGAGGCCCTACAGCGAACGAGTTTTAGTGAGAAGTCATCAACTTTAGCGAGGGTTCCAGAGACCTCAGGATCTTTACCACTGCGAGTGTATTCGTCGGTATGGCATATACCTATGTAAATTGGCGTCAACATTATTCAAACTTACGATGCACATTCTTCACACCCGTGTAAAGAATATGGATCCGGACTTCATGTGCCCGAGGGGGGGCAACCTCAACGTCTTCAACCTTTAGGGGCTCACCAGCACCCCAGCAGACAGCAGCTTTGCATTTAATGGGTTTCCCGATACTGGCAGACATTGGAAGATGGGGCAAAGATGGGGATGATGGTAGTATGTGCGTGTGAGCCGTGGATATAAGATAAGATATAAGATAAATCGATCGGGTGATCATGAGATGCTAAGATTGCAACACACATGGCTTTCAACAACCTCTACTACAAACGAGTGAGTGTTATAGGAATCAGCTTTAGCACTTAATTCTGCGAGCTAAGATGTGAGGATAGACAGCAGGCACAGCTAAGGCGTGTTATGTCTGTTATAAGCCGACAACAACCGTCCTAGCGACTGTGAACACCATTGATTTTCTATATACTTGCCTAGGTCACCTTTCCGATTCGGGGTTCGCAACAATAGTTCAAGAAGATTCCAAACCACCTGCAGCCGTATCTGCGGAGGAGATTGCAAAGATGAAGGCGGAATGGCAGGAAAAGCAGAAGAAGAAGCAAGAAAGAGAGAAGGTTCTTGCAAAAGAAAAGGAGAAGGAAAAGGAAGAAGGTTCTACATCTAAGCAAAAGGAGGAATTGAAAGTTCCCAGTCCCCCAGGATCACTCAGCGCGTCTCAGTCAACCACCTCCCAACCGATTCACGATCGTTATATCCTTCATCGGGATTTCTTTGCCAGTTGAGTGTTGACCTTGTGGTCAAATGTACTGGTTGGATTGGACTGATTCGAGTTGAAGTGCGCCAAAGCGAACACCGAAGGCGAAGGCAAGCGACCCAGGCGAAGGAATTAGCGCCTCGTCTTCCAGGAGCGCCTAGGGGGGATGTTTCGTGACTATGTAACGAATTATAAGTATGTAAATATTGAAATATCGAATGCTCGGCTCACGCCTTTCTGCCTTTCTCCACCTTAATATTGAGCCGGATGACTAAGACGTGACCATACTCTGCCACCATTCATCATGTTACAGAAATGTCTGTACCGGAGTCTTCGTTTCTTCGCCATATCATCGAGAAATTCGTGGAGGACAAAATCAACATTTAGCATTCCACTGCATGAAACCGATTCTTGTGGTCTACCACTTCGACCAACATGGTCGGTAACCCAGCTATTGTCTTCGTATCCTTCCCCGACACTCTCGACCACAACTGTTAACCGATTATATGAACTATCCTCTCTTGTACCCCCCGAAGAGGGGACACCAAGCTACAATGCATTAAAGCAGAACCTGGAGGAGATGATCAAGCTGGTGGAGGCGGTGAAATTAGTTGATGCGCCTAAATTGTCGGCAGGGCGTAGTGTGCAGGAGGACACGGACTTGGTCGCTCCCCAAACAATTCTATCTGATGAGATCGGACAAGAGTTACTGAAGCATGCTTCTCGCATATCAGACCAATTCTATGTGGTCGATTCCGAAAGGAGACGATAGTGACCAAGCTCGACGTAGATTTTCAGTAGGTAAGATTTTCGAACAAATTACGCAAGAAAACGTTTGTAAAAATCTATTAGGCCACGTTCATTGTTCTGCGGGCACTGCGCTAAGAAGGGTATGACCTCCGGTGGAGCCAAAGCCTGCTCCACCGCGGATGGTTTCGTCAAGGTCCTGAAGGCAATTGTTTATCAAAATCAAGAGGACAAAAATAAAGAGACATGTCCTTACCTCGACTTCAAGAACATCAGGGGTGCAAATTCGCTCAATGATCAACTGCGCAATGCGGTCTCCTTCCTCAACTGCGAAATCCTATGCTGAGAAGGAACCAAGATTTACTGGAATAATGCTGTACCTTGGAAATCCTTGTCCGAGAGATTAAAAAGGAGGACGAACAGAACACCTCGATAGTCTGCGTCGACAACACCCGCTCCCGTATCAATCATGAACTTGGATGCTAGTTACTTAAGTTAATGCCATGCTGCTCTGCGATGAATGTACGAACCAAGGCCACTCCGTGGTGCGACGCGTCCATAAGTCCCAGCTGGAACGGCAATCGAGATTTGTGTATCTACTAAGGCTTTCCCATGCGCAGGAATGACTTTCCGTTCGGCACTGGACATTAAGTAAGATCGGTTTTTTAATGAACAGCGAATGAAACTTACCTGTAAAGGTCGTAACCTGCTGCCAAAAGGGATCCACGAGTGGGTAGTCTAGCCTTGTCGGAGAGTCGTTTGATCAAAAGGTTTGAGATGGGGGGTAGAGGAGGCGCGTCATTTTCGACGGAGGTTGTTTTTCTCTTCTTTTGTTGGGGAATATCGTTTTCCATTTGAACGTAGATGAAGGGGTTGTCATACCTGAGCCTCAGTTATTTAACGCGTTGACTGAGTTTAAAAAATAGTTGGACGTGTCGCCTCGTGTTGGTCATCATGCATCAGTGAAAATCGAAGAATTTGAGTTGCGAACATCGAATATTCATTGGTTATCTACCAGCTGAGAGAGGATGGTGATCAAACACTCAAGTATTCGTTCATCTCCTTTCTGCTTATGTAAAGACTTTCTGACTCCACGACATTCCGAGTAAGCAGAGAGCGTCATTGGCGGAGAAGGTCAGTGTTTCTCCACGAATAAGATATATAGTCTTGGAGTCGTTTGACGTTTCTCCAAAAGTGGAGCACAAACGGTGGATCAATGTAATTCTTCTCACGTGTCCTCCCATTTCACAGCTTCTTGTATTCACCACCATTATAAATAAACGCCTCGTTGCTATATGCAAGCCTGACTGTCGCTCCAGATACACCCCCACCCAACTATGCATCGCATGGCCTTATCATCTTGACCCTTCACAATATCCTAGTCCACATAATTGCAGAATATCTTGCACCATGGTCGATCAAATATTCTCGTCTAAAGAGGTCCTCGATTCTTCTAATGGCACTGCCGCGATCACCGATTCCCTGGAATTAGTGAAAGCAAGCGAGGAGCAAGCTTTAGAATCCCATGAAGTAATAGAACTGCAAACGTTTAGCGAAAGGAAGGCGTGGATCGAGGCAAAAATCAAAGTGAGTTTTCCAGAATTTAAACTATACATATAACTTACTATGTCATAGTTCTTAGAGTCGCTACCTCCAATTGAAGTTTTTATTGGCTTGGATTCGATTCAGACCTCGGCAGAAGAAGTGCCAGGCCTCCCAACACACGATGAATTACAAAGATGGATGGTCGAGCATGATACAATTGAAAAAGAGACAGAAATATTCGATACCGGTGAAATGACAAAACTCAGGCAGTTGACGAAAGGCAAGTCGCATATAACAAGCTTCCCGCTACTTCACTGAGCCGTACTTACCCATTTCAATAGCTGCAACTCAGCGGAACCTCTCTCCCGAAGACACCGACGTCATTGAACTGACGCTAACGACAATATATGCCTTGGACAAACTTCTACATCTCCTTCGTGACCGGTCAGAACATCTGGAAATGATGAACATCAGGTTGGCCTGGGAGGACAATAGGCAAACCGGCTGGAAAGAAAGGCGTCGGATTATTGATGACCTTCACAACTTTGCAGTTGCTCGAGCGCGCTGGACGCCGTCAATTTACGAGCTATCATCAAATTCGGAAAATTCGCCAAACCTAGGGCGTCGTGGCTCAATTGCCTCTCAAGGGTCAGCTAATTCAGACAATGTCATAAATTCTCCGGCATTTTCCAGAAGTGCCCGATTCAAACTGGCAGAAATGTTGTCAAGAGACGCTGCCCAATTCTCTGGGAGAGTGACCAGCCTCAGGCATGGCACAGTGCAAACGGCTGGGAAAGCATTGGACCGATTAATCGATCACAGCCCCAAACCCGTCCCTGAGGAATTACTGGACGAACAAGACCGTTTGGAGGAAAAATGTATCAACGAGATGGAAAATATCGGGAAATTCACGATGGCTTTGGTGATGCAATGGAGAAAGTATGGTTGCAATCCTATTATATTCTGTCTTGTATGCACCAGTTGATTTCTATGATCCAGGGCCGATGAAATCTACGTTGAAACGATGAAGGATCAAGTCTCCGCTTTAAACCTACTGGAGGAGATTGAGACCGCAAAATTATATCATCCTACAGCCCGACAAAGCATTTCTTTCATCTCTCGCACCGACACCGTCATGAAACGCCTCGCAGTTAGGGGGGACCCAGCATCGTCAACGAGTATGTTTCCACGCCCTGAGCAGCATCTATTCCCTGACCAAAAGGACGCGAATGAAACTTTGGTGGAAAGTCTCTCTGGGCACATATCGACTGCCAACAAACTCGCCAGGAAGGTCGATCAGGCTGCCAAAGAATACAGAAACACATACGAAGCAGTCAAACGAGCTGAAACCGTACTTCACTCCATTAACAATATGTCGACAATCCTCACGACGATCAACACGAAACTCCGAGATGGGTTACATGTTGATGACGGAGATGGCACTCCTCCAGACTTATCGACGGAGGATTGTCTTGATCCAGCTAGTCATTCAATATTCCTTGCACATCTACCATCTTTATTAGATGACGCGACGGAGGCTATAGATAACACAGACAAATGCTTACAGATCGCGCCATCCTCCATACTAGGACTGGAAATGCCTGGAATCGATGTTGGATTCAAGGAAAATGTTGCTTTCGAGTTTCAGAAGCTAAGCGCTCTGCGCGATGAAACCTCAAACCTCCGCCTTTCTGTCGCGTCGCGGGCAGCCAACTTGCGAGAGTGTCGGAAGATATCGTCTGTCATTGAGTCAAGACTCAATTCACTGAAGATCCAGAACTTGCAAGTATCGGCATCCATGGACCGAGATAGGTGGCGTCAAGAAGGCAACATGGCTGCACCCCCTACACCGGAAAGCTCAATGTCGAACCTATCGCCACCTTCATTGACAACTAGCGAATTCGAGGAACAACTCACAGCATTGAGTTCGAGGCTGATCGCCGATGTTGTGGATCCACTGGAAAGGTTGTCGACCACGATGGAACCTCTTTTGCCTACAGTATTAAGGGGGAAACTTTTACGTCTTCAACAATCAATTGATAACACCTCCCAGCTTATACAACTCCTCGATGATATTCGAAGGCAATCCTCGGCCATGAATGCAGTTCGGAATGAATTTCACGAAATTGTTGTTCAGATCGAGGATTCAAAAATTCAATTCATAAACGTGATTGACAAGATGACGAATGACTCGGAGGGGTGTACCTCGGAACCAATTAATCTACCAGTCAACCGACAGGCAATCCAACAAGACGTCACCGCATTTATTGAGCGTCTTTCGACACATGTTCCTTTCGTCGCCCGGCATTCTATCCCAGTCGCCATCCGATCGCCCTCACTGACTGCCCCACCAATTCTTTGTGAGTTTACCGGGAAACTCTCTGAACTTGAGGCGTTCCCCATTGATCTCTCGGCTGTTGACGCAGCAATAAGAGCGGATTCCAACTCGTTTGTCATGCGCCTCAATGGAGGTATCGAAGCCTTGACGAACCTAGAATCGCACCTGGGATTAGCTGTTATGGCAAAAACCATTGACTCCAACCTTATAACCATCTCTGCCGACATCGACGCACTGTCCAAAGAACTTGCGTTACAAAAAGATGTCTTCTCGAGTGTTGTACGTGAGAACGCGGAAGCTATATCTCAGCTTTATGTGGCATTGCAAGTTACCCAGGCTATGAGATCCAAAAGCTCGAAGGTTGCTCAATCCTTGTCACCAATAAATGATTCACTGCGAGGAATGGACGAAAAGTCAAAAATGATGGAACCTTCTATCCGTAGCACTCTTTACGACTCAAGAGCGACGGCGACTAGAACCGCAGAAACTCGATTGAGCAATTGGCTTCAAGAAGTTGACAATTTCAACGAAGAGATTTGCCTCGCTCTAAATCTGGGACACGAATATCAGGAAAATATCAAGGCTACCGAAGAACGTAGATTATTAGAGGAGCAAGAACGGCTTGCTTCTGAGGAAATGGAAAATATTCTGCTGGAGCAAAAGAGAGCCGAAAATGACAAGCTGGAGGAGAAGCTTGCGGAAGATCGCCAACGAGAGTTGGATCGTCAATCCAGAGTTTTCGAAGCTGCTGAAGAACACCGGTCAGCAGCAGCCAAAGTCGAACAGGAACGTCTAGAAGAACTGGAAAAACAAGCTCCGCTGGCCAGTGAGGAGACGGAAAGGGTTCGTTTGGACCACCTGGAAATCCTTGAGAAACGTCAGATAGCCGATGCTGAACTGCAAGAAAAACGCCATCTTTACTTGGAGTGCGAAGCCGCAGAGGTGGAGTTGGCAAAGCAGCAGCAGATAAAACAGCCGCAAAAACCTATTGAAAACCGCCCACAAAACATCGAAACGGGAGGGGAAACGGAGAGGAGTATAGCAACAAATTCCAGCAACGACGGCATTTCTACGATGCCAAGTCTCAGCGTCCCACCGACAGATAAGGAAGTTTTCACATCACCCAGAAACAGTAACACCGATGTAGACGATGCAGGTGAGCTTTTCGTATTTTTTTGCTTCGGTTTTTTAAAACTTTTCCTCAGATGTTTTTGGTGTCCAAGGAACTCCATACCAGCCGAGAACTGCATTCCAGGAAACGACGGCCCTCCATGTACAAATTATGGCGCTACGAAAACGCCTACGATCTATCTGCATCGACGAGACCTTGCGCCCCTCTAAATCCCCTTCTACCTCCTTACCAACCTCCGATCAACTCAAGGGAATGGGCGAGAGTCTAACATCCATTCTAACAAGTTTCAACCGATTGCCTATCTTTACGGACGACAGAAATCTGAGGGCGGAACTCAAATCGTTGAGGATCGAAATCGATGACTCTTTTGCTTCATTGAAGGAAATCAAAAAACTCGTGGATATGTGCGAAGCTGTTCAATCCTGTGATTCGGCCTTAAGCGATCTTCTCGAGCACATCGATAGTTACCCCGCTGCGCCACTCATATTGACTTCGAGTCATAAAAGCGTGCCAACAATGCAACCGGAGGAACAACTTTCAGCGAGGCTCATATTCACCGGAGACATTGTGCAGAATATGAAGGCGAAATTTACTGGGGTTCTAAGAGATCATCGAGCCATCTCGGAACGCACTCGAATCCAGCAAACTTGGGACGAGTTACAAGAGATGGCTAATGATCGTATCGGTGGGAAGAAATCCCGGCCTGGCAGCGTTATTAGTCGAAACAGCTCTGGCCGGAGTAGCAGTGCGTCAGCTCAGCCCGCTCCCTTGTTTCAGTCAAATTCCCGTGGTGCGAAGAAACGAGGTTCATATTCAAACCTTTCTCTGTCGTCCGCCTCTGGTCCATCATCAACCCCTTCTAAGGGAAAAATGCTTTCTCCTCCGCATACTCAATACACTACTCGACGCGTTGTATCAGGTTTAAGTGGTGTAGCCAGCCGTTCAACAAGCCGATTATCTAGCGTTTCCACAGCACGTTCTGTCTCTGGTCCCCTTAGCTCTTCGATATATGGATCAACATTTGCCTCGAGACAACGAACGACCAGCCTTTCGAATCCTATGTCAACTCTGTCTCGTCAACCGTCAGTGACCCCTTCAAGGTTCCGAAACGCCAGTGAAAATAAGCGACCTACATCGCCAACGATGTCTGAAATCTCTTCGCATACGCCGTCCTCCTTCGCTCCATCTCGATCTACAGGCAATTCGTCAACTTGGGCTAGAGCTCCTCGAGAATCTTTTTCAGGATTACATCCACGTATCACATCTCCTATCAGAAAGGCAACTCCAGTCGTTCGAAAAAAATACATTGCCGACCCTGAGAGCAAACTTGATATGGCTGTTGGCGACGTCGTGAATCAATTGCCTGTTGGAATCAATATCGAAGGAATCACAGAAACCTGGCGAGACCAGAGCGGAAAATACTGGATTGGTAATCAGGACCCTAAACTTTGCTTTTGTCGTATTTTGCGTTCCCAGACCGTCATGGTCCGCGTCGGTGGTGGTTGGACAGAGCTTTCAAAGTATGTGATTAGAGAGGGGGTAGATGGCTTAGCATGAGTACTAATGTTGTTTTTTCAGGTTTATTAAAGATCATTTCGCTGAAAGCTTCAGAATCGCTCCAGAATCCCCACCCCGTTTCGGGGCGGCCCAAGGGGAGAGGTGGATCAGTTCTGCAACATTGCTGGAATCTCAGGAATTAGAAACCCCTCCTCGAACTCCTGAACCAACGCATCCCCTCTTACCATCGTTCTCACTCGTCACGCCAAGTGGGCAAAGTCCGCATTCACTGAAGTCTTCACCGTCCACTAAGGGTTCTCCACTAACTCCTTTGCAATTTATGCGACGAGCGGAAGTAGACCTGTCTCTCTTCCGACCAGCCACTCCCTCCAAAACCCCGCTTCGTAACAGGGTTCCAAATGCAAATACTCCCTCTCGCACTGCTATTTGGAGGCCGTGAAGTTAGATAAATCCCACTCCTGACGAACCTTGTTATGATTTACGTTCTGATATTTGTCATCTGCATCTAAAGACCAGACCCCCAGCATTACAACACATTCCTAACAGCTCTCTAAGCTTTCCACTTTTCTCACCCAGGGACTTGTACTCATAGACGGCATTTATTCTAATCCCACCAATCCACCCTGTCAACCACGTAGACATTCTAATACCTAACTCTTTTCTTTGGTCGAGAAGTCTCTTCCTTTTCTTTTTCTGCCTTACAATCCATGCGATGCGTTCTCTTCATATGTCGCTTCAAAAGATCTTGTCGAACGAAAGTAGTCGACAATGAACAGAGGTGACAGGAAAAGGGTCGGATTCCGCTGTGGCTTAGTTCGTGGCGCTTACACTCGTTCCTTCGCAGAAACCTCGACGAGCTGGAAGTACGTCAGGTGAAATGGTGGACGAACAAAAAACGCAAGTAAACATACCAGTGTAGACATTTAAATGGCCTCTGGTCAAGGTGGGCGCCAACGTGGATCAAAATATGGTCCCGTCGCTTGTTGACTTGCTTGCAACCTGCGACATAACAGCGAAATTCTTCCACCAATTCACCTCTTGCTGACAACTTTCCCGCGAATGAAATCAACCACCGCTTATCATAGTCGCGGCCCTGGTTTCGAAGCCTATATCGCTCAGCTTTAGCTTTCAATTCCTCAATGTCGATGCCGCGATGTGCATCGAAGACTGGTGTTCCAAGGTTGATTGGAATAGAAGGCGATCCATTGCAATCATTCTGAAAGTCTGGAGATCCAACTATGTGTTTTTCTCCAGTCAATGTAGAACTATTATTCCGAGCATTGCTTCGCGTGGTAACTCGGATAGGCTGGATATGTTTTTGACCTAACGAAAGTAGCGATGGCGAGTATTCAGAAGTCGATGGACTCTGGGATAAAAGGGCCTCATCTTCGCTTTCGAGTTGTTTTGACGCATTTGATTTCGAAAGTTGCAACTCATAGGAATCATGATACGGCAAGGAGTGGGGAGGTCCTAAAAGGTTCCGATCTAGCTCGACTCCAAAACTCCGCAAACCACTTATGGTGTGGACTATGCCTGGTTCACTTTCTGGTAAAGGATCAGTGGATGTCTGATTTTCAGAGGGATGTACAAGGAAAACGCGTCCAGGAGGGGTGGAAAGGGAAGCAGGCTGTGGAGAAGCGGGCATTATATCAGCGGGATTGACACCCACGCAATCATTGTTCCAGGATGTAATATTCAAGGTTCGCAAGCTGACATCCACTATTGGCAATGTCGGCTCCGGAGACCGATTTACCGGCCAAGAAAAGGCATGGAATGCGTCGTTCGCGATCCCGAGCTTTGGAAGGTCACGAATTGACTCGAAAGACGAAGAGCGTTCCTCTAACGGCAAATCTTGACCAGCCGCCATCCGCTTCAGAGTTAGCTCAGCGGTGGCGGATATTTGTGCAGCAAATTCGGCCACGGAAAGTCCTGCAGTGGCCGATAGCTCTTCGAAAGACCAGACAATGTTGCTATCTGGATCAGTACAAAGTTGTGAGATGTCCTGGACCGTCAAGTCAGATGGAAGCGAGGCGTCAACCGTTGAGATGGCACGGCTTGCTGCAAGCTCTGCGGCTTTAAGGACCGAGGAGAACGACCAGGAAGAGTTCGACTCAGAATCGTCCTCAGCCTTTTGAAGTGAACATCCCGCGTTCTTGCCTTTCTCCGCCCGAGTATCATAGATCGACACGTTCCTAGTGGTTCTGGGAGTCTGGCGGCGTTCGTGTGTTGAATACCTGGACACAGAATCCAGAAAATAAGGGGCACAGTATATAGGTCCTGCACCTTTGGCAAGATCGAGATTTTTTATTCCTAGACCAGTAAGTGACGACGTGGTGCCAGGGGAAGAGCGCGCATTCTCCCCATGGTTGGTTTGGAAATCAGAGCTCTCGCCAAGTGCCGAAAAAGGGTAATAATTGTCAGACCAGTCGCGGGGGGGAAGCAACAAAGGAGTGGAAATAATAGGATAGGACAGCGCAAAGTCGGGCGTCGTGTTGCAGTCTCCGGGAGATGCAGCGCCCAAAAGTTCTTGATAGTTCATCTCCCACAAGGCCGCCATACTTCTGGAGTCCGAGTCTAGGCTGTAGTATAGAAATGCCAGGAGAAAGAAAACAAGAAAAAAAAGCGCCTTCACGCCCTTCAAGGACGCGAGGATAAGAAAAAAATTATAGGCGGGCAACTTCAAGTTAGCCTCACGCACTGGGAGGGAAAATAATTTTGGGCTTTTCAGTGCTCCAAATTGACTTTTGAGAAGGCTGGGGTATTTGCTGCTGCTTGTCTGTAACCTCCGTTGGAATATTACGGCCCGCAACATCCCATTCAACTTGAAAATGTGCTGTGGTCTGTACCTTTCTCGACTTCGTTTGGTTCCTCTAGGAAGATTCCCCAAAAGATTCCTCTCTCAGAAGACGCCGCCTATCTCTCAACAGTCAGTACCACCAAGGAAACGTATTGTGATCAGCTTAATTGCATTCGCAGCTGGTTTTTCGATCTACTTTTTTCTGGACGACCCACGCACCATACCTCCGACTACCCCCGGAAATTACTCTATATCTCCAAGAGTGTTCACCGCATCCAAGTTAATATCTACCGAATTTTCGGGACCAAATGCCAAGCTTCTCAAATTCGCAGCACCTCGCAGTTTTCTCGCTGCTCAATCGACAGATGGGTTCGATCCAATATGGTCGGTATATATCAAAGACGACGACATCCAAGTTGAGCGTGCCTACACTCCATTAATGGGTGTTGATGGAGACGGGAATCTATTATTTTGGATCAAGAAATACCCCAAAGGCGAAGTCGGCAGGTGGCTTCATTCCAAAATTCCTGGCGATTCAATTGAGATGCGCGGCCCTCTTAAAACCTGGCCCTGGAAAGAGGGTGCTTATGATGAAGTTGTGATGGTAAACATTTTTTGCCTTATTCCGTTTTCTTTTTACATGACCCTTCGTGTTAGATATCTGGTGGGACAGGCATCACTCCATTCATTCAATTATTTAACAGAGTGATCGCAAAGACTACGCCCACGTCACATACACGATTTACTCTCTTTCATTCTTCGCGTATACCTGAGGAGCTCCCCCCTCCTGCCCTCTTGTATCCTCTTACGGCATTTTCGAAGGCAAACCCGGACAAGTTTAAATTCCATGTCTTCGTAGATGACAAAAGTGGTTCGATATCACCCCCCCACGTACCACCCATGAAGGAAGGCAGGATAACAGAGAAGGAGCTGAAAAGTTGTCTTGGTTTAGAAAAACCTCGGAACTCCTGGTGGACGAGGCTTTTTGGGAAGACAACGCCTCAAGACGAAACACCCCGACGAATACTTTTTTTGGTGTGTGGCCCTGAAGCGTAAGGGAATTTGATTTGGCAATATTTCGCTCAAAATATGGCTGACTTTTCCAAAGCATGGTAGGCGCTATTGCTGGTCCATACGGCCGCAATCTCTCTCAAGGCCCCGTCAGTGGCATCCTTGGAAGCATGGGTTACTCTTCGGATCAGGTATACAAATTGTGAATTCCAATACGCGAATTTTTGCAACTGGTTAGAGTTTATTGTTCTCCAGTTTGTCCATTCCGTTGCATCGATTTAATTCACAATTCCAATTTATCTACTGCTCGACAATCTCCCATCCAATTTCTTTTCCAGCCCAGAAAGGCACTAGACTTTCAGTTCCAGACACATATTTCTCATCGACGACGCTGCCAGCGGGCGCCCTTCTCAAACTCACAGCTTTAGTCCCAACCTTCTGATTCTCAATGGGGATCTTGTAGAAACTTCTTCCATGGCCACTAACAAACAGCCCAATATTTTCGAGTGCATCGAAGGACTCTAGGAGTTGTGCCACAAGTGGAAGCAG
>Ga0307517_10009733_pt1 | contig 13586 bp, 15 predicted proteins | sample 23_EM_MG_FD_194515 | JGI IMG/M metagenome (GOLD analysis project Ga0307517, IMG submission 194515) | Populus trichocarpa ectomycorrhiza microbial communities from riparian zone in the Pacific Northwest, United States - 23_EM | ecosystem: Host-associated > Plants > Roots > Unclassified | place...
ATCCCTCGCTGGAGGGGAGAGGCGATGTGGCAGCGAGTTCAGGTGTAGGGGACCTAAAAAGAACAAACGTGGTTAGCATACAACGGGAGCATACCGAGGGCAGAGGTGGGGGCAATGATGGTATGAAAGGAAGGGAAAGGCGTGAGAAAGCTCAGAGCACATGAGTGATATCGCGCAGAAAGTTCCAACTTCGGGCTTGCTTCGGGCAGAACCGGTAAAATAATTATAAACACTACGGCTATTTAACTTAAATTTGAATGACTATTGTATGACCTTTGTGCGACTATTGTAGACTATCCAAAGTGACAAAGTCGGACGGTAACCAAGGTAATTACGAGTTGACGTCAATTTCAAAATTGCTGACTGGGACCATGACTTTTTGTGACTGCAGCACGACTAGGGCTTGATTTTCAGTGACTTGTATGACTAATGTAAAATGTGTCATTTTACTGAGAGTCAGGGATAATATTTTTTTGCCAAAATATTTATGGAATATTTCCATTTTAGTACTAATATTTAGTTATATACTCATCAAAGAGATATTCAATCAATACTTAAAAATTATGTTAGTTCACCAATGGGAAGCTTGCATTATACCGATAGTTAAATATTATATTTCTAAAGACCAGAATATGTATTAAATATATTGCGAAAGAATATTGATTCCTGCACGTGGTGAGTACGGACCATGGAACCTGCTAACCGTACTATTATCAGGTATCAACTCTCCTTGGCGAAATACACTATGTAGAATACTTTGGAAGAACCCCGTGCTCTGGGTGCTACTGGTACTAAGCCAAGCCAAATAAAGCAGTAAATAAGCCTGTGGTCACGACATAAGTCTCCACCTCAGTACACCCGGCAGCCTCAAAGTATATGCAATGACTCAACTGACCTACGTAAATTTCCAATTCTAGTACGGAGAGTTGATACCGAAATTTCGTACGTTGAAACTCGTGTGGCTGATGGGGCAATAAGTACCTTTTCGGCGCTTATTTTGTCTGACTCATGCGTTGGACACTGCCGTTCAATGGAGAGTATCGCGACATCCATAGTGCGCCACAGGTCCTCTTGTCAAATCGACGCCTGCGAAAGCCAGGAGCATCCCAAATTTAATTGGTGACTGAATCTCACGGTGCGGTAAATTGACGGGAGCCGTAGCCACAATCTTTGATCTCGGAAGCCACAATAAAGGTACAAGAAGAATCTGCCTCCAGGCCGATACAAGAATTTCGTTATTACCCGATGATATTGTGGTCATAAGCCATGGTAACCTCCATCGAGATCTGCTACTGGCTAGGGTTTGTAGGGTTGTCGGGGGTCGTCCGGCCCCGAGTACGAGTACTGTATTCGAGGGATTTTGTCAATGTCATCGAACTAGGGTCAATTGTCGTCTCAATTAACAGAAGGTTCGGAATCCCCCCGAAACAGGGCCTTGCTTGTATTGGAGTTAGACATGATATATCAAACTACTACACGTTCGTTCTCTGAGTCGGCAAGGGTGCTCTATGTTAATGTAAATATTACTGTCAAAAAAAATAAATAGCTGAATAAGAAGGTTAACTCTAGAATGGATTAAAGCTCTAAGGGGGGAAGAATAGGGAGATCAGGTAACGGTAGTGTAATGAGACAAATTCTAGGGTATATAGTCCGGGAATATCTGAAGTCTGAAATCCTACTCTCCCTCCGAGTCTAATGCGAAGCTTCACAAAATGTATCTGGGGTCGTTCGGTATGGCCTGGTCCCTCCCGCCGTGAGTCTGGACCCACACACTGTGGTCATAGGGGGTGGCGTCTCGTACAACAACAGCATCGATGATCATCGTGGTGCCATGTGCTTGAATGCGGACTCGTTGACCCTAGCAAAATTGTCATCGTTAGACGAGATGGCCATGGCGCTATGATTAACTTACCCGAGAAAAGTACCGTCCCTGGGTGGTGTGAGTGAGGTTGAGAAGGTATTAAGAATGTTAAGCAAGGAAACTTACATGCTGAGGAGCCGCGGAGCGCTGGGGCGTTGGGTGTGCGTACATAACTTGAATTGGAAATCCACTGGGTGTAGCTGAGGAACGGTTGAAATTGGTAAAATACATGGAGGCTGTCTTGGGAAACGCACAGGGAGGTAGGCCTTTTGCAAGGGAAGTAGAGTGGGAGCTGGAAAAGTAGTCGATGGAGAATATGGGCCACAATAGACATTTTATATCATCCAGGTGCAATGCCTCCAACTAAAAGTGTATCTGTATCTGTTTAACGGATTTATCAATAATATCCAATTTGGACAACCTGTAAAACGGATTTTGTACCAGCCCTATCCTCGCCGAACGAACAACAGGTAGCTGACCGGCTTGCCAAGGAGAAAGAGGAAACTACCCTTTGCCCAGATCATAGACGGCAGGGATACGTGGATTGGAGAGCCCCCGGAAAGGCGTGTATCTGTAAAATTTGAGTGTAAGTGGTTTTAAAAAAAAAAAGAAAAAAAAAAGAGGAATATGCGGAAAATGGATCCAGCGACAGCGGCACCATCCAATGGAAAGGAAGGCCAGAACGAGGTTCCATGTCTTTACGGAGTCTAGACTTGAGCACTGCCCAGTCTCATATACAGTGATTGCACGACATGTGCAGTGAAGCACGGAAGAGTGCGCGGAACTGCGCAGACCCATTCAATGCAAGCGTTGGCTAATGGTGACTCTACTGCGGAGCTTCACAAGCAATCGCCGAGAGCGAACCAATTAGTGAGACTAGTGGTCAAGGGAACGAATGGCTCACTTGGCTGCGTTCGCGGCGAGAGAAAAACCGCCAGACTGGAACTCCAACCTCCAGAGCCAACGAGACCGCGGTTCCTTCTCCTCAATTGTCAAAGAGCAGAAGTGAGCCGGAATGGAACGAGAGCATTGCCTCGCATGTTCCAAGGGAAACTGTTAGGTGGGAATTGAGGAAATCGGTTCTAAAATGCAGAGAAAGAAAAGGATTGTACGGGGAAACCGCGTGTGTCCCAGTTCGAGCACATAAGTAGTAGAAGGTTACTCTCAGACGAAAAATTTCCCAAGGGTAGCTGGCGATCACGGCGGCATCCTGTTTAATCAGGTCCAGAGGCATTTGAAAACAAAACTCTAACTTACAATTTAAATATTTGAATTAAATATCTTCGTTCTATGGGTACCCTAAAATACCTATAGGTCCGCAAGCTCAACGCTCAAATCCACACGAAGAACGGCGGTGATTTAACCCAGCCGACCAAAGGGACCTGATTGCAAAAAGGGACCTGTCACCCTGAAGGGTGTATGTATACGTACGTGATCTTCTATCAGTTGATAGTAGCTAGCTTGCCTGGGAACGAAAATTATATGGCATGGCGTTGTTCAGAACAGGGGGGGACGACCTATTTCCGGGGTTCTGTCAAGTCCTGTGAGTGCCTTTAGCGGATGAAGAAGATAGCCCGGAGCTTCGGAACACGAGTCGTAGAGAAACTCCCGTATAGAGCTCTCATAGAGGAGAGCGTAGAGGGCATTTTCCCAGTCACACATTTCGAGGACGGGCCCTCTCCCCACTTCCTGCAAGCAGGAACCTAGTCTGACATCGGCAACTCGCTTGGAGCGTGATCCACGCATACGTTGCTTAAGCGAGCTGGGTCAGAGAACCGAAGAACACAGAGCCTGAGAGCCTGGAGCAAGAGATGTTCAATCGTGTGACTTCAATTAGTAGTAGTTTGGGTGATTCAGATATCTCCCGACGCGACCGCGTTCAATCACGTGCTTCAAATTTGATTAGATACGTCCAGTCTACCTCTGCCCCAACTCTCCTCATGAGGACATGCTGCCAGGCAGACTGAGGCGCGAGGGTTTGCGTTGATTTCACAAACAGGTTAGAGCGGCCTGTGGGGAATTTTCACCCGTTTCTCGTTTTTCCATTGCCTTCAAATCGTTTTCTAATTTTACCTTTCATTTTTTGTGGGCAAGATTTAATGCAAAATTTCTCCGAGGGGGGTTCCCATTTCGCGACTGATCACACTTCACCAATCTGTGGGTGTGGGACTCGCTGCAGAGCAATATTTCAATTTCGGTTGCTCCATCTGCGGCCTGATGGTGTTGGCAGTTCCAGTTGATCAATAATATTGACCGCCATGATTCCTCAAGTACCGCTTGCGATTTAGTCTCCATTGAGATACCCGAATCATCATTAACATTCTTTTTATCCCAACAGTGATCTTGATCAATTTACTGTCCATCCCAGTAGTTTTTTGCTCTGCCGTGATTGTATATCTCAATTCCAACCTTGAATGTTTGATCTGTACCATGGAATTTTTTTACCATAAGCAAAGTAGGTGTAACCGTAGAGGTCCCTAAACAGGAACGACCGGCCTGCAGGGTGCAATTCGCCGCTGTCCCATTCGCATCCTTCGAACATGACGTGAGAAATTGGGCTTATCGGAACTCAATCTACATCCCCCACCAGAGTCAGTAACGAGCCCCAATTTTAATCCCGTAAATCGCTACGAAGGTCAACCTCGGACTAGAGTCCAAGCAAAACAATGTCGTCACAAGTCGCAAAACGGGTCTTGGTGGTTGCTGGTATGTGAATGCTCTGGGCACACAATAAGTTGGAGTCTGCGGCGCCTTCGGTGTTCAGAGTTACTGACAATTTCATCAGGATTGGGGAACGGTTATGGGACTGGGGCAGCCACTGCGTAAGGAAGTCCCTCACTTCCCAATTTATCGTCTTAACTGACTATTTTTCAGACGCTTGTTCGCCAAAAGTGGCTACAGCATCGCGCTCATCGCAAGAGGAGCCGAAGTTGTGGACAGTCTTGCGACCGAAATAAACACGGAAGGAGGTCATGTAAATCATCTATTGATCATTTACTGATTATTTGAATCGTAACCCATCTCTGCCACTGACCAGGCCGAATCGTTCGCCATCCCTTCATATTCGCACAAAGATATAATATCTACATGGAACTCCATCCATGCACAATTCCCCCAGCCGGAATATACTATCCGCGCCGCCGTATTCAACGTCGGATATGGCGTTTGGAAACCTTTCCTCGATATCACTCCCCAAGACGTCCAGAGTTGCCTCCAAACGAGCCTCGCGGCGGCTTTTTCGTTCTCCCGCGGCGCGATCCTCGCGTTCAGAGATAACAAAGAGCCCGAGGAAAGCACCGGTGCGAGAGGCACCCTCATCTTCACAGGTGGGACGGCGGCCATTAAAGGCGACGTTATAACGAGTGCCTTTGCGGCGAGCAAGTTTGGAGTGAGGGGCCTTTCGCAGAGCTTGGCGAAGGAGTTTGGGAAAGACAATATCCATGTAGCCCATGTAAGTATTCGTCTTTCCAGAACTGTCCGTAGAATTTTCCAATCTCTGACAATGGATAATTCATAGGTCATCATGGACGGAGGTTCGTTAGGATCACCATATCTGGTTTGATACTCGTCTGTTTACCTTGCCTCTTTAGTTATACTTGTAGATCCCAAAGTGGACAAAGTGGCGGCTCAAGATACTTCCATAAACCCTGAGAGTATCGCCTCAGTGAGTTGTTTCATCCTGTTTATACTGTGAAATTTAAATAATGCACTACACGTTCAGTCCTACCTCTATCTCGTGAACCAAGACCGGTCTGCATGGAGTTGGGAGCTTGACCGTAAGTGCGATCCATTGCACTGCATAAATTATATTATCATGTTTCTAGTCCGCCCTGCTCACAAGAAATGGTAATAAGAGGTGTTTCATCGGGTCGCCCAAATGTACAAGTATTTGCCGTTGAGCCTGTGTAAAGTAACAGAATTGAAGGACCTTTTCTTTTTTTTTTTTTTTCATTAGCCCCGAATATCTTTCCATTTTCGAACGTTGCATCCAAGTCCAGTGAGAATGATTCTATTAATGCTGAGCCAGTCTTCCCCCCAATCACCTTTAACATTTGATCTGTAACACAGGAATCGGTTCCGATGGCGCGACATCCACGGGCGGGAATTCCATTTCCGAATTTCCTGCCCACCCAGAGACGAGAAGTTCCTATACTCGGGTCGGAAAGAGCGGGAAAGTCGACGTCAAAGGCAGAATTTTAAGAGACCGTTGCCAGTCCGTTCGAGCCAGTCCGTTCGAGGTTTGGTCAGATCACGATATTCTTACCTCCGAGTTCCACCTTCGTTTAAAGTTTCCGCCTCGCCTCTCTCGAGACCCTAATTCTTTCGGCCCATTCGGAGAGTGGAACACACATGCCCAACAAGCTTTGTTTACCCGAAATTCAGAGATTCTTCAAGGAACGGCAGTAGGCGCATTCGATGACGGCCAAAAAAAAATGCAGCTGAAAGCCATAACACCGAGGTACGTATGGTTGCGGTTTAAAAACGGTCGAGAGAACGGACTCGGAAAGCGGGGGCATTGTCGAGGAGTTCTAAAACAGAAAACCTTTTTTTTAAAGTTTGTTATATGCTTTCTGTCGATCGTTTCAGAGCTCTGATTCTCGTAAATATCGAATTTAAAGGATCAGATTAACAAACCCGACTGATAGATTACATGCGACCCCAGCATGAGGGATGATAAAGATACCCCGAAATCTAAACTCGTCATAAAACCACTATAAGATGGTCACTGAGGACAAGGAATTCCGGAGGAACACCGACTCATTAAAGTCGGCGGTCACCGGTGAATATTCAACATTCAAAGTTCGATGAACTAAGCGGGTTCTTCTGTATATCCCGCCGCAGCAAAAACCTCCTTCATCTGCTCCACGATCTCCGGCGGAGGAAGGAAATTATCATCAGGACGTGTGGCTCAAATCAGGGCGAGGATGAACCTGGCGTTGCGGGACCCAGAGGATGAACGAACGGATATGGGGGTGCTGATCGTATCAGGGGAACACCAGAGAGCCCCGCATTTAGCTCTCAATTGTATAGAGGTAGTCCTAAAATATGCTTCGAGTTTCGAGTGCCAAAGGTCTTTTGGTGGTGTTTCTTGAAATTAGCTATGATGGTGGCGGTATCGAAAGGGAATCCCCGGACGGCGGCGCGAACGCGGGCCACGACACGGAGTAGTCGAGCAGGAGGAGGATTATCTGTAGTAGCTGTTCTTGGTGAGGACAATATGAACCCATGATAATGAAGATAATTTCGCACCCATGCGGAGTGTGGTTCAAGTTGACAGCAGGACAGCGCGTGAAGCAAATTCTAAAAAATGAATAATGCCCCTGAACCTCAGGGCGGGAGCAATCGTCCTGTGTGATATCGTGATCCCAGAGGGAGAGCGGTTATCTGTCATGGATTTCCTTGGTGCTGTACAATATGACCAAAAGAGGGATAATGAGAACAACCCGTCGGGGAATTCAGTGGGCACTGACCAAAATATGAAACGCCAATCCCAGCCTATATACCATCACTACCGAACCCCTTGTTTCTTAATTCGTCCTCATACTCCTATAAATAAAGAGAAGGTAAGCTTTCCGAACTCGAAGGCTGGGATAATTTTGCAATGGGCGAGCCACAATGAGGCTTCGGGTTAGCTTTAGGCTCGGCTTTGTGGAGTATTGCCAGTGGCGAGTGCCTTCTTCGGGATAACATTGTCTTCGAGGCAATAATAAGCAAAAGGTATGACCAATATTTATCGATCCCAGTGTCAATGGCCACTGCAACAAAGCGATAATCAATGAGTTGAAATACAACAATTTTTGTAAGCAACAACCCACCCGCTCGAGTCAGTCGCTGTTCTATGAACGGGCAAACCCAGTTCTTCCGTATACCCCTCTGCAGCAAAAAAAAAAAAACCCCCCATCTACTTCACAATCTCTGATGGGATGAAGGAAACTATCATGATCATCACGTCGTGAGCATCGATGCTGAACCCGGTGTTTCGGGGGGAAACACAAACAGATAACTGGGGTGCTGATCATACCCCGGGAACGCCAGATATCCCCGGGTTTCGCTCTCAAATCTATGGAGATATTCCAAGAATATTCTTCGAGTTTCGAGCGCCAAATGCCTTTCGGTGAAGATGTTTTTGATGGTGGCTGAAACGAAAGGGAAACCCCACACAGCGGGGTTGCGAGTACGGGTCACGATATGGAGCACTTAGTCGAGCCGCACGATTATCTGCCCGAGTTGTAGCTTAGAAATGAGTACGACATGAAAGGAGATAGTGGAGTTGGGCTTCGTACCCATTTCATATTCACAGTAGTTGGGCAAGTTTGAGTGGGTCGGTCGCAGGGTAGCCAGGCCGCACATTCGCCGACCTCAGCAAGAGTATAGTTGCCTAAAGGGAATCTAGAGTTGAAGGGAAACTTTTTCCGATTAGCTGGGATACTGTATATGCATGCAATACCACTCATCCAAGCATTACCAATGGTCCGATGGTATAAATTACATATTCAAAAAGAAAACGAACACATGAAAAAAAAACGAAAAAATGAAAAAGATGCAATGCAGCAGAACAAAAAAAAAACCCCAAATCAAGCCCGTCCACCACGAGTGGGGCGCCAGACACCACCCCGATCACCCGCACCACCGCCGCCGCGGGTGGGCACAGTCTGGAACCCGTCTTCGTCCTTCTTCGGCTCATCCTTCAACGGCGCAGGCGAGTTCGGCCGAGGGGATGCCATCACGCGTGGGGGAATCGGACCGGGGCGTCCGCCAGCACCACCGCCACCAGCAGCAGCAGCCGCCTTTGCTGCCTCTTCCCTCTGGCGCCACCCACCACCACCGCCACCAGCAGCAGTCGAGATTGCTCCAGGTCTGTATTTGGGTGCCGGGCTCTCAGAGCGCAGGGGAGCAGGTGGGGCCGTCGCTGTCGCGGGATGGCTAGGTACAGGCGTCGACCTCCTCCACAGGTTGTCTTCCTTCCCAACAGCAGCAGCAGCACGGACGGAAGCGGGTACGGCGGTGGGTGCGGCCAGCGGTTTGCGCGTAGCGGCGAGTTTCTCGGCTGCACGTGCTTCTCTGCGCGCCAAAGCTTCGTCCTCGCGTTGTTGCTGTAAACGCGCCTTTTCGAGGGCTTCTTGTCGTTCCCTGTCGCGCGCTTCTCGGCGAGCAGCCGCCTCTGCTTCTTCCTTGCGCTTGGCTTCGGCAGCCGCAGCAAGAGCGGCTTCCTCTTCCGCTCTGAGTCGTTCTTCCTCGGCAAGACGTTCTACCATTTTCGTCAGAAAAGAAGAAAAAAAAACACAAGACGACCCAAAAGAAGAAAAAAAACACACCAGCTGCAAGCCTCGCCTCCTCCGCCTCTTGTTGACGTACCGCCTCCTCCTCCTTCTCCCTCTTAACCCTCTCCTCCTCCCTCTGCTTCATCACCGCCTTCCTCCTCTTCTCCTTCTCCTCATGAATCTTCCTCGCCGCCTGCTCCTTCTTCTTCGCAAACTCCTCTCCCTTCTTCAAAATGATCGTCTCCCTCCTCGCATGGTAATCTCCCAACATCCGGCTCAACCGCGCCTTGGTCGCGAGATCCGCCTCGTGTGCCTCCCGCGCGTTGCGCAGACGCGCTTTTTGGATGGCGTCAAAGGTTTCTCGGTCCGTCTTTTGTTGGATGGCGTAGTCTTCGGCGAGGAGGGGTCGTTCTTCTTTGCGGTATGCACGCTCGATGTGGTCGATCCGCTTGGAGATGATCCGGAGTCGTTCGGAAAGCTCTTTTTTCTCCTTTTCTAGTTGGGCGACTTGGATGGTGATGAGACCCTCTGTGTCGAGAGTTTCCAATTTCTGTGAGAGAGAAAACATCAAAGGTTAAAAGAATGCTTAAAACCATGAAGAGAAAGGGAAAAAAACACATACGTCGACAGCGTTGGGTTTGAGAATCCCCTTATCTACCAAACTCTGGGCATACTTCTTCGCCTCATCAATCCGAATCGACTCAATCTCCTTCTTCGTCCTCTCCTGCTCCTTCCTCCTCAACTCCTCCCTCGCCCGCCTCGTCTCCTCTTCCTTCTCCCTCCTCGAATGCTCAGCCCGTCGGCTACTCTCCTCTTTCTCCTTCCGCACACTCAACTCGCTCAACAACTCACGACGACGCGCAACAAGCGCCCGACGCAGCTGAAGCGCTTTCCGCTCCGACTCGACAGCACCCACCAGCGACTTGAACGTCGCAGCCTGCTCCTCCGCCGTCGGCGTCGGGGCCTTGTCTTCGATCACCGCAAGGGATTTGTGCAGGCACGTGGCGACACTGCTGAGCCGGGTGCGGACAAGGTCGGCTGTGGAAGGTTGGATCGAGGCTTCCATGACAACGGAAGAGGTGGAAGCGGTTGGTTGTTCATCGTGGGCGATAAACGGATCGTCGACAAAGTTGATGCTGCCCTCTTTGTGGTCCACCCGCACGTTCAGCTCGCCACGACGAGCACAGCCCATGATGTAAGCTTCGACTTGTTCTTCGTCAAAGGAGCCTTCAAGTCCAGCATCCTTGAGGGGTGCAACGAGAGCGAGGAGGTTGCTGATTTTGAAGGTGGAATATACTTGTGAAAGTTGGGACAAAAGGCGGGAAAGCAAAGCGCGTTGGAGGAGTGTCAGGTACGGAGCATATGCCTCGTCGGAAGACAAAGTTTGCAGCAAAGGCGCAATAGACGAACAGAGCGTTAACGGGTCGAATGTAACCTGCAGAATGTTATACAGAGACTTGATCTCCGGAGACGACAGCTTGAGGACATCACGTGACAACTGAATCAAAGAGTCAATGAACAATAACTTGTACTGGAATGTAATCGACTTACAGCATCCTTGAGCAATCCAGAACGGGTAGGCATGCGGCTGAGACCGAGGAGAGCGGTAAGCCTTGCATTCTTGCCCTTGAGCTCGTCCGGTTCCTCGGTTTGCAGGCCCACAGGGACAGCAAGAGCGCTGACGAGAACTTGCGCAGCAAGCCTGCCCATCTCTTCGTCTGTCTTTCCGCCGATCGAGGTGACGATGCTGTAGTATCTGCTCCAGGCAGCAGCGTGATATAGAGCGTTTCCGCTCATGAGGAAGATTTTGGTGAGCTTTTCGTAGTAGTTGGCCATCATGGCGGGCCGGGGTGCTTTCTTGGCCATCGTAAGCAAATTGTGGACATCCTCGACGGAGCGGAAGGCTTCTTGCCACAGCTCGAGTTCCACGGAGGTGTTAAGCTGAGCGAAACGTGTGTCGAGATGATGTTGAAGGGTGTCAGGATCAGAGAGATTGATGGAATGTTGTTGGTGCGAGTATTTGGCAACGTTGGATAGATGGAGGCGGAGGGTCTCGCAGAGGCGACGGAATTCGACTTTGCGTTGATGTTTGAGACAGAATTTGAACGCTTGTTGAGCAATTTGCTGCAGCAATGGTTAAGAGAAATTCACTTCGAACAATGGAGAGAAAAACACACCTGGTAAATCGCCTCTAGTCGTGCGTTATTTTTGAGGGTCTCCAGAGAAGTTCTGTAACTCTCCCAAAGGAATTTAAGCCAGGGTGTGACGAGGGCACGATCTGTGCGGTCCTTGCTTTGATCACCACTAACAGCCCCGAGTAGGATACTTTCCGGTGTTTCGCTCGCCTCCAAATCATCGATATCCACAGCAGATTTAACCGCAGCCTTCTCCTGCGCCTCCCGGACTTTGGCGTCCGCAAGCTGAACGAATTTGGTGATAACAGATTCGATGCTCTGAACGCTGGTGTTTTGCGCGATATTTTTGTACTGCATCAGACCCTCCTTTGCTGTTCGGCCCTTGCGCATGTCGACACACAGTTCGACGAAGCGGTGCATGATGGGTTCCAGCGAGGTCAGCGGTGTCGACCTGAATCGTTTTGAGGAAAACATTTCGGTTAATGATTGTAGAGCAGCGTGCGTCTGGCCGACGGAGACGAGGCCTTCTGCCTGCTTCAGCACGGTTTCTGGTTTGGAAAACGGCGCCATATTGGACTGCTAGAAGGGTCAAAAGGAGTATTTGAAGGAGAAAGTAAAGATAATTACCAATGGACGAGTTGAGAATGGGGACTCGTGTAGACGCGTGGAGGGCTGGATATCCGATGTGGTCGATGATGATGGACACAAAAAAAATGAATTGTCCTGTTTAGGGCCGGTCTTGGATGTCAGTATGATTCCGCCTCGGAACCGAATTTGGCCTCTTCGTTTGGACTTCCATCAACGAATGAACTTTCTAATTTTACAACGGACGGTTGCGGCGTTAACACTCACTTCTGTTATCCTGTATGACCGAGACTTGACACTTGGGCCATTTACATATTGGCGTCGGTTGCATCGAGTGGCGCAATGCCACCCATATATTCTCGCCGAATTTGGCGACATCATGATCAGCTACCACTGGTTCCGCGTCTTATTCATGCTTTGGAGAAAACATCATTCGAAATGAGGCCGTCACTCGCTAGCTTCACGCTTGTGACTTTTCAAGCCCGTTTGTGGCGTGATCCCGATCCCTCTCCCGAGCTGGGATGGAAATTGGTATCTGACCGAACCTGATCAGCTCGAGCTGGCAGATGACATTCCTGACATATCCGTCCTGAAAATTTGCTTAACCATCCGCTCGTTCTTTCCGTCTCGAGTCGCCGAGTACAAGAATTTCTCGTCTCTGAGAAGGCAAGACCTAAGCAAGTGAACCACGGCTACTTGCAAATCCCATTAAATTTAAAATTCGAAGAGCTTGAATTTGTTTATACCTCTGGCGATGAGACTGTCAGTTGTGGATGTCGGGTTCGGGCCTCGAAACTATGGTGTGTTTGGACAACACGCCAACCCATGCTCCATGTGTAGATTGTAGATTGTACTCTCACTCAAAGTCTGCTTATCTCCCACAAATCCGAGCCCCCATTCCCACTGGCATTCTTTCGCCCAACAGGTGTCCTTATATCCGCGATATCTGCTGCAATGGGATGTGGATGTTCTCTACCTCTCCAATGCTGAAAGTGCGTAGCGCCACCGTCATCCGGACCAAGCCCCTTTTACATTCAACACTCCTTCTCCAGGTTAAAGGATACCCAACCGCCGAATCCCCCGTGGATCGTATGACTCCATCTAAGCCGTTGACTGGGTCTGAGAAATATTGGTGGCAAGCTATTCTTTCCAAGCCAAATTTTATCCGGCCAAAGGCACTCGCGAAGACCCCACAACTTGAAAGAAGAAGCCCAAGTCCACATACAGTAGCTCTCCCGTAGCCTTATCCAGGATTTTGAGCTCGGATTAATGAGTACGGCTTGTGTAAGCCGGAATTGAATTTGTCGTTCAGATTTGAAGGGTTTTGCACTGAATTCGCAAGTTCGAGGCATGCTTCAAGGGCCCAAGGGGTGAGGCCGGGCCGTCAAGATCACTCCAGTTGGTGAAAAGGACAGAATTGTGAAATCGTTCTCACCGAACTCGAATGCGACTTTCGGAAACGGCGAAGCTTAACACGATGATGGAAATTCACAAGGTCCAAAAAGCAAGTTGTAGCGGCGAGCCTGATGGGAAAACATATTTATCGTACTTGAAGCTTACATGTGCTCAAATGGCGGGTACTTATACATCTTGGGTGTTGAATATAAAACTTTTGATTACCATTTCTCATGGGCAGGGCGGACTGGAAAACGTGAGAATACAATGTATGCAATACAGTGAATCGTACTTACGGTCAAGCTCCCAAGTCCAAACAGACCGGTCTTGATTGACGAGATAGAGGTA
>Ga0307517_10009734_pt1 | contig 13583 bp, 11 predicted proteins | sample 23_EM_MG_FD_194515 | JGI IMG/M metagenome (GOLD analysis project Ga0307517, IMG submission 194515) | Populus trichocarpa ectomycorrhiza microbial communities from riparian zone in the Pacific Northwest, United States - 23_EM | ecosystem: Host-associated > Plants > Roots > Unclassified | place...
GGTGGCGGCCGGCCCGGACGGCATCGCGATCGCGCCCGATGGCGGCACAGCGTTCGTCAGCGGCTCGAGCGCGAGCAGCGTCAGCGTCATCGAGACCGCGAACGATGCGCTCGCGCGCCCGATCGAGGTCGGCAAGGGGCCGCAGGGTCTGGCGATCACGCCGGACGGCCGCTGGCTGCTGGTGGCGGTGAACGGCGAGGACCGCGTCGCGATCGTCGACATCGCGAGTCGCAGCGTCGTCGGCAGCGTCGGGGTCGCCAAGCCGCACACGATCGCAGTGCGCGCCGACGGCAAGCTCGCGTATGTGACCTCGCAAGACCCGGGGCACTTCGCACTGAGCATCGTCGACCTGGCGGCGCGAGCGGTCGTCGGCAGCGTGCCGGTCGAGAAGCCGCCGCGCGACCTCGAGTTCGGACACGATGGGCACGCGCTGTACTTCACGCTCGCCGGCGTCGCGGCGGTGCAGGTGCTGGACCCGGCGACGAACAAGATCGTCGCGCAGATCGCAACCGGCGCGTCACCGCACCTGGCGCATCACTTCGCCGGCATGCGCGAGGGCGTCGTCGTCGTGCAAGGCCCGGGCGAGGTGATGCTCTTCGACCCGGCGACGAACGCACCGCTGCGCGCCATTGCGGTCGGCAAGCAGCCGCACTGGATCGACGCGTCGGCCGACGGCAAACAGCTGTTCGTCAGCAACGAAGGCTCGAACACGCTCAGCATCGTCGACCCGGCGAGCGGCGAGACGAGCACGGTCGCGGTCGGCAATGCGCCGCGCAAGGTCGCGGTGCAGCGCCGGTCCAAGACGAGTGCGACGACAAGCGCTGCGTCCCCTCGCGTGGCCATCAGCAACTTCATGTTCACGCCGGCACAGCTCACGATCACCGCGGGTCAGAGCGTGGTCTGGTCCAACGACGACGGCGCACCGCACGGCGTGCGCTTCGGCGACGGCACGCCGGGCCAGGACCTGATGCTGCCCGGCCAGAGCTTCAGCCACGTGTTCGCTGCGCCGGGAACCTACGACTACGTGTGTTCGGTGCACCCGTACATGACGGCGCGCGTGACGGTTCGCGCGCGCTGAGTGGTCGGCAGCGCCGCGATCCTGTTCAGATGAAACTCTCGTCCGCGCGCAGGTAGCGCCATTGGCCGGCCGGCAGGTCGCCGAGCATGACCTTGCCGATGCGCACGCGCTTCAAGCCCAGCACCTGCAGGCCGACCGCCTCGCACATGCGGCGGATCTGGCGCTTCTTGCCCTGGGTTAGCACGAAGCGCAGCTGATCCTCGTTGACCCACTCGACCTGGGCCGGGCGCAAAGCCTCGCCGTCGAGCTCGAGGCCGTGGCGCAGCAGCGCCAGGCCCGAATCGGGCAAGCGCCGGCGATCGGCCGTCGCGACGCGCACCAGGTACTCCTTCTCGACCTCGCTGTCCTCGCCGATCAGCTGCTTCGCGATGCGGCCGTCCTGCGTCAGGATCAGCAGGCCGACCGAGTCGATGTCGAGGCGCCCCGCGGGCACCAGGTTCTTCAGGTGCTCGCGCAGAAAGCGCGTGCCGGAACGATCCTCGCGCCACTGGTTGGCCGGCGTGACGAGCACGACCGCCGGCTCGTAGCCATCTTCGGCCTGGCCGGACACCAGGCCGACCGGCTTGTTGACGAGCACCGTGACACGCTGCGCCTGCTGGAACTTGGCCTTCGCGTCGATCGTGATGCGCTGGTGCGGCTGCACGCGCGAGCCGAGCTCGCTGACGATCTGGTCGTCGACGCGCACATAGCCCTTGGCGATCCATTCGTCGGCCTCGCGGCGCGACGCGATGCCGAGTTCGCTCATGCGCTTGGACAAGCGCATGCTGCCGGGTGCGTGCTCTGGCGGAACGCGATCGTCGTCGTCATCGTCACGGTGTCGCGATGAGCGCGACGACTGGCGCGGGTTCGGGCGCGGCTCGTAGCGCGGTGGCTGTGGCGGTGATGGGCGCGGCGCTGACTGCGGGCGCGGCGTGGCAGTCGGCGCGGTGCGCGGGCCTGCACGCGGTGCGGACCTCGGATCGGCGCGGGGCGCCGACCGCGGCGCCCGATCGGGCGCGGTTGCCGGTGGCTGCTGCTGCGGCCGGCGCGGCGGCTGCGCCGGACTCTCGGTGCGGCGCGTGAAGCCCTCGGGTGGCCGGTCGCCGAAGCGCTGGCGCAGTTGCTCCTGGTAGCGCGCTTCGCGCTCGGCGCGCTGCGCCTGGGCCTGCGCCAGCGTCGGGCGCGTCTTCACGCCGGCGCCGCTGCCACGCACCGGCGGTCGGGCCGCGTCGGTGCGGGGGGCGGCATCGGTGCCGGGCTTCTTTAGTTTGATCGTGACCATGGGTGATTGGAGCACGGCCTGTACCGCGACACCGAGCTTGCCGCAACGCGTGTCGCGCGAACCATCGTTTGGCTGTGTGCGGTTGACGACAGACTGCTTCCTGCGGCGGATGGTTGTGTCAACAAACACACGAGGGCCGACACCTCATTTCCTCGTCAAGAGGAACAAGGTAAATCTTTGAGAATAATTGCAACAGGCTTCGCAATGAGCCAAGCCTGAGAGTCCCCGGACCGATGCGCGCACCACGCGATTCCCCAATCGACGCGCGTGCCGGCCGACTCAAACAACCCCTCGTTTCCATGGAGTCATAGAACGTGAGATCAGCAGTCAAGATCATCAGTGCGAGTATCGGCTTGGCCCTACTCGCTGCGTGCGGCGGTGGTGGTGGTGATACCAACTCCACGCCGACGACGATTCATACGCAGTCCGACGTCTTGGCGGTTGCCGGTCTGGGGATCTTGAGCGCGTCGTTGACGGGCGCTGATATCGCCCCCGATCTTGGCGTGCTCGGCGCTCTCGTGCAAGGCCTCTCCAGTGTTGCTTCCGGATCGCTCGCGGTGCCGGCATCGAGTTGCATCGACAATGCTGCGGGCAGTGGCACGTTCAGTGTCACCTTGTCAAAATCGGGCACGTACACCGGCTTCAATGCGGGAGATCAGATCAGTTTCAACTTCGCCAATTGCGACTTCGGTGGGGTCGGGTACGTGATCAACGGGCCTGTGACGCTGACCTTGCAAAGTGCTGCCGTGAATCTGACCAGCGATGCCTATTCGGTGAGCTTCCAAGCCAACACGACGGGTCTCTCCACCACGGTCGGCGGCGTGGGTGTCGCATACACCGGAACCGCCAACGTGACCACGGGCACGACCAACGGCAACACGAACAGCGCCAACTTCACGGTCCCCGCCGGAACGTCGCTCACCGCCAATGTCACGGGCAGCTCCGGCGCGCTCTCCTTGGTCTACAACGGCGGGACGACGTTCTTCGCGACCGACGTCGCGTCGCCGAACTCCGCCTCGCGCGCCCTCAACGGTTCCGTGAGTACTGGAGGCGTCGCGCTGGTCATCTCGACCCCGACGGCGTTGGCGGGCACGACATCGTCGGGCGCATTCGTGGCGAGCTCGGGCGTCATCAATACCAAGGCGACTGCATTGGACCTGGCCACATCGACCACGCTCAGCGGACTGATTGCGAGCGTCAGCGGCGATACCAACGGCGATGACACGTTGGATCTCGCCTTTCAGTCCACCTGGTTGACTCTCGTCGCCCAGTAAGGCGTTTGCAGATGCTGCGTGCAGCGTTGCACGCAGCGAGCAACGCATGTGACGCAGGTGTGGGTCCGTGTTCAGCGCCCGCGCCAGAACAGCCCGTCGAGTTCCTTCAGCGTGATCTGGCGCCAGGTCGGCCGGCCGTGGTTGCACTGGTCGATGCGGTCGGTGCGTTCCATGTCGCGCAGCAGCGCGTTCATCTCGTCGAGCGTGAGGGCGCGGTTCGCGCGCACCGCGCCGTGGCACGCCATCGTCGAGAGAATCTCATCGCGTGCACGCTCGACGACGCGGCTGGCGTCGAACTGAGCCAGCTCGGCGAGCACGCTGCGTGCGAGCTCGACCACGTCGCCACCGGCCAGCGCGGCCGGCTGCGAGCGCACCGCGAGCACGCTGGCCGAGAGCGGCGCGACATCGAGGCCAAGCGTGCGTAGCGTCTCGGCCTGCGTTTCTGCGGTGGCGATCTCCTGCGCGGTCGCCGCGAAGGTCGCCGGGATCAGCAGCGGCTGTGACTCGATCGCCGCCGCGCCCATGCTCGCCTTCAGGCGCTCATAGACGATGCGCTCGTGCGCCGCGTGCATGTCGACGATGACCAGCCCCTGCGCATTCTCGGCCAGCACAAAAGTGCCGGCGACCTGCGCGAGCGCCTTGCCGAGCGGCCAGCTGTCGTCAGCCGCGAATGGCGTGGTCGTTGTTGGGGCTGCGGTGCGCAGCACCGTGGCCGCGGGGGCAGGGGCATCCTCGCCCCAGCGGGCCGGCAGTTCCTGCGCGTACAGCGTCGCCATCTGCTGCAGACCGAGCGAGGCCTGGTGCGTCGCGCCGAAACGCGTCATGTCGATCGGGCGCGCTGCCACCGGTTGCGGTGCGGAGGCGATCGCGTCGCTCGCACCCGCACCCGCGCCGGCGCGCGGAATCGCCAACGCCGTCTCGACCGCACGCCGCACCGCCTGGTGCACCTCGCGCGAGTCGCGAAAGCGCACCTCGACCTTGGTCGGGTGCACGTTCACGTCGACCCGATCCGGCGCGATCTCGATGAACAGCACGTACGCGGGCTGGCGGCCGCCGTGCAGCACGTCTTCGTACGCCGAGCGCACGCCGTGCGCGATCAGCTTGTCGCGCACGAAGCGGCCGTTGACGTAGACGTACTGCTGGTCGGCGCGCGCACGTGCGGCTTCGGGCGTGCCGCTGCGGCCGTTGACGCGCAGCACGCCGAGGTCGAGCAAGACCTCGCGGCTGTCGGTGACGAACTCGGCGCCGAGCACGTCGATCACGCGCTGTGCAGCCGAGCTGCGGCGCCACTGCGCGCTCAGCTTGCCGTCGTGCCAGACGACGAAGCTGACCTCCGGCCGCGCCAGTGCATGGCGGCGCACCGCCTCGACGCAGTGTGCGAACTCGGTCGCCTCGGTCTTCAAAAACTTGCGGCGCGCCGGCGTGCTGAAGAACAGCTCGCGCACCTCGACGCTGGTGCCGACGCCGCGCGCCGCCGGCGCGAGCTCGCCGGAGCGGGCGTCGAGGCGCTGCGCGTGCGCGGCGTCCGGCGTGCGGCTCGCGATCGACACCTCGGCGATCGAGGCGATCGCCGCCAGCGCCTCGCCGCGAAAGCCCATCGTCGTGACGCCTTCGAGTTCGATCAGCGAGGCGATCTTGCTGGTGGCGTGGCGGCGCAGCGCGAGGCCGAGCTCGTCGTGCGGGATGCCGTGGCCATCGTCCTCGACGACGATCGCTCGGATGCCGCCGCCGACGAGCTTCACGACGATCTCGCTCGCACCGGCGTCGAGCGCGTTGTCGACCAGCTCGCGCACCACCGAGGCCGGCCGCTCGACCACCTCGCCGGCGGCGATCTGGCTCACCAGTTCATCGGGCAGCTCGCGGATCGCGCGGCGGGGAACGGCTTGCAACACGGCATTCATCCGCGCATTGTAGAAAGAGCGCGTCAAGGGGCTCGGGTGGGCTGGGCCCGATAATCGCGCCGCATGGAAATCCTCAGCTTCATCCTCGACTTCATCCTGCATGTCGACGTGCATCTCGCCACCTTCGTGCAGACCTACGGGGCGTGGGTGTACGCGCTGCTGTTCGCGATCATCTTCGTCGAGACCGGCGTCGTCGTGATGCCGTTCCTGCCAGGCGATTCGCTGCTCTTCGTGGTGGGCGCGCTCGCCGGCGCGGGCTTGATGAACCTGCCGCTGGTGCTGGTGCTGCTGACCGCCGCGGCGATTCTCGGCAACCAGAGCAACTACGCGATCGGGCGCCACTTCGGGCCGCGTGTGTTCCAGTGGGAGAGTTCACGCTTCTTCAACAAGGAAGCGTTCAACCAGGCGCACGCGTTCTACGAGCAGTACGGCGGCGTGACGATCGTGCTCGCGCGCTTCATGCCGTTCCTGCGCACCTTCGCGCCCTTCGTCGCCGGCGTCGCGCAGATGACGCGCCGCAAGTTCACGTTCTACGACGTGACCGGCGGTGCGCTCTGGGTCTGCAGCGTGACGATCGCCGGCTACCTGTTCGGCAACATCCCGTGGGTCAAGGCCAACCTCGACAAGATCATCTGGGGCGCGATCCTGTTGCCCGGGCTGCTGGTGATGTGGGGCGCGTGGCGCGCGCGCCGCAAGCAGGCCGCCGCGTCGTGATCGTCAGCGCGGCGTGACGCGCTCGGCCAGCGGCGCCGGGCGATAGGCCGGCACGAAGCGGCAGGCCCCGCCGAAGCGCGGCAGCAGCGCGCCGCAGCGGTCGGCCACCTGCTGCGGCGTCGGCTTCTCACCCTTCGTCACCCAGGCGAGCAGCGCCTCCATCAGCGCCGGGTACTCGGCATCGCTGAGGTAGCTGTGCTCGTGCTCGTCGGTGAAGGTCTGCACCAGGTGGCCGGCGGTGCCGGCGCGCTGCATCGTCTGCAGAAAGGTGCTGTCGAGCTCGACGAACGCGACCGGGTCGTCGATGGCGTGCGTCGTCAGCACCGGCACCTTGATGCGTCCGGTCGGGTCGGTGTCGCCTGCGAAACGCGCCACGGCCGCCGGGTCGGCGCGGTAGCGCAAGACCTTTGCGTTGAGCGCCGCGTCGTCGGCCGAGCCGACGTAGTTCGCACCGATGTTGCCGAAGGCGTTGCCACCATCGAGGCGTTTGAAGGCGATGTCCTGGAAGTGCCAGGTGGCCCAGTTCAGGTGGCCGATCAGCGAGCGCTCGGGAATGCGCACGACCTTCAGGATCGTCTCCAGCGCGTGTTGCTGCGCGGCGCTGCGCTGCTCGGGCTTCAGGCGCAGGCCGGTGCAGTCGTCGACGCGGCGCGCGAGTTCGGCATGCGTCAGCGCCGAGCCGGGCGGCAGGCCTTGCCACAAGGGATAGGCCGGCTCGCTCGGCAGCGGGTGGTTGGCGCACAGCGCCTGGTACACGACGCGCAGGTCGAGGCGGAAGTCGTACGACTGCGTGCCGCCGCCAAGCACGCCGCTGGTCAGCAGCACGCCGTCGTAGCTGTTCGGATAGGCCTCGGCCGCCTTCGCCGCGACGCTCGCGCCCCAGCTCTGGCCGTGCAGGATGGTCAAGCGCGGTTTGCCGACGGCGGTGTTGAAGATGCCGCGCAGGCGCTCGGTGTCTTCGCCCGCGGCGCGCACTTCGACGCCGCCCTGCCGGTAGGTCGAGCCGGCCCACGCGTAGCCGGCCTTGACCATCACGGCCCAGCGTTTCAGGTCTTGCGCGGTGCGTTCGGCGCGCGGCGCGCCGAGTTCGGGGCCGCCGTGCGCATGCAGCACGAGCACGCCGTTCCAGGCCGGCGGCACGGCGATCCAGTAGAACGCACCGGCCTCGTCGAGGCCGCTGAGGCAGCGCGTCGCCTCGGGCAGGCCGTCGGGGCAGGTGGCCGGCGCCGGTGGCTGCGCCTGGACGGCGGCGCCGCACAGCAGTGCGGCCATCAAGATCAGCGTGTGGCGCGCGAGCCTCATCGGCGTCGTCGGCGTCAGCGCAGGTTGCCGGTGTGGCCGAGCGAATAACGGCCCGGCTGCGGCCAGACGGTCAGGCCATGCGGTTCGCGCCCGACCTTGACCTTGTCGACCGCGCCGCTGGTGGTGTCGATGCGGTAGACCACGTCGTCGAAGCGGCCCGACAGCCACAGGTACTTGCCGTCGGCGCTGACGTTGCCCATGTCGGGGCTGCCGCCGCCGGGGATCGCCCAGGTGGTGACCACCTTGCGGGTCGCGAAGTCGATCACCGAGACGCCGCCCTTGCCGCCCGGCTTGCCGTGAATCAGGTTGGTGCCGCGGTTCGCGACGTAGAGCTGCTTGCCGTCGCGGCTCGGGTACAGGCCGTGCGCACCGATGCCGGTCGGGATGAAGCCGGTCTGCTGCAGTGTGTCGCTGTCGACCACGTGCACGCCGTCGACCATCATGTCGGCGATGAACAGCGTCTTGCCGTCGGGTGAGGCGCGCACGTCCTGCGGCATGCCGGGCACGGTGCAGATGGTCGCGCCGAGTTCGGCCGGATCGGGGATGCGCCGCGGCTTCTTGCCCGGCTTCGCGAGCGTGGCGAGGATGTCCGGGCGGTTGAAATAGGCGCTCAGCTTGAGCGTGCCGACCACGCTGCGCTTGACCAGGTCGACCTTGGTGATCGCGCCGTTGAACTCGCAGGTGAAGAATGCGAAGCGGCCATCGATCGAGAAGTCGGCATGGTTGATGCCGGCGCAGTCGGGCGTGTCGATCGCGTACTTCAGCGCCATCGTCGTCGGGTCGCGGAAGTCCAGGCGCTTGAACGCCTCGGCGACGATGATCGCGGATTGGCCGTCCGGCGACCAGTACATGTTGTACGGGTCCTCGACCGGCACCGCCTTGCCGGGCTTGCCGGTCAGCGGGTCGATCGGCGTGAGGCTGCCGGTCGGACGGTTCTCGGCGTTGTTGGCGACCCAGAGCGTGCGCAGATCCCACGAGGGCACGACGTGCTGTGGGTTCAGGCCGACCGGGAAGGTCGCGACGACCTTCAGCGTGGCCGGGTCGATCACCGACACGGTGTTGGCGGTGTGGTTGGGCACGTAGACGCGCTCCAGCGCACCGGCCACGTTCGGGCTCATGTGGCCGCTGGCGGTCTCGCTGTAGAGGTTGGTCGGGTCGACGACCGGCGGCATGCCGGGCACGGTGGCGATCGCGGCGGGGCGCGACGGCGCGGCGGAGGCGGCCGGTGCGCTCGTCTGGGCATGGGCCCACCAGGCGGCGCACGCGCCAGCGGCGATCAGAGGCAGCGCCGCGTGGCGCAGGGTCAGGGTTTTTTTCACGGTTCCGTGGAGCAAAAAAGCCAAGCAGGATCAGACCGCTATTGTCGTGCAGCGGTGGCCTTGCGGATCGCGGCGACCGAATGCGACACGATCAGGTCCACGCCGGCCTGGCCCAGCGCCGCGCTGGACGGCCGCGGATCGCCGTTCACGCCGTTCGCCGGCGCGCCCTGCGCCGCCGCCGCGTACTGCTCGGGGCGCACGCGAGCGGCATCGGTCGCGAGCATCAATGCAGTGTCGGCCGCGCCGGCGTGCTGGCCGATCTGCGCGTCGCTCAGGCCCTTGGCGTGCAGCGCCTGCACGTAGGCCGTCTGCGTGATGCGGTAGTACTCGTCGATGAAGTGCGCGCGCGCCGGGGTGGCGGCCCAGTCGCGGTTCAGGCGCTGGGCCACGGCCTTGAGCTGGGTCTGGTAGCCGCCGTGGTCGCCGATCAGCACCACGTCGATGAAGCCGCCCTGCTTGAAGCTGCGCGCCGCGCCGTCGATCAAGGCCTGGAACGCCGCGTCGGGGATCGAGATCGTGCCCGGGAAGCGCATGTGCCCGGCCGGCGGCGTGATGCTGCCCTCAGGCACGTAGCTCACGACCGGCGCCACCAGCGCGTTGCCCAGGGTTTCGGCGATGCGCTCGGCGAGGATCTGCACGCGCACGTTGTGCTTGCCCAGCGCGAGGTGCGGGCCGCTCTGCTCGGTGCCGCCGACCGGGATGATGATCGTGGTCTTGCCGGCGCGCTGCGCGTCGCGCAGCTCGGTCCAGGTCAGGTCTTCGAGCCGCACACTGGCTGGGGCCGCGCCCGCGGTCGTGTGCAGCAGCAGTGCCGCGATCGCGGCGATGACGAGGAGGCGCATGGTCATCCTGCCGCGAAGGCGCGCTTCAGTTCGGCGGCGCACAGCGCGACCGCCGTGTTCGCCTCGTCGAGCACCTTGCCCATCAGGATGAAGCCGTGGATCTGGCGCTCGAAGCACACGCAGCTCGCGCGGTTGCCGGCGGTGGTCAGGCGCTCGGCGTAGGCCGCACCCTCGTCGCGCAGCGGGTCGTAGCCGGCGGTGAGCACGAGTGCCGGTGGCAGCCGCGTCAGGTCCGGATGCAGCAGCGGCGAGGCGCGCCAATCGTTGTAGAGCGCCGGGTCGGTGATGTAGTGGCCGCTGAAGTAGTCCATCGTGTCGGTCGTCAGCAGATAGCCCTGGCCGTTCGTCGTGTGCGACGGCATCGTGCGGTGCTGGTCGGTGGCCGGGTAGATCAGCAGCTGATAGACGATAGGGAGGTCCTCGCCGTCGCGCGCGGCGATGCAGACGACCGCGGCGAGGTTGCCACCGGCGCTGTCGCCGCCGACCGCCAGGCGCGTGACATCCAGCTGCAATTCACCGGCATGCGCATGCACCCAGCGCGTCGCCGCGAGGCAGTCATCGACCGCGGCAGGAAACCGATGCTCCGGCCCCATGCGGTAGTCGACGGAGATGACCGCGCAGCCGGCGCCGTTCGCGAGCTCGCGGCACAGCGTGTCGTGGGTGTCGAGATCGCCGATGACCCAGCCGCCGCCGTGGTAGTAGACGAGCACCGGCAGCGTCGCGCGTTCGGGAGCGCCGAGCGGCCGGTACAGCCGCAACGCGATCACGCCGTGCGGCCCGTCCGCCTGCAGCTCGCGCACCAGCGCCACCTCCGGCGGCGCCGGCTGCGTGAAGCCGCGGCGATCGCGGTAGAGCGCGCGCGCGTCGGGCGGTGCGAGGGTGTGCGTCGGCGGCACGCGGCGCTCGATCATGAGATCGAGCAGGGCCTGGGTCTGGGGATGCAGCATGGTCGTCTTCGTGACTTTTTCGGCATGTAGCGTAACCGGTGGCGAAAGGCTCGGGCTCGCGCTTTTACACTGCCGCCCTTTACAAACGACAGGATCAGGGAAACACGATGAAGATCACAACGAGTGCGGCCATGTTGGTGTTGGCGATGATGGCCGGCTGTGCGTCGACCGGGAAGCAGCAGGCTGCGACGGCGCCCGCACGCAGCGACGCTCCTCCCGCACAGAAGGCGGCGTCTACCGCGCCGGCGAGCGGTAACACGCGCGTCGTGAAGTCGCGCGATGGCTCGTACACCGGTGAAATCAGTGGTACCCCCGCGGCCGACAGCAAGTTCGCCAAGCTGCTGATCGGCATGGAAATGAACGAGGTTCAGAAGATCATTGGCCGCTTCCCTGATGAGGTTCACACCTACGAATCGGGCAAGCGCTGGATCCCGTTCTATTTTGGCAATGACGCGCGGCGCATGCAGGTGCTCTACAAGGGTGAAGGCTGCCTCATCTTCACTGGCGGAGGCGCGTTCTCGGCAGGGGGCGACCTGATCCAGATTGCAGTCGATCCCACGGGCGCCTGCTACGTGCCTTGAGGTCGAGCACCGCGGTTCGCGCAAGCACGCGGGGAACGGCCTACAACTGCCGGCTGCGCGCCAGCGGCGGATTCTTCGCGAAGTAGCGCTGGATGCCGGTCGCCAGCGCGTGCACGAGCTGCGCCTGGTAGTCGGCGTCGCGCAGCTTGGCCTCCTCCTCGGGGTTCGAGATGAAGGCCGATTCGACCAGGATCGACGGGATGTCGGGGGCCTTCAGCACCGCGAAGCCGGCTTGTTCGACGCTGCCCTTGTGCAGCTTGCCGACGCGGCCGATCTGGCCGAGCACCTCGCCGCCGAGCTTCAGGCTGTCGCGGATCTGCGCCGTCGTGCTCATGTCGAGCAGCGCGCGCAACACGTTCGCATCCTTCGCGCCGATGTTGACGCCGCCGACCGCGTCGGCGGCGTTCTCGCGGTTCGCCATCCAGCGCGCCGCGGCGCTGGAGGCGCCGCCCTGGCTGAGCGCGAACACCGAGGCGCCGCGCGCCTGCGGCGTGATGAAGGCATCGGCGTGGATCGAGACGAACAGATCGGCCTGCACGCGCTGCGCCTTGCGCACGCGCTCGTGCAGCGGCACGAAGAAGTCTGAGTCGCGCGTCAGCATCGCGCGCATGTTGGGCAGCGTGTTGATGCGGTCGCGCAGCTGCAGCGCGATCTTCAGCACCACGTCTTTTTCGCGCAGGCCGCTCGGGCCGCTCGCGCCCGGGTCTTCGCCGCCGTGGCCGGGATCGATCGCGATCACGATCAGGCGATCGATCCGGCCCTGGACGGCGGGCGGCAGCGGGGCCGGCGTCTGCTGCGCCGGTGCGGGGGCCGCGGCCACGGGCGGTGGCTTCACCAGCGGCGGCGTCGAGGCGGTGGCATAGGGCGGTGGCGCCTCGGGCTTGTCCATCTTGCCGATGAACTCGCCGAGCGCGTCCTGCACCGTCTTCGCGGCCTGCTGCTCGGCCGCTTCCTTGTCGCGGATCAGCGCGAGCAGCGGGTCGCGCTCCTGCGTCGGGTACAGATCGAACACGAGCCGGTGCTGGTACGCCGCGACCGGCGCGAGCGTGAACAGCTGCGGGGCCGTCGCCTGCTTCAGGTCGATCACGAGGCGCACGACGCGCGGCTGGTTCTGGCCGGCGCGCACGCCGGCGATGAACGGGTCGTCGGCACGCACCTTGCCGACCAGATCGCGCAGCGCCGGGCTGAGCTCGAGGCCGTCGATGTCGATCACGAGGCGGTGCGGGTTCTCGAGCAGCGAGTGCTTCTGCGACAGCGGCGCATCGGATTCGATCGTCACGCGCGTGTAGTCGGCCGCGGGCCAGACGCGCACCGCGACGATGCTCGCGCCGAACGCGAGCTTGCCGTGGCCGATCAGCAGCGCGAGTGCGCCCATCGAGCGCAGCGCGGCGCGGCGGGACGGCGTCATGCGATGAGCTCCATGCCGAGCGGGGTGTGCGCGGTGATGCTCACGCTGCGCTGCTCGTCGGCCTCGGGCTCGATGAAGACGCGCAGATCGGCGCGCGGCAGCAGACCCTCGGCCTTCTCGGGCCATTCGACGAGCTTCAGGCCTGTTGATGCGAACACGTCGCGAAAGCCCGCGTCTTCCCACTCCTGTGGGTCGTCGAAGCGGTAGAAGTCGAAGTGCCAGATCGGCAGGACGGCAGCGTCACGCTCGATCTCGTAGGACTCCATCAGCGCATAGGTCGGGCTCTTCACGCGGCCCTCGACGCCCAGTGCATGCAGCAGATGGCGAACGAAGGTGGTCTTGCCGGCCCCGAGCGGGCCGTGCAGTTCGATGAAGGCGTTGCGCAGACCCGGATGGCGCGCCAGCGCCGCGGCGGATGCGGCGCACGCGGCCTCGTTCGGCCAGCGCTGTGATGAGGTTTCTAGAATCGGCGACAAATGGACGGCACTCGGCAATGGGACCCTGAACAGCAAGACGCCTTGCTCGCACAACTGCGCGAGTGGGCAGCGTCGCTGGGATTTTCACAGATCGGCGTGGCCGACGTGAACCTCGCGCACGCCGAAGCCGGCTTGCTGGCGTGGCTCAACAACGGTTTCCACGGCACGATGGACTACATGGCCGCCCATGGTTTGCGCCGCGCACGCCCGGCCGAGCTGGTGCCGGGCACGGTGTGTGTGATCACCGCGCGCATGGACTACCTGCCGCGCGAGACCGCCGGCGACTGGCAGGCGATCGAGTGGCGGCGCCTGGCCGACCCGCAGCACGCGGCGCTCGCGCTGTATGCACGGGGCCGGGATTACCACAAGGTGATGCGCGCGCGCCTGCAGCAGCTTGCCGATCGGCTCGCCGATCGCATCGGCCCGTTCGGCCACCGCGTTTTCACCGATTCGGCACCGGTGCTCGAGGCCGAGCTCGCA
>Ga0307517_10009735_pt1 | contig 13583 bp, 14 predicted proteins | sample 23_EM_MG_FD_194515 | JGI IMG/M metagenome (GOLD analysis project Ga0307517, IMG submission 194515) | Populus trichocarpa ectomycorrhiza microbial communities from riparian zone in the Pacific Northwest, United States - 23_EM | ecosystem: Host-associated > Plants > Roots > Unclassified | place...
ACCCGCGCTTGGTTGAATTTCTTCACTTTGACATTCAGAGCACTGGGCAGAAATCACATTGCGTGAGCATCCGCAGGGACCATCGCAATGCTTTGTTTTAATTAAACAGTCGGATTCCCCTTGTCCATACCAGTTCTGAGTCGACTGTTCGACGCCCGGGGAAGGCCCCTGAAGGGGCAGTTCCAAGTCCGTCCCCCGGCCGGCACGCGACGACCCGCTCTTGCCGCGGGAGCAGCTCGAGCAGTCCACCCGACAACCGACGGGTTCGGGACTGAGACCCTCGAGCCCAGCCCTCAGAGCCAATCCTTTTCCCGAGGTTACGGATCCATTTTGCCGACTTCCTTTGCCTACATTGTTCCATCGACCAAAGGCTGTTCACCTTGGAGACCTGATGCGGTTATGAGTACGACCGGGCGTGGGAGGCACTCGGTCCTCCGGATTTTCAAGGGCCGCCGGGGGCGCACCAGACACCACGCGACGTACGGTGCTCTTCCAGCCGCTGGACCCTACCTCCTATCTACCCATGGTTTCTTAGGTATATGCAAAGGGGTATACAAGCCATGTGGTTGAGTCTTAGACTTTGCTTTCCTACAAGTTATGCATTTGTCATATATGTGTTACACATCTTTTTCATTTTAAGACAATAAAAATGCTTATGCAACGCATTCAAAGTCTTAACAACACCAAAATGCCCCATCAACCCACCATATATTTTCACATACAAGCAATTCATGCATAAAACTTATTGGAACACACAAACGATTCTCTTTAACCAAATATCCATCAAGTTTATAGAACTTACCAAAAGCCGAAGTTTCACAAGCATTGTACATATTACCAAAACCACTATCATCCTTATACAATTCTTGTATGTGTTCAAATCCTAGAAATCAAGCATCTAAAGTAGATAAAAGAACATACTTGTGCAATAGTGCATTAGCCATAATGTTTTCTTTACCTTGCTTATACTTGATCACATATGGAAAAGTTTCAATAAATTCAACTCATTTGGCATGTCTCTGATTCAACTTACCTTGTCCTTTCAAGTGCTTTAATGATTCATGATCTGAATGTATCACGAACTTCTTGGGCCACAAGCTCTAAAGTTCTTACCAAGGCATAGAGCTCCTTGTCATATGTAGGGTAATTCAAGGCTGCCCCATTATGTTTCTCACTGAAATATGTAATGGGCCTCTTATCCTACATTAACACAACTCCTATAACTATATTTGAAGCATTACATTCAACTTCAAAAGCTTTTATAAAGTCTGGCAAAGCTAAAACAGGTTCCAAACAAAGTTTTTCCTTCAATAAATTAAAAGCATTATCTTGTTCATCATTCCATTTAAATCCAATAGACTATTTCATAATTTTAGTTAAAGGTGTTGCAATAGTACTAAATTCCTTCACAAACCTTCTATAAAAGCTAGCAAGTTCATGAAAACTCCTTACCTTAGTCACAAACTTAGGTGTAGGCCAATCCTGGAGGGCCTTAACGTTCCCTTCGTCCATCTCAATACCTTGTGCAGTTACTACATATCCAAGAAACATAATTTTTTCCATGCAAAAAGTACACTTACTAACATTAGCATATAGTTTTTCAACACGCAATACACTAAGTACACTATGCAAATGATCAAGATGCTCATTCAAATTCTTGCTATAAATTAGGATGTCATCAAAGTACACAACCACGAATTTACCAATGAATGCATGCAAAACATGATTCATCAATATCATAAACATGCCAGGTGCATTTGTAAGCCTAAACAACATGACTAACCATTCATACAAACCATGTTTAGTCTTAAAAGTTGTTTTCCATTTATCACCTTCTTTCATCATAATCTGATGGTACCCACTTTTTAAGTCAATTTTAGAGAAACTATATGCTCCATACAATTCATCCAACATGCCATCAAGCCTAGGGATAGGATGTCAGTACTTTACTGTTATGTTGTTGACGGTGCGACAATTAACACACATCCTCCAAGTTCTATTTTTTTAGCACAAGAAACACTATACAACACAAGGACTCATACTCTCATAAATGTATCCCTTCATCATCAACTCATTTACTTGCCTTTGAAGCTCCTTCGTCTCCTCGGATTGCTTCTATAGGCTAGACGACTAGGAATCGAAGCTTCAAGTACAAGGTCGATTTGATGTTCAATTCCCCATAATGATGGTATTTCGCTAGGGGTTTCTTCAAGGAATACATTATCAAACTCCTGCAACAATGAAACAACCACACTAGGAATAATAGGATCAAGATCATTAATGTTAAAATAAGCCTTCTTATATATAAGTAAGATCATCGGCTTGTTAGTGAAAAATACATATTTGATTTGAACTTTTTTTGCTTAAAAATTAGGTTGTTTCTTTAATTTTTCCACACTTGTGAATTTTCACTCTTCTCATCCTTACATTCCCTTTTTAATTTCATTTGATCATTATACACTTGTTTTCGAGAAATAGGTATAAGAGTGATGGTTTTACCATCTTTTACAATAGTGAACCTATTTCGAAACCATCATGAATTGCCTTCCGATTGAATTGCCATGAATGCCCCAAAAAAAGTGACTAGCATGCGGGACTACATCACACATAACCTTATCAGAATACTTCCCAATAGTAAACACAATCACCACTTGTTTCGTAACCTTTACTTCACCACATTCATTCAAATGTTTTTTTAGTTAATAAAGTTAATTAAGTATTATATTTAATGTATAAAGGAAATTGATCTTTATTATTTTATTGTATTTATCATATTATATTTTTTTAATCCTACACTATATATATATAAGAATAAATTCCTTTCTAAAAAAGGAAAAAAGAAAAGGGATTTTGTAATGTTTTGTAGAATTATTGTAAATATTTGAGTATAATTAATTGAGATAAATATTGACATGGCGTATAATGTTTACCATCTAAACCAAGACTTGGAGAGAAATGGAGTTTATTGAAATGGAGGGCAGCCAACCCAATACAAACACTTCACTATTTTTCTTTTAAAAAATTTCCTAACTGTTTGTTAGTTTTTGTATTTTTATTTTTTTTAGCAATATACATAAATTTATTATTGAAGTATTCAAACAATACTATTGACATTTTAGAAACTTTTTGGTATTATTTTAATTTTCTATTTAAAAAAAAATTAAAAACATAAAACTTGTATATTTTCTTCTATTTTTTCAAAAATATATATAAAAAATGACAAATAGTTTAAATTTTTCAAAATCAAACAAAATGATTTTCAAATATTGTATAAATGATTATTGGTTTTGGTTTTTTTTCAATAAAAATTTCAAACAAATGTTTAATTTCTATTTTTAAAAATAGCAAATGATATCAAATATACTCTTAATTTTACAATGACTAGATATTGAAAATGCTCATTAAAACTTCCAAACTAATGGATCAATATATTTTATACATGATCTGTTTGTTTAAGAAACCCATGACTGAAAGGGTCAAAGGCAGGGTATTAACCCAACATACTTAGGTTTGACAGAATGCCAAATCCAGATAATATGGATCTGACTTGTTGTCGAACCCAACACCTTTCGGTTTAGCTACGCACTAAGACTAAGAGCATGTGAGTTTGACAAGATATCATACTCAATACTCTTGGGTTCAGCTACACCTTAAGCCCAAATGCATGTGGTTTGACAAGATGTTCAACCTAATGCCCTTAAGTTCAGCTACATACTGAGTCATGAGTCTGACAAGATGTTTAGACCTATCATGTTTGGATTTGAAATTGTTCCAAGACAAAAGATATAGAATTAATAGTCTTTATGAGCCCTATATTGGGTTACAAGGCTATTTTTATGATTCTAAGAATCTAGGATAGTCATTTCTCTACACCTTTAGGTGTATAAAACTCTTCAAAAAGCCTGTTATATTTAAATCAACATTAATGTTGTGTAAAGGTTATTTTCATTAATATTAATGTTGTGTAAAAGAATATTCCTATCAATATTAATATTGATGTAAGGGTTGTTTCATTAGCATTAATGTTGTGCAAGAGATATTTCTTCTCGGCATAGTCTTTAAAATAAAATGACTATCCATCCCTTCAACAAAACAACAAAGTTTGAGGGCTATAAATATCATTTAAACCACTCAGGTAAAAGGTTCATAATTCTATTATCTTATCATATATTTTTAAAGCATTTATCATACAAAAAACTAAGAACAAACACTCTGGTTCCTATTATTTAATGGGCATTATTTAATTTATTATAATTTCTTATTAAAAAGTCACATACTTAATCATTGGAAGGTCCCTAAACGCCACGATAAGGAACTATTTTATAGTAACTATGACTTCCACCACTAACTATCCGCTCTGCCAATTCTAAAAAAGAGAATATTGTCATGAATGTGTGATTACCAATTATCCAAACAACTTAAAAAACCTTATTCCTAAGCATATTGAGTTTTGGAACATCATTAATTGGCTTTGTTTGTTGGAAACTAATAAAAAAGCCATCAATTGTTCTTCATGGACTAGTTTTTGACATCTTTAATTGTTATTAATGGTAGACAATTAGGATACTCTTAGGGTGGGTTGTGTCACAAACCTCCTTATAGTAGCTGACATATCTACACCATCAGAGATACAACAAATCATCCACCAGGTACAAGCCCTTACTCAAACTGTGTTGGCAACCTAAAGACAACATCAAACCGTACCACCTGGTAAGTCTCGGCACAAGATGTAGCTTCTTCAGTTCTAGCTTCTCAATCACAAGTTGTCCCCTCGTTCAGGAGACAATTGTCTTATCCATAAAAGGCTAGACATAATGACATAGAGATATTTCCACTAGGATGATCCCCTAGCCCTACTAGAGGTCTCATCAACGTGAAACTTTCCCAATAAGTGGTCACTTTAAATGTGATCTCTCTGGTCACCACTGGAAAGAAATCAACTATCAATCTTGTCTTTCCATGCTAGAATCATCTAGCTCCCCAGAGCCTATCAGATAAAAGTTTATAAAAAGTACGACTAGTCAATACCTCTAGGGTAAGGCCTATAGTCTTCATAAGATAAAGAGATCTCATTTATCTAGATGAGTCCTACATACCTATATTTCTAAAAAGTATATCTCTATAAAGATGACCATAGACAATTATAATGGCTTGGTAGATCCATAAGAGAATGTCTAAAATGCATGTAGTGACCTTGAACTTGTCTACAACCTAGCTAGGGCATGGCATAACAACCTAGAGCCAGACTCTATCATAAGTTTCAATGATTTTTATGTGAGACTCGTGTAAAGGTTCAGCACCAGCATACTCGTCAAGAGGAGCTCTATTGAACTCTTTAGCATTACTCAATCAGGAAAATAATCCATTCGAGCATATTTGAAGAGGTTTAATGAAAACATGTTTTTGGTAAAAGAATTGATTGAGCTAGTAACCTTGGAGGCTTTGATAAGTAGAGTGAGAGAACATTTCTTTTAAAAGGACTTGTACACCCTGCCAGACAAAAGCCTGATGAAAATGAAACAAGTCATGAAAAATCACATATAGGTAAAGGAAGCCAGTATGTTATGACATATACCTCCTTGTTTTCGTCAAGAGGCTTAGGATGAAAAACCCTTCAAACATAATCATTCTCTCAATAGATTATGTTCAATATCCCTCTCATTTAAATTCCATTCTCATAGAAGTTTTCACAATTATCAAGGGGAAAGATTATGTTCAGTATCCATCTCTTATGGAGTCACCTCCACACACCCACACCTTCAAAGATTTTTGTCTATTTTATAAGGGTAAAAGGCATGATGTTGAAGATTGATTCACGTTGAGGAAAGAGATTAAAAGGCTGATAGCCTAGGGTTATTTGAAGTAGTTTGTCAAAGGGAATGCTCACATGAACCGGGATAGAGAATAGCCCAGTCAACCCACTCAAGCCCTGCTTGAAATCAATGTGATTCTTGAGGGAACCTCTATAAGAGGAGATACTTCCAGTAGAAAAAAAAAGTATAGGAAACAGGTTCTTACCATAGTTTGTCAACAAAGCTTATGGCACAAGCCCATTACTTTCACTTCAAAAGATGAAGAAGGGGTGACCTACCCCTATGAGGATGCTCTAGTCATTTCTACAATCCTGGCCACTCATAGGGTCCACAGGGTATTGATGGATGATGATAGCTCAATCAACATCCTTTCTAGATATATAATGTCCTAGATGGGGATAGATCCCTCAAGGATGACTCTCATGTTGACCCTTTTGATTAAAATTGAGGGGTTATGAGTGTCAATTAAGGGTGCCTTGGAGATCCTGGTCATAATTGGCACTTATCCTAAATGTCCCACCCTACAAAAAACCTTTATGGTGATAGACATGACTCTAGCTTACAACTTCATAATAGGAAGGCCTCTTTTGCACAAGATCAATGTAGTCATAAGTATGTATTATTTGGTCTTGAATTTCCTTACTCAGAGAGGGGTGGCCATTATGAAAGAAAATCAAGGTACTTCTAGGCACTGTGCCTTTACATGTTTGAAGGGCAAGAAAACTTTGGTTTTGGAGTAGCAAAGGTCTTTAAAGGAAAGGGTGAAAGTCAAAACCAAGGCCACAAAGTAGTTGAAAGAAGTATCTTTAAGGAAAGAGAAAGGGATAATCACCAAGATAGGCTCTACCTTGAAGCCACCTCAATAGAAACTACTATAAATTTTATTTTCGCACATAAGATTGATTTTGCTTTCAACTTGGACATAGCTACTCATAGACTTCAATTTAACCCAACATACCTTCTTGTCTGACAGAAGAAAAGAAATTTTATGAGGGGAAAGACAACTTGCAATAACTATAAAAGTGGATAAACTACTGATTATTGGGTTTATTCATGATGTCATATGTTTGGATTGGCTAGCTAATGTGGTTATGGTGGAGAAAAATGCTAAAAAGTGAAGAATATATATGGACTTCATCAACTTAAACAAGGCATATCCATATGATAGTTTTCATCTCTCAAAGATTGACAAGTTGGTGGATTCCACAATTGGTTTTAAGTTCTTGAGCTCCTTGGATGCTAATTCAGGATATCATCAAATCCCTATGCATCTAGAAGATGAGAAGAAGACTTATTTCATCACAGGAGGAATCTTTTGCTACCGTGCAATGCCTTTTCGCCTAAAAATACAGGGGCCACCTACTAGCAGATAGTAAAAAGCGTAACTTTTGAACAACATCTGAGAGGCCTGAAAGAGGTTTTTTCCATTCTGAGTAGTTGTTAGATGAAGATGAATCTGGCCAGGTGTGTATTCTCCATCAGAGGAGGAAAACTTCTATGTTTCCTAGTAAGTAATAAGGGAATAAAACCCAACCCTAAGAAGATTCAAGCAATCCTGGATATAACTCCTCCTCAAAAGATCAAAGATGTTCAGCTTCTTATTGGGACGTTGTTCACCCTGAACATATTCAAATCCAGGTAAAAGGAATGCAACCTACCTTTCTTTAAAACTTTGAAGAATATTACAAGCTTTGAGTGGATACTAAAATGCCAAAAAGCTTTTGAGGAGCTCAAAGAATCTCTCACCCCCAAGATTTTGTCACAACCAAGGGAAAATAAGAGCATGCTCCTCTACCTCGGGGTTTCTAATCAAGCAATTAGTTTAGGATGTTCAAAGAGGAAAAGGGTGTATAAACTCCCTATCTACTACTCTAGTGGAATCCTTCATAATGCTGAGACCAGAAACTTGAAAGTGGAAATGGTGGCTTTAGCCTTGGTGAGTGCCTTTAGAAAACTAAAATCATATTTCCAAGCTCATCAAATTATAGTACTAACATATCAACATCTATAACAAAGCCTCTATAAGCCAGACATGTTTGGATTGCTGCTAAAATAGGTGATTGAGTTAGGAGAATATGGACTTTTATGCCAACCAAAACTAGCTATTAAAGGACAAGTCTTGACAGACTTCATAGTCAAATGCTCTTTTAAAAATAATGACCAGGATAAGCCTGTGCTAGCAACTGAATAGTGGAACTGAAGTAGTGTTTGTGATTCCTCATCGGCAAGTCTTTAGGTATGGTATTCAATTTGAGTTTTTAGCCACCAATAATGTATCAGGGTATGAAGCTCTCTTGGCGGGTTTGGGTCTAGTAAAAGCCTTGAAAGCTTTTCCTCTCCATGTCCATAGTGATTCCCAGTTGATAGGAGGATAATATCAATGTATATTTAAAACCAGAAACCCTAGTTTGATGAAGTATCTACAGAAAGTCCAAGCACATCTCTCTGGGAAAGATGAGGGTAAGGAAATTATAATCAATCATATTCCAAGAGAAAAGAATATTATGGCAGATCTTTTATCCAAATAGGTGAGCACCAATTTGGTTAAGCTCTCTTTGGAAGTATGGATTGAAATCCTGGAGAAACCAAGTATATAAAAAAAGGCCAATGAACATCTCAGTTGACGCAAAGGATGATTAGAGAACTCCTATCAAAGATTATCTACACACAAAGAAATTTCCCCTAGATAGAAATGAGGTCATCCATCTAACTGGATAAGTAGCAGGGTATTGTTTGGTTGATGGGATCTTTTAGAAATAATCTGGCCTAGCTTTTTTGTTGAAGTGTTTGTCTCCAACAAAGAGCACTTATATTGTGCTATAAATTAACAAGGGAAAATGTGTCTACACACTGTCTCTAGAGCTCTTACCATTCAAGTCACAAAAACAAGATTTTATTAGTCAACAATTCTCAACGATATTACCAATTTGGTGAAACAGTGTGATCATTGTAAAAAAATTACATTTTTTCCTAGACAACCCTCTACAAAGTTGACCATCATATCTTTCTCATTTTCTTTCCCTTAAAGGGGGGTGGACATATTGGGTTTTTTCCTCAAGGCTGCACGGAACACAATTCATTTTAGTGGTTATAGACTACTTCATCAAATGGGTTGAGGCATAAACTTTAGCATATATGACCACCTAGAAGGTCATTTCCTGTTTGTGGAAGAACATCATTAACATATTTGAGATTCCAAAGATCTTGATCACTGATAATAGGATACAATTCGACAATCGCAAGATGAATGAACAATGTTATAGGTTTTATATTGACCATCGATTCTCTTCAGTGTCTCATTTTCAGAAAAATGACCAAAATGAACTAACCAACCGAGTCCTTCTCAATGGACTCAACATGAAAATAACAAGCGCTAAATCAGAATGGGCAGAGCTACTAAATAAGATTTTATAGACCTACAAGTTCACTTAGAAGGCATCTATCGAGAAAACTTCTTTTCTCCTCACCTATAAAACCGAGGCTATGATCTCAGCTGAGATTGGATGCCCGAGTCATTGAGTAGTCCATTACACATCAGAAGACAATCAACAAGGCCTCAAGACCAATCTAGATCTCCTAGAAGAAGCTCACTTGACAGCAACAATCAGAAATGAAGTTTATCGACATAGAACTACCTGGTATCATAATGCTAGAGTCAATAATAAAAAATTCAAACTTGGAGACTTGGTGCTAAAAATGTTAGAGGCTATTAGTAATAGAGAAAGAAAAGGCAAACTGGCCCTAAAATGGGATGGTCCTTTCAAAGTCATTAAGGTGGTGAAGACAAACATTTACCATCTACAAGATATCTCACGCCTAACACTTTGATCATTTAAAATTATACCATAGTTAATGAAGTGCAAGTTATTAATATGAACTTATTTATTCAAAATGACTTTTCATTTTCTTTAGGTGATGCCTAAAAGCTCCTCAACAACTCTTTATGGAAAGGATTGAATTGGGCAACAACCCCACAACCTTTCAAGGATGGGATGAGCTCAATCTTTTTTATGTGATTGCACAATTTACCTTGAAAGGGACTGGAATGGTCTCCCTAGTGTGATTACACACTTTCCAATTATGAGATTGACAAGGCCTCAACAACGAGGATGAACATGATCTCCTTAGGGAAACAACCCCATAACCTTCCAAGGATGAGATGAACTCAATCTCTATAATGCGATTGCACAGTTTACTTTGGAAGGGGTCAACTTCATCTCCCTAGTGGGATTGCATAATTTACCTTGGAAAGGATTGACATGGTACTCCTAGTGCGATTGCACACTTTCTAAGGATAAGATTGATAAGGCCTGAGTAACGAGGATTGATATGATCCTAGGGGCGTCTAGACAATATGTTAAAAATTCATTCAAACGAATAAAGATATACTTATAACTCATATTTCTTTTTGGTTCTAAGTAGGGGGGAAATCCTACCAAGGTTAGAAGGTTCAAATCTTGTCAAAACTCAAATAGAATTTTTTTTCAATTATAGGCGTAAGACCCATACAACCTATCTAGAGGTTTTCCTCCTAAATATTTCTCCAATTATAGGTGTTGGACCCATACCAACTTTTAAAGATTCTTTTAAGTATGATTTTTACTATAAGTGTTGAACCCACACAGCATATGAATGTGTGATCGCCATGTGACAACAACCTTATAACTCTCTAAAAGGTTGGACTTCATCTTCAAAGTGCAATAACACCAATCTCCATGTAATCCTAAGGGCATCTCGACAATACATTAAGAATTCATTTAGATGAATAAAGATATACCTATAACTCATATTTTTTTTCAATTCTAGGCAAGGGGCAAATCCTACTAAGGTTAAAAGGTTCAAATCTTGCCAAAATTCAAATAGAATTTTTTTTCAATTATAGGTGTTAACCTATACAACCTATCTAGAGGTTTTCCTCCTAAATATTTCTCTAATTATAGACGTTGGATCAATACAAACTTTCAAAGATTATTTTAAGTATGATTTTTACTATAAGTGTTAAACTCACACAACATAAGAATGAAATATAAAAACATTTATAAAAAAACATTACATAAGAATAAATCTTATAGGACCAATGTTGTTTACATAACTAAGGCTTAGACATTTAGGCTATGCTCTTCAGCTACATATTCCTCATGTTGGGCAACTACAACCCTAACAAGGAACATATTTGTAAAATCAAGCACCGAGACTAAATGAAAGGCAACATTAAAGTCCACATGTATTCCTCTTGATTGATTAAAGAAGTACAAATTAGACATGGCTAGGAAGATCTTATCCCCAACCATCTTAGACAAAATTGCAAACCCTTTACAAAAAAACTCCTAGAACTCTCTAAGAGAGTTCTTTAGAGCATTTAGTCTCACATGAGAGCTTTGAACTTCATCTCTAATAGTTGGGAGCTCAATCCAAAGAGCATCTATGGATACCCTCAACTGCACCATCCCCCACTATAGGGTGTCCACCTCTTTATAAGCTAAAGAAAGCTGCTTTTTCAGTAAGAAGAAGTACAACGCCCCTTATATCTTCTTCCAGATTCTCATAAGCTGCTTTTAAGGCTGCTAGTTTAACCTACATGGTAGCCTTCTCATCCTTTAGCCTTTGAAGGGCAATCTGGTCTACCCTATACTTGGCGATAACATCCCTCATGTGGCTTCTCTCAGCCATCCAATGCCTTTCTGAATGAGAACACATCATAAAAGTATGTCAAAGATAAAATGGTTAGAAATAATAATAATAAACCATGAAAATAAAGGAGTTAGATAAGAAGATTTCTTATATTAAAGCCTATTTGTCCAATCAAGGCCAAATGGTGGTTGTAACTCTCATCAAACATCATTAAAATACTTGAAGAGGTAGTGAGAATCCTCTTCAGCTACCTCACCACCTCAAGATCAGTCTCCCCCAAGCCAGACTTCCGACCAATAATGGCCTTCATAGTCTGCCTCTCATCCTCAGTCAGGATAGAGAAAGTAAAGAGAGCTTGACCAAAGGCAAGGAGGGAATGCCTTATGTAGAGGTCCTAGCAATTGCAACTTTTATAACTGAGATTAGGGGGGTAGAGGGATTATCATCTCAATAGCCTCTATAGATAAGGCTAGCATACTAGTCTCCACAGAGGTAGAGACTTTGTTTCTCTTGAAATGGGTAACAGCACCTACAATTACTTTAGAGGGGTCAAATTTGTCTAACCTTCTCTACCATCTTTTCTTTCCTCCCCCCTAAAAAAAAGAAAAATGGTAATTAATTATTTACTAGTTAACAGGGACAATCCTCATTTTTTTTGTCAAAAAAATGTTGCGGAGACGGGATTTAAACCTGTGACCTCAAGGTTATGAGCCTTATGAGCTACCAAGTTACTCTACCCCGCGTGATGAAGAGAAGAAGTGGGAACTAATGGACAAACAAGGATTGAATGCGCCCCTCTACCATATTTGTACAAATAGAATAGCACATTTATGCAAAATGGTATAGAGGCTCCTCTATGATCAAATTCCCTTAGCTTGTATTTTTACAGGAGCACTGACTCCTACCATTGTTTCCTTAGGAACAATGTCCTCAGGAACATAGAGCTCATCCATGTTGATAGAGTCATACTCCATCACTTCTACAGTAACAATTTCACTCGCATCAAGAGATGATGACCCCGTCATTAATGCAGACAAGCTTCCTTTTTGAGACCTACCTGAAGTCTCATTCTTCTTCAATTGTTAATCCTGCATAAAAACAAAGTCAGCACTTAGAAACACCAAAAACAAAGAATAAAGAAGTTGCATACTTCATAACATGGCCTGATAATTCCTTTTAGCCATTCTATTGATGTCATACTCAGTTGAAGTTGAGGCCAATACAACACATGTTTTCTCCTTATCCAAGTTTAAATGAGTCTTACTATTCACCTTAAAGGAGGTACCCTAAAAAAATAAGAATAATCCCAAATCTTTTACATCCCACAGGGCTGATTAGCTTATTATATACCTTATCATCAGTCACCTCCCCTTTTATTTCTTGATATGAGTAGGCTTTTCCTATAAAGTTCCCTTCATGATTCTTGTGGTCTATTCGCGAAGGTAAAATACCAACATATGTCAAAGCCACCATCGGTGCCAATGACCAGATGATAACAAGTTCTAAAGATGTTAATTGTAGGCTCGGTTCTGACTAACCTAAAAAATTTATCAAAGTCGGAAGATTATCTACCTATTAGGATATAGCTAGCCTGAACCCAACCGGTAATATCTAAAAACTTCCCTTACAAATTCTTGTAGAGGGAAGGTGATTAGTACTTAAAAGTGCATTTTTATCAAGGTTTTATATTATCATTTTGCACTTGAAGTATCAATAACTCCTTAACTAAAGCATGTTTTATAATAACAAGTCTGATACTATAAGATACCTTTAATTTATGGTAAATATTCATCTTAAATACAGGCCAATCATATAAATCAAAAGATTGATTGATGAGTTGAACTACTGAAATTGAGAAGATAAAGAGAGGGTTAAGCTTAGAAAAGAGATGCTGGTTCAGTCCAAACTGGAACACTGTTCAGTCATTGGGTCATATATGGAGTTATAGATCTTGGATTTCAATTTGGTTTATATGGATAGAAAGCTAAGACATAGGCATAAAACATTCATGGGAGTGCAAGACTCAATTCTATTGTTTGGAAGTCCAAATCTTAACAACAACGGAGAAGTCAGAATCTGTCCTGTAGCCTAGACATTGTTCAGTGTTCAGCTCATATCTCGAGTTCTAGAAGTCCAAAT
>Ga0307517_10009736_pt1 | contig 13582 bp, 17 predicted proteins | sample 23_EM_MG_FD_194515 | JGI IMG/M metagenome (GOLD analysis project Ga0307517, IMG submission 194515) | Populus trichocarpa ectomycorrhiza microbial communities from riparian zone in the Pacific Northwest, United States - 23_EM | ecosystem: Host-associated > Plants > Roots > Unclassified | place...
GGCGTTGAACAGGACCCGACCGTCAGAGGTGGTGATAACAACAGGAAGAGCACGAGGCAAGGAGGAAATATCCACAGCAGTTGTAGAGACCTCGGGTTCAGAGTTCATACTCAATTCCGAGTTTGTATCCGGGGTCGAGTCCACGTCCGTGAAGATCACCGAGCCGATGTAGGAGGGAGGAGGGAGGACCGAGCCACTGTTGTGCGCCTCGCACTTCGGTCCAGCTTCGGCATCCGATGTATCAGCGTCGTGGTGACCCTGGAGCCGAGGTGTTACGTTGGGCGAGGAAACCAGGGACGAACGAACTGCCTTGAACCAGACGCAGTTGACTGAAGAGACCAGAACACAAAGGACGAGAGACCAGAGGCGAGGAAGATTCGTCTTCACGAACGCTGGAGTTTCCCAAGGGTGCTCGGCATAATCCACGACAAACGGAGCATTGAAGATGGAACAGGTGGGATGGGAGGGAATGTAGAGGGCAATTTCGGTAGAGATGCGGATGTAGAGTGTGATCTCGTTAGAGATGCGGGTGGAGAGGGAGGTGGGGGAGAGAGTGGAGGGGGAGAAGGGAGGAGAGACAGGAGACAGAGAGAAGGGGGGAGAGGGAGACGAAGTACGGGAGGAGTGGGAAACTGAACCATCAAGAGAACCCAAGATTCTGACCGCACAGCTGCGATAGATCCACTCCGCACGGTCGATGGAGAAAAACGAGGATGCAGAAGAAGCTGGAGGAGATACAATGTCATTGTAGTGCATAGCGATGTTGGTCCAGCTCTCCGTCGCCGCCGACCCGATAGTTTGAATGGAACGCTGAAGGTTTTGCTTGGTCGTGACCAGGTTAGGATCACTCCCGTGCAACAGCAGAAGAGTGCCAAGGTTGAAGGCGAGTGAAAGGAAGGTGAAGGCGGGAGTGACCAACATTTCGCTCGCTATCTGGAGAGATGAGATGAGAGTGAAGGATGAGGAGGAAACCGAACCGAAGGCTGGTAGATAAACCAGTGACCGTGACCAAAGCGTGACATGTGATGGCGTTTGAGTTGAACTTGCCTTTTTCAGGTTGCGCGTCTGACGCGTCCCTGAGCTGAGGTCACGCCTTCCTGCTGTGAAAGCATGCGAGGAACGAGAGAATCAAGAACCAGCGCTTGGTTCAGATCACTTCTGTGGACATTGGAAGTCCGGAAGTGACACGGTAAAACAATCGAGTGCGACGGGGAGAATAATGCGACCCCGTCGGGATTCGCAGATGCAGTCTCCCACTTGAGATGAACAACGAGGCCATGGATAACCCAGGTGGGTAAAGTCGGCCAAATCGTGCACCTTTCGACCAGTGGAGGATGCGGACAGTGCGTGTGTTTGCTCCTGTTTGCTCCGTGACCCTTCAAAATCTTCAACCACCCTCGAGTCGGGTAACTTCTTGCATGTCGTTCCCCAGTCCACTCCACTTCTCTCTATTGAGTGCGTTCAATTAAATTGTTGTTCCATTATACTGTTCCATTAAGTAGGGGTGGCATGAATTAGACGACGTCGTGGAAGGTGAAACTGTGTGAAGGGGGTAAGTGATCGTGGTTGGAGGGCACCGTCAGCCTTATCCGTCCTCCAGTGGATTTCCAGTATCGAGCGTGCATACTGTCGGGGCATCACTATGGATCATTAAGGGTAAGGTAAGTGTGGCCCACCTGAGCGATGAACAAGGGAATCGATTTGTTTCGAGAGCATAATGGTGCTTGCGACCCACCTCCACCCCTCATCGATGAATTCAATGTTGAGGAGACGAGGGAAAATGCGAAGCAGGGCGAGGACAACCGGCACCATGTACTGATTTGGCATGGGTATATATCCGACTTCAAGGCTCGTCAAAGCGCAAACCCCCCATAGAAGGCGGGATGCACCACCCGGGGACGGGGTGGCCTCATCAGCCAACGCCAGGATCAAGCTATCCGTTTGAAAATGGACGCAAAGCTTAGAAGGCCAAGGCAGTGGTGGGTGGGTGTGATGAGTCCCTGGACTGTGACGTTGCTGGGGGCTTCACATGGTGTGTTGCCTGGCTGAAGGATTTCTAGCTTCGGCGTTGCTTGTGTCAGGGCGGTAATGATCTCGTCATCCACGCTCGAGGAACAACCATCTTGAAAGGAGAACTCAATGACGAGCTCTTTTAGTTGCTTAAACGGGAGGAGGGAATAATGCCTTGGGTTCCATGAGCGCGAGGTGCAGAACCTCGACTGTGAGAGTGTGGCGGAGGCAGAGGTGGCGAGTGCGACATTTTCGAATACTTCGAGAAAGCCGCCAATCTGGTCGCATTCCGCGTGGAGGTTAACCTCCATCGGCTTGGAGAGCGTCGCCCCCATGGAACGCTCGTAACCAGTAGTGGTCGTGATGATATACGACATCCAGTTCGGTGAGATTCGAGAGCAATACTGTGGGCAGTGAAGTGGGGTCCGCAAAAACCGACCATAGCCCGCATGGAGCCGGTAAGTAGCTTGACTGGCCTCCTCTGTCAAGGCCGAATCCACCAGGAAAGATCAGAGGGTATCCCGGTTGCAGGTGAGAAGCATTTCAGAAATTGCATTGGTGATGGTCGCATCGTGCGGTAGGGGTTGGAGATAAATGTGCTGCATATGGGGACATAGTGTTGGCAGGTTGATGACCATTAACGCTAACATCACCGCGGGGGGGGGGGCGTATCGCGGATTGGATGTCGATACCAACAGTCCTATGGGAGAGAAACAAGGGGACGGATAGAATGATATCCGCAGGGATCTCCCTGAATTCGAGAATTTTCATGTTCGGAAGCAGGGGCTCATTGAGGGTGCAAAGCTGCAGCGCCGATAGAACGTCCAGAGGTATGGTTTCTTCGGAAAGGTTTAATTTGAGCTCCCGCATCCGCCGAGCACATTTTATAAAGCGGGTCCATTCCACCGTCGTCGGCATTACCTTCCCGATCAAGCGGTCGAGTAGAAAGGATACAGCGAGCGGTTGGCGGACTCACGAAATTTTGGGATACTTTGTCCCAAACATCTCCCGGAAAAGTCTCCAACAACAAGTCCAGCCGATCCTGCTTCCCCCATAATGCGTCCAACATCGGATCTTCGAAGTTTTTGCAGAAACATGCCAACACAACAGCACTCTCCCTTCTTCCAGAGGCAACGGGCTCGCAGGCGAGAAGCCTGACAATTTCGTCTGCGTTGAGGGGCGTGCATGGAACCTAGAAAATGTATGCACCAAAGCTGCACAGAAAATTGACAGCTCACGGTCAATCCTAACCTCACGTAGATGCAGTAGTCTGACTCGTTCAGCACCACAAACCGGACAGCCCGAAGTCGGAGAGAAAACGCGTCGGAAATGAAGCGCCCATTGGCCCCCTGTTTGGTCAGCTGGCCCAGGCGCCTCTACCTCCCCGTTGTGCGGTTGTCCACGGATTGTGCGTTGGCACATTACAATCTGCGCTAAGCGTAGCTCCCTCTTTATTTCGGGTTCGACACACTGTTCTAATAACCGAATGCGGTGGGGGGTAAGCGACATCTTAGAAAGTACGACTACACGTTGGATAAGACGGGTAAACAGACAGCGTAAAAGCGGAGGGTGGTGGTCTGAAATGGGGGCGCTCTGCACCAGGTCACTCTCAACCATTTTGTGGTGGATAATCGATACCGGGTGTCTCCTGTCGGGGCATCAATATGTTACTTCGAGATGTTGTGGGACGCCTTACTCGGGGGGTGGGCGAGGGCACCAATCTGGCCGGAGAGCCGTTTGGAGACCTCGATGGTATCCTCAACATACTCCCACTGGAGGTTTATGTAGTAAATCCCGTTTATCCAAGGGAATATGCGGAGTAGGGTTAGGGCGACCGTCAACGCGGATCCCTCTGGAATGGGTGTATCTCCAACTTCGAGGGTCGTCAAAGCGCACTCCTCCCGTGGAGCAGTGGGTTCACCATTAGAAGGTGAAGTCGCCGCTTCACCAACCGCCCCCTGAACCAGGCTATCCACTCTAATATGGACACAAAGGGTGGATAGGTCGGTACATTGACGGGCGAGTTCGACGAGCCCCTTGGGTGTCACGCCGGTGGGCGTCCCGCATGGGCCCGAACCAAGTTGAAGGACCCTCAACTTTGGCATCGCTCGCGCCAGGTTGATGACAATATTATCATCTACCGTCGAGGAACAACCGTTGTCACAGGGGTTTCCGATTCTGAGGCCTGTCAGTTGCTTAAACGCAAGCAGAGAGGAATAAGTCGGGTTCCACGGATGTGAGGAGTAGAATTCGAACTTCAAGAGTGTGGTCGATATGGATGTGGCAAGCGCGACACCTTCGAACGCCTCAAGAAAGTTGCCAACCTGCGGAGGATCTGTTTCGAAGGTCACAGACGTCGACTCGTTAGGTGTTGCTCCGTCGGAACTTTGTAACCACTCGTGGCTATGGGTATAGACAATATACATCTCGACAAGTTTCGGGAGAACCACTGGAGGCAGTAAGGTGGGCCCCGGGATGAGTGAATACAGCTCGCGCAGGTTTGGCAATTGGTAAAGGACTTTACGTCCCGCATCGGTCAACGGGGAAATCATTCCGAATGTCTGAAGTGTATTCCGATTGCAGGCAATGAGCATGTCGGAGACGGCGGCGATGACGACAGGTCCAACCGGTAGGGCGCGTAGAATAATCTCCCGTAAGCTGGGACATAGGGTCGAGAAGGTGGAGATTATCGAGGCAAAAATTAATGGAGGGACATTGGGAACGGAATCGGCGAATCCGACGTCGATGATCGCGGTTCTCGGGGAGAGAAACAAAGGTATGAATGGAGTGAACACCACAGTCGCTTCACGGCACATAAAAGCCTTCAGACCCGGGAACAAGGGTGTGCTGATGGTGCGGTGTTGTAGTACCGAGAGAACATCCGTGGATAGGGGGTCCCAATAAGGATTCACGTCGAGCGTCCGGATTCTTCGCACTCCTGGAAGCGGGCCCATCCCGCCTTAGTAGGGATCCTCTTGAAAGACTGCCCAATCGAATAATTTAGTGCGGGGAAGAAACGTGATAGAACCACTCACAAAAATTCTGTCATCGTCATCCCAAACATCTCCTGGTAAGGATTTCAGCAATGGGCGTAGCTGATTCTGTACCTCCCATAACGCGTCCAACACCGGGTCTTCAAAGTTTTTGCAACAGCACGCCAAGGCGACAGCGGTTCCCTTTCCTCCGGACGCGACGAGTTCACAGGCGATGAGCCTGACAATTTCATCCACGTTGAGGTAGGCGTGCATTGAATCTGGAAGGTGCGTTCTGGACCTCGAGTGGATGCGGTCACTTGATTCATTCCACCACCACAGACCACAGTGTTGGAGCCGAAAGACGACGAGGAGAGTTGAAACTGGGTGGAGCGCCCACAAGCAAGTTGTTCACCCGTCCCACGATCCATCCACTCCCCTCGCACTGCCATCCGCAGGCCGTACACCGTGTACCGAGGCCACTTGTTGAAAACACCAGATGGCGCACAGGTGCTGGGCGCTCGACGAGATCGTAAGGGCTATCGCCGTAAACCTTGTGTCGGACAAGGCGAGAGCATCAGCTGTCTCACTGGCGAGTTGTTCTAAGTCTCTCGAGGAGCCAGCTCTCGGCGAGGTTTGGCGAAGTCTTTCTGGTCTTGCACCATTAGTCAGATGTTTCCCTCCCGAAGTTTGGGAAATCAAGGACGAAAAGCTGGCAAGTATCACAAAACGTTCAGAAGACGTGTGACATTGGTCTAATCTGCGCCCGACAGTTTTTCAAGAGAGCCCCACTCCGCGCTGAATGGACTCGATTTCAGCAGCGGTACGCGTCAAAGGTCCAACAGCTAGAGGTATCCGCCCCGGATGCGGTGATCTCCTGGGCCGCTCTCCATCTGCTTCAGCTTTACTCTCATTATAACCCCCTCCTTCCTAATCTCGTGTCGCTGAACTGGGACAGCGACGAAATGTTCCTTCCGTTCATATCGCCGTTTATCTCTCGTTCCCTGACGTCAATCGTCATCGATGTTCCACGCGGGGCAAGTCCCATGCTGCCCCCGATCCTCACAACCCTCTCCACATTGTCACCCGACATTCGAGAAATCCAAATCGAACGGCTATACCACGGCCCTTCGACGGAAGAGGCTTCCTCCCAGTTGTTGATGCAGTGCAACCCCTACCGTCTCCGAAAATACAACGTTGACTCGCCCGTATCTCCTTCTGCGCTCAGACATATCATTCAGCTCCCATCACTGGAGGAGTTCTGGCTCGTTGTCGGCTCATTTCAACTTCCAGACCCTCTACCAATTGTAGTATTCCCGAGCCTTCGACTATTAGATGTCGAGTACAGTGGGGATCCCACCTGGCTGAAACTACTGCCGGCCATCGAAAACCCGGTTTTGGCGTCCGTCTTCGTCGAGTGTTCGGGATCGGACGTCGCGCGGTTCGTGGAGGCATTTCAGCTAACCATGACCGGGTGCGGGATGCACGAACGCTTGCAAGAGTTTCGGGTGCGAAGCCAAGACGAATTCAAGATTACCCCACAAACCATCGCCTGCACTTCCTCGTTCAAAAGCCTGACATCACTGAAGGTGCTTTCCGAGTGCTCCCCGACCGTCTGCCACACCTTCGAATTGACAGATGACGACATCGATCTGTTAACTAAAGCGATGCCGCGTCTCGAATCGTTGGCCATTGGCGAGGAACCTTGCGGGGTTCCGTCGCAGATCACCTTCAAAAGCCTCTACAATATATCCCGTCGGTGTCCGCGGTTAACGACCCTTCAAATCCACTTCAACCCTACGTTGTTCGTAACCAAGGTGGACACGGATTCTGAGTTCGGGGATGTCGCACTCGGCTTGCCGGATCTCAAAACCTCTCCATTCGATTTGTGTTCCGTCACAACGATCGACGTCGGGAACATCCCATTGCCACCGGAATCTAATACTTCCTACATCATGGCATTGGGGTTACTGGGGGTGTTCCCTCGGCTAGAGAAACTCGAGTACGATGATGGTGATTGGGAAGATATTGATGACCTGATAGGGGTTTGCCGACGTATGGGTCGTTTTGCATTTGGGAAGGCCTAGGATTAAGACCGCGTGGACCCATCGAACACCTATGCTACTCATGATATACAACCGACATTGTATTAGTACTCGTACAGGCACATGTAATTAATGGCATACACTACGGAGCGAAGCTAGGATGATAGGTTTTGAGAGCGCAACTTGAAGTAGAGGTGCTGTCAACACCGGGCATCGGAGCGGGAAGTGCCGATCCCGATCAGACATGCGTCTGGTTACTTCTTTCTTGGGCAGGGAATGGTGCCACATCTGACAAAACCACCTCTCCGATGTCCTACTCGCCCTTGGATATCCCAATTTCATCCTCAGAGCCATTTACGGACTACTCGCGCTGGAGATTGGTCGTAGATGAAGATGGAAGGCACTCTTGGACGTTTCTCAGGACAGACGAGCAGTGCAAAAAATGGCCGCAGAAGCCCTTGGATAAATATTGGATGGGTGTACCCACGGTACGGTTTCAATGGATCTTGTGCTTCATTCGTACTGATATTGCGAAGGGATTGCCTCAACTACCCCAAGCAGAAACTCCTCTCGAAGCCGCGCGAAACGGCTACGAGTATTACAAGCATCTCCAAGCTCACGACGGTCACTGGCCGGGAGAGTATGGCGGTCCCATGTTCCTCATCCCCGGTCTAGTCATCGGATCCTACGTCACAGGGTTGACTTTCTCCGACGAAGAGCGCCTCGAGATGATTCGTTACCTGATGAACCACGCCAATGAAGACGGTGGGTGGGGGATGTATGTCATATTATCTCTCGACGTGTCCGAGTCCTCTAAACATGACTGCAGTCACATTGAAGGACCTTCTACTGCATTTGGAACCTCGTTGAACTACTGCGCCATCCGCATCCTCGGTATGAACGCCGATCACCCAGTCGCGGTCAAGGCTCGCAGCTGTCTGCACAAACTAGGTCGGTTTGCGATCCATATGTTTGTTTGGCACTCCGGCTTATTCCTCGATTCTTTCTTGGATCAGGATCTGCTCTGGCTGCACCTGCTTGGGGTAAATTCTGGTTGTCGGTCCTGAATGTATACGAATGGGAAGGGAATAACCCTGTCCCTCCGGAGCTCTGGTGTGGCTCCCTCTAACTCTGCCGGTCACTATTGTTATTTATCCTTCTCCCTTAGGCTTTTGCCCGAATGGCTCCCGTTCCATCCGCATAGATGGTGGATTCATTGTCGAATGGTCTACCTTCCAATGAGCTACCTATACGGGTCCCGTTTCAAGGCAAAGGAAACGGATCTTATTCTTTCGCTGCGAGAGGTGCAATTACACAGAATGATTCCCCTGACTAACACTGAATCTGTCTCGTCAGGAATTATATACCCAGGATTACTATTCCATCGAGTGGGTTGGGCAGGGTAACAACGTTTGCAAAGTCGACTTATATGCGCCCCATTCCGTTCTTTTCGATGGCATCAATGGCATCCTCGCCCAATACGAGAAGTGTTCCCTTCCCCCGCTTCGTCGCGCTGCTCTCAAGAGAGTTTACGACCTTATCCTCACCGAGGACGATAATACCGATTTCCAAGACCTAGGTCCTGTCAACAAGATGATGAACCTCGTGGTTCGGTGGTATGTTGACGGTCCTGAGAGTGTTGCTTTCAAGAAGCACCGACGCCGACGAGCCGATTTCATGTGGCTTGGGAAGGAGGGTATGATGATGACCGGGACGAATGGAAGTCAGCTGTGGGATATAGCTTTCGTTTCCCAGGCTATCGTCGAGTCCGGACTTGCCGCTGAGGAGTCGAACCGCGCAAGCTGCGTGAAGGCTCTTGAGTGGTTGGATCAGGCGCAGATAAAAGGTAACACGATGCACTCTGGAACGGATTACCGGCACCAAAGCAAGGGCGCTTGGCCTTTCAGCACCCCGGCACAGAGTTATACCGTTAGTGATTGCACTGCTGAGGGTCTGAAGGCCGTATTATACCTCCAGGAGCATCTCGAGTACGTGCTGGAGACTTACTACACCCGCTGGGCACAAAATACTGACGAGACTTCTTTCTAGCTTCACCCCGAAGCTGATCTCAAAACAACGTATGCGTGACGCTGTGGACGTCATGCTCAGCTTGCAAAATTCAGATGGGGGTTTCGCAAGTTACGAACTTATCCGCGGACCACAGTGGCTTGAAGCGCTTAACCCTGCGGAGGTTTTCGGTACGTGAATGAGGCGAGGTCTCGTCTTGGATGTGCACTAAGGGCATTGCACTTAGGTCGGATTATGATTGAACACAACTACCCAGAATGCACGACTTCAGTCCATACAGCTCTTGCCATCTTCAGGAAACACCACCCTGAGTACCGAACTGCCGATATCGAGTGAGCACCACACCGATACCCACCCCTTCAGGTAACCTGACATCCACTTCTAGGAACTGTCTCCAGAGAGCGATTAAGTACCTCCATCGAGCACAACAGCCCAACGGGGGGTGGGTAGGCAGTTGGGGTATCTGTTTCACCTACGCCGCGCAGTTCGCACTCGAGAGTTTGTCTCTCGTTGGAGAGACATACGAAACGAGTGAATATTCTAGGAAGGGATGCGAATTCCTGCTCAAACGCCAAAGGGAGGATGGCGGTTGGGGCGAGAGCTGGGAGGTACGGGAATTTTCGTCACAACTTGCGCGCAATGGGTCGCTGACTTCCGGCCGCTCCAGTCTTGCGCTACTCTTGAGTGGGTTGAGAAGGATGATGCCCAAGTCGTTCAAACTGCCTGGGCGGTTATGGGTCTCATGTACGCCAAATACCCTCACCCTGAGCCGATCGAGCGGGCCATCAAGCTCGTCATGTCGAGGCAACTACCCGTGCGTTCTCTATGATCCCCGAACGACTCACGTTAGCTCACATTCACCAGGATGGTTCATGGGCGCAAGAAGCGATCGAGGGGATGTTCAACCGGACGGTTGCGATCTCGTATCCAAACTTCAAGTTCTCGTTCACAATTTGGATGTTGGGCAAGGCTGATGGTTACTTGAAGCAGCTGAAGGCCAAGAAAGGGACTAGTAATAAGTTGGTGAATGGACATTAAATAATACTGGTGAACCAAATAGACTCGTTCTAGACTTGATTGCATGCTATGTTGGTTGTGATTTTCTGGTGACACAGAGAAAGTGCGAAAAATCAAATGGCAATGTGGGGAGACACCTTGTTGCCAGCAGTGAGGGCTGCTGTGGTGTATTGTTGGGTTGTGGGCCCAGGCCCCTGGTCTCAAGTTCAGATGTGAGGGGGAGGTTGTTGAACAGGGGTGAGGACAGTAGGCTCGCCTCAAAAAATCTTTAAAAAAAATCTTTCGGAGACAGATTTTCTCCCACGTCGGTTGTAGAGAAGTGGTGTCCGGCACTGTACATGTTCAGGTGCTGATGCAAACCGCCGTAGCCACAACCGACGATGATCGGGTAGAGATAACAAACTGTATACTGATCTACCGACCAGCCATAACCCTAGCTCCACCGTCTCCATCGCCATGTCCACCCTGGCCAGCCCCAGCGAACCCAGCGACGGTCCTCTGCATATCCGCCCACTCCGACTCCCGCGGCACGCCCATGTCTCCAACATCGTAAATATACAGTTTTCCATCGCTTCCTCCGAGAGCGACACGCCGGCCGTCTTTCTTGTCCCATTGCATCTTGTTGATGGCTCGGCCAGAGCTGACGGCGGTGGATACGATAGGAACCTAAACGCTCCATCGGTATTGCAAAATAAACCGCATCAATGGCAACGCACCTCCGTATCTGTATTGAGATTCCACAAATCGAATTTACCAGACCCGTCAACGGTACCGAACATCGCGGGATGGAGGGGGTGCCATTTGACATCGTAAACGTAATCGTCCGCCTCTTCGAACGAGTAAATCGGCGCGATGGCAGAAGAGTGCGACCCCGCCGCACTTGCGGACTTCCCGCTCGTCGAGCTCGACAAGTTCGTCGACAACGAGGGGGGAGGTGGACCGGATGCATTGCTTAGCGATTTGGCTCTCCACAGCTTCACGGTCCAATCCACCGAACATGTCAAGAATAAGTCCGAGAAGTCGACCGGTCCAACGAGAGGGTGGAAGTGCAGACCCATGACAGGACCGGTGTGACCCTTGTAGACGTCGAATTGATTCAGACCAGCTTTCGCCCCAGCGCGGTCGTACCGGTGGGCTTGGTAAACGTTGCCTTCCTCTGTACCAACCAAGAAAGTCGTCGTTTCGTTGTTTGGGAAATCGAGTGTAGTGATTGCTACCTCCCCGGTTTTGTTGTGACCAGCGTGGACGAGTTCCAGGGATTCCTGTCACGACGCCAAAAATCAAGACAGATGAAAGAACCGGATGTCGTGGAACACACCTGAGGTTGAGCCAGCATATCCACTAACCAACTGCACACCAGCCCATCTGTGCTGCTCGTGATCAAGTTGTGGGCATTCTGGGTTCCAACCATCTGCATCGCGTAGACTGGATGGGTGTGACCGGCAGCGGACAACGGCGTCTTTAAGACAGGCAAGTGTTTCGATCTCATGTCCCAGAGGAGAATTTGACCAGAGTACGTCCCGCCGAATACCAAATTTGAGTGGAAGGGTGAGAAAGTAACGGACAGGACGTCCGACTGAATACTCTATCAGCAGCAGCACGAGCGAATATCCAAAGTTGTTACCTGTGAATGGAGAACAAACTCTGGTCTTTCCAGCATGTGGAGATTCCAGACTGCCACAAGCCCGTCTGGTTCGTTCAATGCTGCTGGGTTCTTGTTGTATGCCGCGCAGCTGATCTCAGGGTACTAAAATAGCGACAAACTACGCTTCTGTTCTGCCCAGAATCTCACAAGAAACCATAGAGAGCGCACACCTTGGGAGACCAATCCACGTCTGTGATGGATCGATTTTTGCCATAACGCTCGTCAAAAAAGGCACAGACCCTCTTCACCCGCTTGCCTTCTGAGTCGTCTACACCTGACTCTGCGCCAAGGGTATAGTCGCGAGTGTAGTCGTAGTTATCGTTCAGGGCGCGTTGGATGATCTTGGTGGAGGATTCAACAAAGTCAGCGAATTCCGGGGCAGTGATGACGATCGCTCGTTCTTCTTCTGTCAGATCTGGGTTCCATGATTCCTATGAGTGTGATAACCCTCAAAGGTACGGCAGGGATTACCTCGGATATCGGCTTCGATCTCCTCCTCCAACCGTACGCTCTCTTCGTCCAGTTCCTTCTCACGCGCAGCTGCGCTCTCTGCCTCCGCAAGTCGTTCACGCAATATCCGCTCGCGAAGTTCAGCTTCTGCTTGGGCTGCGTCTGTATCATTTTCTTCGCCCAAGTCGCGTGTTTGGACTTCTTTGTTGTACAGGACCCGTTCCTGCCAAACGAGGTTAGTGACGCGACACCATATACGAGGCATGTCAGAGGCGCACTTTCTGAGGCAGTTCAAAGAGTTCTTGTTCGATATCGATGAGGTCAACCGTCACCCGTGGGATAATAGTACTAGAATAGCACCGGTTAGACGTGTACGACACGAGGATAGCGGTTGAACGGACTGGTCCACGGCGTGATCTGTCCCAGAGCTGGTGTATCTCCCAAAGCTGGAGTCCAGGGGAAGCCTATCCGAGCCTTCGTTGCTTTGTCTGCTGGCGCGTCCAGAGAGGGAGGTGCCAGGGGCAATGGGTACATTCGAGAGCGACGGTGTACCAGGAAGAGACGGCGTCAGTTCACCGGTATCGACTCCGCGGGACGGGCCGATAATCTTGGTGATATAATCGTCAAAATCCTTGTCGTCTGTCTTTGGTGGTGGTGTTCTTCCCTTGAGAAGCGAGATCAACGATCCAATCCGTAGTGGGATGGAGACTCATAGAGCGTACGAGGGACGTGCGACGCTCAGCCTCGGCCTGGCGTTGTGCCTTTGCCTTGCGCATCTCCTCGAGCTTCGCTCGTTTGGCGAGGATTTCCGCCCTCCGTTTGTCGGACATGATGGGAGTGTGAGATCAAGTGATCGTCCGGTCGGCTAACCCGAAATCGCTCTCTTCTGCTCTCGCCGCCCTCGAGCCGTTCTCTCCTCAGACTCCTGTGTGTAATGGATCCTGACATAAATTCCCAGTAATTCCCCTCTTTTTCCGCGTTTCTCGCTTCATGGCTGACCACGACAGTCCTTTGGACAACCTCCTTCACTCCACCTCTGCAAGCACCCTCCAATATGAGAGGCAACTCAAGGAGCTCGAGGTCAGCACCCCAGCCTTGAAGTCGACCCCACCTTACCCATGCGCCTTCCGCAGTCGAAGCTCTCAGAACACCTGAGCAACTCGAGGACAATCGACACCTCGCTCAAACAGGTCTACACCGGCATTCAAGTGAGATCGGATCAGCTTCCCTTGCGTCTGAGTTGGCCTTGTTCACCGAATTATCAGCGAAATGTCCGACGGACAGACCGGGCCATCGACGTTTATGTTCCCCACATTAACCGTGCATTCGACGACGCCTTGAAGTCGTTGTCGCAGCTCGAAACCACCCTCCCGGTTACCCGAGCTCAGATAGCGGAGATTCGGTCCGTCTATGAT
>Ga0307517_10009737_pt1 | contig 13580 bp, 16 predicted proteins | sample 23_EM_MG_FD_194515 | JGI IMG/M metagenome (GOLD analysis project Ga0307517, IMG submission 194515) | Populus trichocarpa ectomycorrhiza microbial communities from riparian zone in the Pacific Northwest, United States - 23_EM | ecosystem: Host-associated > Plants > Roots > Unclassified | place...
TAGTCAGCATTATCTTGTAATGCCATCATGTGACTTGCACATGGGAGTGACGTCTTTGAGTCTTGTCTTGACCGAAAAAGGTGAGGGAAAAGAGGAAAAAGGTGAAAAGAGGGCGAATTTCTGACACGCTGACTGATGCTGAGTCAGAGTGGGGCTGGTCCGTGCACTATGATCAGCGAATGGGAAGACGATAAAAGGAGGGAGGGATTCAGGGTCTATTCCTCACAACTTCACCGTTGCCCTTCACACCCATCAATACCTTTACCATGCCTATGTCCGCACACTCCGTCCACAACCCTACCCGTCGCCATATTCACAGTTCCTCCTATGAGACCTTCCGGGAACGGTTTAACACCAGGAGGTGGCCGATCTCACGTGATCATCGTAAGTCTTCTTAATCTTGTATTCCTCGAATGTCATTGATGTTTCCTCTAGATAGTTGGCCATATCCCAAACACTGTGATGTATGGGATCGGATAGAGAACACCTTTGTTACGGAGGAAGACTTCGAGGATCTTCGGATCCAAGATTTTGTATTGGCGGGTCGTCAAACAACCCGAAGAAGATTAGACTGTTTGACCATGCCTCGGGGTCAGACTTCGGTCCTTGAACGAGGTTCGCTCCAGTTAAGGGAGCATGAGAGATCGGATGCCTCGGTGGATACCGCCCTGGGGTATACTTCCGTGGTGGGGACGATGTTGGCTGAGGAGTTGGCCAACACAGAGGATCAGGTTGGTACTCTTGATCGTACTTGTTTAGAGTATATCCTGATTGCCTTTAGATCGTCGCTTTGCAGGATCGTGCCCAGGAAGCAGAGCTTTCTGCTGCTCGCTCCAATGCCGCTTTAGCATCATTGTTAGGGAGGGTGCGAGAGCTGGAGATGTCCCAGCGGTTGACCATGGCGAGGCTCGCCACCTTGCCTGCCGATGTGGTTGACCTGACTGTGGAGATCAGGGAGGAACCGGAGGAAGAGGTGGTCCCAGAGAGTCCCATCTGGGATCAGGAGGAAGAGTTGTCCATGGACGACGATGAGGATGGTAGGGCCAATGAGGTGGTGTATTGATTACGCCCTAACATGTTGACCCAGCTCGTCCCCATAGAGACTCTAGTCCATACCTCGGACAGCGTTGGGGAAGAGGAGCATATGCCGTCTACGGAACCCCTGGTGATCCAGGACTACCAGGCGGAAGTGGAACTGCAGAGGTTGGAAGCGAGGGAGGAGGGGTACGTGGAGATGAACCAGGCGGCGGACGAGATGGTGGCATCGGAGGAGGGGATACCAGATCCGTACTCGAGGACGACGGATCCGGAGACCTTGCAAGCTATCCCCGACCCCCCGGACTATAAAGGTCCTCCTACATATTGGAGGTCTTATCAGCCGGAGGAGAGGGTTGTAGACACTAGTGTTCCTGATGGTACTTGGTCTGGAGGGGTAGGATACAATGGTGTTCCTCCTGGTCCCCAATAGATGTCTTCTCCTTGGTCATGTGATTGAAAGTAAGAAAAGTAAAAGGGAAAGAGATAAAAGAAATAGAACAGAAAAACACCGTCGCGCGATAAAGTAGTCACAGACTACAACCGCGATGACACATGTGATTGCTGCTTACATTGTGATCAAAGTGGGGGATACATTGCAAAAGATTCCACCATGTATCCCTTGGATAATGTGTGGATAAATTGCTTAAAAAACCTCAATGTAACCTCAATGTCCCCCTTGGATAAGTGCCCCCTTGCCCCCAGTGCTTGTTGGTCAGAGCTGGTAATGCTCTGATTCCTTATTCTGAGGATCTTCCGGATGGTCACTTGACCATCTCCCACAATGTATGAGTAGTACCCTGTATCGCTTAGCAATACCATCATGTGACTTGTACATGGAGTGACATCTTTGAGTCTTGTCTTGACCAAAAAAGGTGAGGAAAAAAGGGAAAAAGGTGAAAAGAGGGTGAATTTCTGACAGTTATCAGCTCCACGGTCGGGTGATAAGTCAACCACCAGTGACTTGGTTGTCTTTGGAGGCTGCCTTCAGAGGAGTTCCGTCAAGGAGTCTGGGAGAGCTGGGGGCTCGTCTGGTTCAGGAGGAGGGGTCAATGAACTGGTCTCTGGAGGTGTTGATTCAGCTATCTGCTGAAGAGGGAGACCAAGTCTTCAATAACCTGATGCCAGGGAGATCGGAGAGTCTGGATTGGGAGAGTGGTAGCATCAAGAATGAGTCATATGAATAGTCATAGTCATACCATCAGGACTCCAATAGTGTTTGTACATTGTTCTTTAGCCGAATTGTATTCACCTTTATGCTCAACTTATGTTCCTGTAAGTTGTGAGTGATAAGGAGAAAGAAAAGGTAAGGAAAGTGAAAGCAAAGTTAGTAACTAAAAGAAAGTAGACTTCGCTGATATGTACAACTACAAAGGGGATTAGAGTGAATTGTAAGGTCATAACAATGAGAGATAAGGAAATTGCAAAAGGAATGTTGAGACTAGAATGAAAATAAATTGAATTTTATAACAAGAAAATCATATACTGACAGAACTCCAGAATCACCTGTGAGTTTTGCCAAATCTCTTTCTCCTGCCTCTCATCACTTACCACTTCCACAAGCATGATAGGATGCATACTATGCACTTACTGCCAAGGGTCTGCTGTGCAGCCCACCTATAGTTGTAGCTCCCTGGGCTCAGTTTAAATGTATTAGTGATTTTGAAATTTTACAATCCTAATATCACCTGATTGAAAGCATTGTGAGGTGGTCACACATATTGGGGTTCTTTGGGAATGAATAAAAGAGGGTGCCATAATTACAATAGGTTCAGGTCATTGCAATGCGGGGTGGGGTGATGGATCCACGTACAATGGAGGAATCTACAGCTTAGGCTCACGGAAGCAGATTTTCCAAGGTGAGACAACACCAAAGAGTACCGACGATTAGTGAATAGCAACCCAGAGCTCAATTTACATGTATCGAGCAGAAACAGGAGGGCACAGGTTCAGTAGAAAATATTTCCGTCGAAATCAAATACGGTAGGCAGGAAGACGAAGTCGAGAAGATATAGGGAAACATATCGCAGAACGACCAGAAGTGCAACAAATGCATTTCCACCATTATGGAATACTGGACTTCCTGAACCGCGAAGCGAAAAAGAAAAAAACACCCCACACACCAGTAGTTCAATCAACGCTCGTCAAGCTCCCAGAATCGCCGTCATCCCACACCTCACCTCCCTTCTTATTCTCTTCCTCCTTTCTTCCACCCGAGTTCCAACTTGCAGAGTGCACGTCCTCATAGAAAACGTCATCTGTGTAGCTCAACCTCGCCCGTTCGTAAGCGGCAGGGGAACCACGTATCCCAGAGAGTCCGATGCCTTCACCATCCAATCCAACCAATAAATCCGCAATTTCATGACCCACAAGGAACCGCGTGGCATGGGTGTGCGTCGGATAACATTGGCAGGACCCGATATGGGGTTTACGCAGTTGCACGTCAATCGCGCATCGAATCGAGGTAAACAGCGTGCAATTGTGAAGAGGTGATGAGAGAAATGACCACAGGGGTGTTGTGAAAACGCAGTAAAGAGAGATTGAGTGACGTGAGCCGAGGAGGAATGGCGGCGACAACAGCGGGGAAGAAAAAGGTTCGTTGAGTGAACGAGTTGAATTGAATGATAGGAAACTATGGCCTTGAATCACCATTGGTGTATGCACCACTGCTGTTCCTAAGCCCGGACAGTGGTCTTGTCTGAGTTGGCGTCATGCTCCGCGGGATTCCGAAGCCGAGATGTATGTTGGAGTTCGAGTGTGAAGTTGGCGCGTTGGAAGGGAGACGGAAAGGCATGGCGGTTACCTGGGGCGAGGAACTTTCACTGCTTTCGTAATCGTATTCCTCGTGTTCGTAATCGTGGCCATGATCGCGGTCTTGGTGATCGTGGTCATGATCATGATCAAGAATGTGCACGGTATGACCGTGGTGACCATTCCCGTAGAATGAAGGTTTCAAAGGATCGCCGTGTTCGTCGTAGTGGGTGTGACCGGAGCTTACGGGATGGAAGGTCTGATTCCACTCCTGGTAGTGATCATCCTCGGATACGGGCACCGGCTGAGGGACCTCAGCAGGGACGAAGAGCTGTTGCTCCTCAAAGTCCTCTGAACCTTCGTACAGCTCTGGAGGTGTCATTCCTGGCTCTCGGTCGTCAGGAGGAGGTGGTATCCGATGTAGCAATCCGAAACTGAGAACCAACAACGTTAGACGTCGCGGACGGGCAAACGGGAGGAAATTACCCAAAGACGCATCCCAACAATCCTTCGCCACCCCAGTGACGATTAGGAACAAGCACGACCTCTCGTATGGTGCTGGACAGACAAATTTGAGCCAAAATCACCCGCAGTGTTCCTCAAACATACTCAAAGTCGTACGAGTATACGTATACTCGCAAAGGCTTTTCGATATGCTGCAAACCGCATTAGCAGTGCTGCTGGGGTAGTGAAGTAAACGTACATACCGCCTCGACAACATCGTAGAAATCACCCTCAGCGCTGAGGACCCCGCCGGACCAGCCAATGACCCAGTCTCCATAGGGGACGAGACCAGCACTCTCAGCAGGACTGCCTTCCAGGACATCCAAGACGTGCCATACGCTCTCCAAGGAGAACTCGGGCTCGCACATGCGAACGCTCAAGCCCAGCAACGAGGGTTTGATATCCGATTGATGGGTTGGAGCTATTGACTGGGTCCACGCCCTGGAGGGAATAATTGGGACAACTATAGGTGATGTATGCGAAACCAGACCAACGTCAATATGTGGGGCAGGGCGAGGGATTGAACATCACAGATGAACGAATAGGGTACCTCTGCTTTCTTGGTTCTTGCTATTCCACACCACCAGGTTGAGAGATTTCCCTTCATGAGACTCTACGATCTTCTCGAGCTCTGCCGCATCAAGGTTGTTGGCTAACGCGTCGCCTTGGAAGCCAACGACGAAATCGAAGAAGGGTTCAATGCCGGTCTTGGAGGCGGGCGAAGAAGGGGTTACACGCAAAACGTGCAAGGCCTTCGAAGGCGGCTGATTCTGGGATGGTAGAGATTGGCCTGCGCCCATGACACGTACTCCAGGGAGCGGCAGTTAGTGCTAGTTTAGGGTTAAGCGGCACCCGGCGTGTCACGCGGTCACGCGCCTGGTGACGGGCACGAATTGTTGCCCATCTCATGAGAAAATGCATTCCAAAACCAGAGACGGTCTGCCGTTTGGTGGAGAACGTGAGCACAGGAAGGGTCACCAATGTTCGGCGACTGCCCGCGCCCGGTGAACTGAGGAGTTTTCACACCCCATGGACTTGGCCAGAATTTACATCTGTCCTTCCGCACGAAGAAAGTCATGTTTTGACCTCATTCGTGTCGTATTCAGCCTCTTCACCTCAATACCGTCAATCTCCAAGAAGGTGAGCCGCCATGGGCTACCTCAAGCAGGCGATCGGAGAGAGGATTCTTCGGCACATACAAAGCTTCCTCGGCACTTTCCGAAAGTCTCGATCCTCCGTTCCGTTCTCCTGGTCCACCTCCGTCTGGAAAGAGAACAAAACTCTCTTGAGAATAATCCTCGCAAACCGCCAACGGTGCGTGGGTGATGTGGTGTGTAACACGTGCCAACTGCTATCGGTGCCGTTGTTTTTGACGACCGTCTCTCTCAACAGTTGACCGATGTTCTGCCGTTGTCGATACCTCCGAGCATACCATCTCGAATCCCTTCTTTCTGCCGTTTTACCATCCACCTCGACACACTCCACTTCAAGAGCAGCATCTACCTTCCGAACTACTCCCCGTCCTTCCTCCGACTCTTCTTCATCACGTCATGGCAAACCGGTCCCGTGCGGCGAGGACGGAAACGTGCTTGACATCAACACCCTCGTCGGTTCAATCCGTTCTCCCCTAGCATTCAAACCCTTGCCGCCGGTTACACGCGATGCTCCCATCTCAGATGAGGAAGTGGACCTGGAATCTGAATTGGATGAGGAACCCCCACCACCTGTAGCTCTCCATTTCAAAGACCCCCTCATCCCCCGCCCTCGCTGCACCACCGGCCCACGATCTCCCGATACCATTGAAGGGGTTGAAGAGACAAGCATCGCCGTTTCCGAGAACCCCAATGCCGGCGCGTCGCTACCCTGGGTCGACTACGTCAAACAACTCAAGACCGAGAAATTTCGTCGGCAGCTGGCCAAGGCGAAAGGTTTCCTCGACCCCGTTCGCGCGATCGAACAATGGGATTACATGCGGACGTGGGCTCGGTTCCAGGTTGCAAATCTTTCCGTCCTTCGATGGACTCTCCTCGCGAAAGCAGGGTGCCAGCTCAGCGATCCATCCGTCTTGTACAATCTCCCAGCAGAACTCGTGGACGCGTACGCGAACTCTCCGAAGGCACAAGTCTCCATGGTCGCGAGAGTGTTGCGACGGCTCGTCCCCACAGATGAAAGAGCATTCGCCAAACACCCCGTGTTCGACCCCCTCCTGCAACCTTGGGACCCCAGGCCTCTCGTTGTATCAGAAGCCGAGGCCACATTCCAAAAGAACCTCGACTGTCTTTCGATCGACCTGTTCAGCGAGTATTATCAGGACAAACCAAGCTTTGTGATCAAGCTCCCTCGCGACATGATCTTCCGCCTCGCAGCTGTTGCCGCATGCAGGTGTCCCCAAGCCTTGAAACATGGGGGGTTGTTAAATGCATTCTTCACAACAGCTCGCCGGGATGGTCTGAAATTATTCCTCGCCTCCCCCCTGCGCGACCCGGCACCTCTCGACAATGCTCCCACAGGACATGTTTGGGCACTCTTTCGCCTTGTTCAAGTCTACTTCAACTCGGAGTCTCACCGAGAGGCTTTCCGCCTCTTCCAGAGGCTCGTACAGGAGAAGATGATCACATCGTCTGCGATCTCGCAAGTAAACATCGGTCAAGGGGACCCGAGGACAGTCATTCTCTTCGCGATGACGAAGACCTGCCTAGATTACGAGTGGAACACCGGCGCACTGGAGTTGATGATTCTAGCTGCTGAACGCGACCCTGCGGTATTTGACGGACAGATGAAGTCACTAGTTAGCGAGACGTTGTACGTGCTCCTCAAACAGACTGCCTCGATGTCGCCCGCGCCAAAGTATAACGTCTGGATGTCGGCTGCCGTCCAACGAAAGGCGACGCAACAGGTTCCAGCTGGGCCACGGTTCCTCCTTCGACGAATCATGGGTTTCATCGTCGCACTCAGGCAGAACCACCAAACATTCGAGATCGAGGACAGGGTTATTCAGAAGTTCTACACCGTGGCGAGGCAACTGGACTTCCACCATGTCGCAGAAGTTTTGTTCAGCATCGGGAGGATTTATACACCTTTGTCAACTTCCGCACTACCGATGCTGGTTTCTCCTTCGTTCGAGATCTCGGATGATCCGTCCTCCGGGCACCTTCTTCCAGTCGATCCCCGTTACGGCACCTTCAAATCCACTCCACAACCCTCACCTTCCTGCGAACTCCCGCTGACTCCCGCCTCAGAAGACTCGCCCGAGTCCTCAGTCATGGCGAACACCAAGTATCCAGCCCCTCGTGGCCCACCCCTCCTGTGGCTTCTTGAGGGCATGCTCAAGGAGAGCAAAAATGTGCACCTCTGTCGACGTCTCGCCAAGGAGGTTGTTGACTCGAATATCGACATCCCCGTCTATGATCGCGGCCACTTCATCCGATTACTCGCAAACGCGGGCTTTGCTCAGACTGGGAGGGAACTCTGGATGCGTTATTCCCATGACGAGGCCCAGGGTGTTATCGGTCACGCGGGTGCGATGATGAGACTTGTCAGTCTGTTCTATCATTTGGGCGAGGCCTTGGAGGCGGAGGCGACGGTCGGCGGCGGTCTGGAAAATTTCAGGTCTTCATCTGTCTTATCACCAGATACGGAGATTCTCGACAACGACGGCGATGTGGAAATAGGGGCTATCGATGAAGAGGATGCTAAGGTCCTCTTTGACACCGATGCGGCCAAGGCCTTCGCGAACGAGGTTGTCGACAAGTTCAGGGCCTCCAAAGTACCTATCGAAACTGCGAGCCAGTACGATCTCAACGCACTCGCTCGAGCGTATTTCATGATGGACAGGACGGAAGAAGGGTTTGCACTCTTCCAAATGTTCAAGGCGACCCGTTCTCCAGATATGTACGATGTGAACGTCGTATTGTCAGGCGTTGCAAAGTATAATGTGGGGCTGGCGAGCAGGATGATAGACCGGATGCACCAACGTGGACTGGTGCCTAATGCGGTGACGTGGGGGACGGTGGTCTACCTCGCATATCTCAAGGGAGACACGGAATTGATTATTAGCCTCGTGAAGCGGGCGCAGGAACGGGGGACCTCCGAGTTCACGGCCAGGACGATCGCCACCCTGATTCGGGCAAGCGTTTCGGACGTTCCTTCTGGATTCCAGCTGGCAAGTCACACGGTCACCCTGGGGAGCAAGAGGCGGGTTGGTTCGTTGCAGTTGACGTTCGGTGGGGAGGGGGGTGTCGAGCAGATCAAGCAAAATTTGGATACGGCATGGCATTTGATTGGGACTCTCGATACGCGGGTCTTTGTGGGGACGTGGTCGCTTGCAAAGTTCTGCCTTGACCGGGCTTTGTGGGTGGGCGACGCAGAATTGGCGTTCAGGTTCTGGGACGAGTACTTGGGTGCGAAGACTCAGTGGAGCGATCCCGGACAGGCAAAGTCCCGGAAGATGCTTTACGAGTTGGTGACGACGGCGAGGGAGGAGAAGAAGCTCGAGATGTCTCAGGCGAGGAACATGTTGCGCAAGCTATCTGCGACTGAACGCCAACCATAGATTACTGTCCTATTTAATGATATTTGTTGTTTTCTTTTCTTTCCTAGATCCCGGAGAGTCGTTCTGGAAGCCTGGGGCCTGGTTTCCGGGTAGTATTCTGCATAGGCGGCCAACTGAACTGAGAAGACACTGGTAAAGCATCCCTGATACAACTCGTCGCATGGTTTGCCTGCGGGAATGGGCAACGGACCGGGGCGGAGTAACGCGTTACATAACTCTTACGAATGTCACGCATTGACTTTGCTCCGGCAAAAGTTTAAAATGTGTTGCCAGACCGACTCGCTCCGTGGTTTCCGTCGCCCGGTGCCCCGTCTCCGCTGCTCACCCTCACTCTCTCTCTCTCTTCGTCCTCTCTGTTATGCGGGTTGCTCGTCCAAAAAAGCAGAGCGCAACTCCGCCATCCGACGACCCCTCTCACAGGGATATCTCTGATTCTGCAAAGGTCAAGAGAAAGTAAGTAGACCCGAGTTTTCTCCGCCAGCCCTAATTCAGACCTTGCGAGCGGTCGTCCCTTGCTTGTTCCTTCTCCACCACCTCTCTCGCTCCTGACCCTGATACCCCGCATCCTCGACCCCGCTTTGATTTTCCAATGTCCTTCCTTTTCTCCTTCCTTGAATTCGCCTTTGCTGACTTATCTCTCATCCTTTCCCACGCACATAGGCGTCAATCCCAGAGTATGATTCATTTCGTCCAAATACCCCCCGTCAGCGACCGGAGAGCGTGATGGCAGAGATCTGACGCATTTCCCAGGTTGCGATGCCTGCAGGGCTCGTAAGGTACGATGTGCACGCGAGAATCCTGAGGATCCCAAGCAAGCTTGCAAGCACTGCATCGCGCTGGGCATCCCGTGTACCTACGAGTACCAGCCTAAGAAACGAGGTCCGCCAAACCTGTAGGCGATGCCCGTTTTATTCGGTATTCTTCGCCTTCTGATGGTCATTCGATCCCAGGTATTTGCGACGTCTCCAAGAAGCCGCTGCCGCCTCTGCAGCTTCCCAGCAACACGAGTCGCAGCAGAACCAGGAACTCACAATGACTCCAATCCAGACCAAGAATATTCCACCGGGTACCGCTCGGAGCAACATTTTGTCTCCTAGCGTTTCATCGCACTCCCCTACATTCTTGAACCCTTCGCTGAATTCAGTCGCATCGATGTCCACTTCCTCGCTGCCACCATCCCGATACCCTATCGCTGCTGATACATTTCAATCTCCCTATCAACACCAGTCGATCTACCAGGTCAACCCAGCCTCGACTTCTTCACTCACCCGTTCCCAAAAAACTGAGGACCAAGCGTTCCAAACCACCATCGATCAATTCAGCACCTACCCCTTCCATAACTGGTCGTACAGGCAGCAGCAAACTCTTCCGGTGCCTTCACACCCAGCTATCCCACCGCTCTCTTACTATTTTCGACCTCACAGTTTGGAGGACGTGGCCCCACGAGCCACTGTCATGCTGATCCTTGCGCTGTTTTTCGACTACGTGTATCCTCTGACGCCGTGCTTACACAAACCGTCTTTTATGGCTGATGTTCATGCCAGGCGAGAGGAACGTGACCCTCTCTTCTTTGCACTCGTCATGTCAACCATTGCTTCAACGTTGACCCAAGTTCCTCGTTCTTACATCCCAATGGAGCGACACGCGGTCAGGAAGTTGGCTCAGGCCTGCCATGAGGCGAGCAGGCACATAACCGTAGTGTCTTATGACCCACCGACCTCCACGCACGTTGTCATTCGATACTTGTGAGTGTTTACGTTCTTGTATGTGAGAGTTAATCCAACACTCGCACCTCGAATCCCCATTCAGCGACTGCGTCTATCACTTCTGCGAGGGACACGATGCAACACAGCATGCTGCATTCGGAGAGGCCTGTCACATCGCTGTCACCCTGAGGATGCACGAAGAATCATCCTATGAGGGGCTTGACCTCATCGAGTGCGAAGTCAGGAGGAGAGCGTTCTGGTTGCTGTTTGGAGGTGGGTAGGCTTCGGTAGTAACTCCGTTAGGTCTACCTATTCATTGACGATAACGCGCCGCCTAGCCGATAAGTCCGAGTCGATTCTACTTGGGCGCCCTATTTGTCTTCGAGATGAGGACTGTACTGGTATGCCTAGTTGATGCCACCATTACCATGTCCACTGAGGTGCCTATTTCTGTACCGTAACCAGTTCATTTCCCCAAGGAATTGGATGATGAATGGTGAGTTTTTCACCTCCATTTACTTCCGTTTCAATTTCCCCACACCTACCCCACATCCGAAAAATATCCCATATTTCCCCTGCATCATCGGAATTGCTCTGCTGACCACCCGTCTCCTTTTACTACCTTCGATTATCAATCTCTATCAGCATCACCGCCAGCGCGTATCTGCCCCAACCGCATGGGAAAACTGCCATAGTTTCTGGTCTCAACTATACCTCCCGAATCTTCGCACTTCTCGGAGAGATTCTTGTACGTATTCGAGTGGACAAGAGATCACCACCTCAGGGTCAATTTGCAACCGCGAGGCTCGAAGAAGTCCAAGCCCTTCATTCGAGGATCATGGCGGCTTTAGCCCATACTCCAGAAAGTTTACGTTTGAAACCTGTGCTCCACGTTGGATCTACAATGAGTGGCACGACTGGCGGCCCTAGCTTGCAAGCTACTTTTGACGAAGTTCGCGACTTTTTTGATAACCCCAACGCCCCAAGGACAAACGCTCTCAATCCATTCTTGGTTATGCAGGCCAATTTGTATGTGACGCAGGTATGATGGGTTCACTTCCACGCGCATGGCCGAAAAGCATACATCTGACTCACCCGTAAAGCAACTCGTTCGATTTGTCATCGAACAATACCGAGACGAATTAATCGCGTCGCTACAAGGAAGTGGGGACGAAGAGAAAAGAAACGAAGACCGGGAAGTCGTAGCTCGGGATCTATTGAATATCTTGCACAGCATTCCCATCCAGTCTATCGCCACCAATGGGCCTTCGTTGGTATGTTCTAGTCATCATACAAAACGCGGATCGATTAGGATACTGATCCCTATCTAGGTTCACAAGGTGCGCTTCGTGGCGTCAACTCTATTGGAAGCTGTCCGAAAAGCGGAAACGGCTCCCGCCTCCGCCGCCAGAGCTCATGGTTATCTCTGTGAGCCGCGCATCCCTTCCTCCCGCCGCAAGTGGATCACTGACAACCCTTTTAGGGGATTTCCTGTCTATTCTCTCCGAAATCGAGCGGAATTACCTGTGAGTGGTCCCGATGACCTTCATGTGATTCTTGGTTCATCTCACCAATCGTATGTTTTATTTGTTTAGACTGGACGATGACCGGGATGGTACCCCGAATGGCGGTGATGGAAACACGAATGCCATCCTCATGGCTAACTAGGGGAATTACCCGATCCCTAGACACTACTCCACCCTCTCGCCACCCTCCGCAGTATGCTAACACTTCTCTGAGTTGGGAACAACCCCTCGCTCCCCCATCCCCCCCCCCCCCCAAGAGGTAACGCTGGTCGTCATGTGTATATGGTTCCGGGCCACCTCAACACTTACTCAAATGCACCCCGTACTCCATGGGTTTTCAGGGATCGCCATGGTCTTGCGGGGTCTATTTCTCCACTGGCTGCACGGTGTAGTATAGAACTTGGTTTCCCGTCTTTCTTCTTCCGATGTTGACTCTCTTCGATATTCGTCTGTTCTTCGTGTCACCGTCTACCCGCTTACTCGTATACCCAGTCCCCCTCTCCAAGTTTGCCAACCCCATCATCTCTATTCACTAATTTTGTCTGTACTCTATGCTTGGTGCGCTACGGTATACGAACGAGCCCCTATGGAGGTCCGGATTTCGATTTTTGTGTTTTTAGTCAGTCGATATCGTTCACACCGCTCCTCCTACCCGAGTCACTGTTGCTATCTGTGGTATTATCAAAATCCTTTGGTGTATTTTTTACCTACCCCACTCCTAGATTTGTCTGCATGTTATCGGATTTGTTTTCGATTTGGCTATTGGATCGAACCCCACCTCGATGCACGTTCAATGTCTCACGTTCCGCCCGTGCAACTTCAGGGTTCAAATAGTACAGTGGCGCCCTCATTGTGACGTATCCGGTACCGAACTCCCATGAACACAAGGGGGTCCGCGTCCCGTGACTGCCGCTTGCTGCCGGGGGTAAGAATGGAGGCGTTACGGAATTCGAAGGAATGGATTGTCATCGTCGCGGTTGCCATGCGCTGGTCCCGTGCCCCAAAACCGGTAACCTCGCGTTACAGCGGGATAACCTTCCACCCCATTGGTTGGTCCCCGTTTACGGCCGCTGCGCCTCTGAGCCTGTCTGCTTCACCGACCACCAAGGCCCTTCTTCGGGCCCGCAAACAATGCCGTACACCCGCTCTACATGCGCCCCGTACGCCCCCTCCTTCAGCGGCGGCTCGGATTTATTATGTTCTTCGCTCACTCCGCCGAGATGCTGACGGAACGGCCGATTCTGCCGTAGCGATCCGGAGCACACCAATAAGGTGCCAAAGTAAGGCTAAAACTCAGTACGAATCCATTGAAAACTGCGACGAACCCACTCAAGCGACCAAACGTTTTCAAGACTGCCGGTTCCAGTCCTACGCTGCCGACCGCAACCTCTGCTCGCACAAAACGACCTGCTCCTCCGCAAAGCGCGGCAGAGAGACTTTTGTTCGAGGACCAGGCCTCAGGAGCGGGAAACGGAGGAAGATGGAGCGGGAAGTTGCTTGAGGACG
>Ga0307517_10009738_pt1 | contig 13580 bp, 12 predicted proteins | sample 23_EM_MG_FD_194515 | JGI IMG/M metagenome (GOLD analysis project Ga0307517, IMG submission 194515) | Populus trichocarpa ectomycorrhiza microbial communities from riparian zone in the Pacific Northwest, United States - 23_EM | ecosystem: Host-associated > Plants > Roots > Unclassified | place...
ACGATCGAGAAATGACCCAAACCCCAAATCAGGAGGGGCCCGGATGTTGATTTACAATTTCAAAGACAAGGTACATTCGCAGTGCTAGTAACGTCGTTCAAATTCTTCTTCCTGCGTCTTTAAATTTACAGCTTGTAGGCGCCCACGGCTTCATTGTAGCGAGCCTCGGCCTCCTCAAAGTTGATGACATTCCAGATAGCGACAAGATACTGAGTATATGGCGTCAGGATGCGTTCACGGGATAAATAAATAAAAATATACTAACGTCGACCTTGACATTCTTGTATTGGAGATAGAATGCATGCTCCCAGATATCAACCCCGATGATGGGAGCGTGGGTAAGGAGGGGGTCCTGGTTAGCAGTGGTGGTGATCTCAAGACGCTTGGTGACTGGGTTAACGCCCTAGAACCGTGATGTGAGAAATAGGACCGGAAGCAACGGAACAGAAGACATACAAGCCAGCCCCATCCTGAACCTTGGATGGCCGCAGTGGTCGCGTTGAACTCCTTCTTCAAATTATCGAGAGATCCAAAGGCCTCATAAATAGCCTTTTTGAGGGGTCCGTCTCGCAAAACGCCGCCGTTACCCTTGTGAACTTGGGCCGATGGCGCGAGGTTCTTCCAAAAGAGGGAATGATTGATGTGTCCTGATCATCTATGATAAGAAATCCACAAAGAGAATTCGATGTAATTACCTCCTCCATTAAACTTAAGAGCGGCCTGAAGGGCAATGCGCTCTTTGGGGGTCGATGCCTTTGCATACGCCGCCTCAGCGGCGTTCAACGCATTAACGTAGGTCTGGTGGTGCTTGGTGTGGTGAAGCACCATGATCTCGTTAGAGATATAAGGCTCAAGGGCATTGTATGGGTAGGGAAGAGGAGGAAGAGTGTTGGCCATTTTTTCTGCGCGTTTGCGACGATGGGAGTCGAGGATGAGGAGGTTTATGATTCTCGGATTTATGGATGAGTAAGACTGTGACGTCACATCATGTGAATATGACGCAACCAATCGGAGTCCGCCGGCAATATTGCCCAGGGTATTATCACAACGGCATCGTGGCCTCATAGTTTAACAGAAAGATTGCCATTCTTACCGAATGAATGAGTCATGTCATCTAAAGCTGGTGTCATTGGACAAACACTCACAGGTGGCCGTCCTTCGTTTCTCCAGTAAGCGTAAACATTCTGCTCGGAGGTTGCCGACCTTACCACATTTATCTCCTTCTAAATCTCCCTCCAACTGACGCAATTTGACCGGTTGAGAGATAATAGATTGTCTATATTCCCTGCATGAAAAAGGTACTTCGTACATCCTCATATTATTGGGCAATTTCACCGGCAGGGTAGAAGGCTCATAAAGAAAAACGCCTAGCCATCATGGCCAAAGCTGAGACTTTGGCACCAATTTCGGTCCTTTCACGGAGTTTCACTTATCTCCGACCATGACCAAAACTGCCTCCCGAACTCAACGAGTCTCCTTCTCTGCGGGTCCATTTTTTGGAAATTGGATCTCGAATTTCGAAAGGACTGCAGAGAGAATCAAGGGAGAGTCTGAACTGCCAGTGGTAGACATAATCTAATCCCGGATCCTGGACGCCTCATTCTGCATGGAGCTTGGGAAGTTGCCCGATTAGCCCTTACTCCTGAAGGCATTTCTTGTGAAGAGGAAGAAGCCCTTTTAGGGAATGCACTTCGACTGCTGCATTTCCGCATGTAAGTAAGTTCAGTCGTCTTTTATTCAATTTTTTGTCGCTGTTTCTAAATACCTGAACAGTTCAAATCTCCAAAACTGGCCAAGTAGGGGGTGCGCCTGTTCGGAAGTGCTATTTTTTTTTTTTTTGGATACTTGCAATGTCTTGGTAATAGAAATACAACGCGAGTAACTCTGAGTGGCAACTCAGCGGGCTCGCTTAGTCACTAAACTAGACTGGTTGTAAGGCTTTGAGTCCTTGTTTGGTTCGCGACCGATTGCGTTGCATTATTTCGGGGAGTTATGACCCTTGTGTGACATGTAATATGGAACGGAGGGAGACTAGGGAAACTGGACTGCATTGCACAGTTGCATAGCCGTGCACAGCCGTGCAGTGCCATGGTATTTCCGTGCATGTGCCTGTGCCTAAAAAATCACAGGATGGAGGACGGAATATCGAATATATGGTTCTACCGACTCAGAATTCATTCCTTTCACAGCCGAAATGAGTTAGAGGTGGGTCTGCCGTAAGGAGTTCCTAATCACGCCCCTGGAGCCGAGAGCATTGTTATGTAATCTGCGGAGCTTCAATTATTCGACGCTTGACAAACGCAGGTCGTTCTATATTTCTTGGAGACAATGTTTATATATTTAGCAAAAGGAAGACTAATGGAACAAAATCACATTGAGAAGAGAAAATCCTGTTGTTGTTTTCATATCAGCGGGTTGAGTCGATCGCAAGGGTCGACGGTTTGACAGGAACATGTCACTCAACCTCCGTTGCATATTCCCCCATAACACCTCGGCGTCTCTTCGAATTTTAGTGCTACAATCTTAAATATTTTTCTCTCCAAATTCGGTCCTCATCTCGGTAGGTCAGCACGACCACAGTTCCAAAGTCCGAAGATTACATAACAAATTTGAAATTTCTGGCGCGGTTCAGGGGACGCGACAAGAAACAAACCACATACAACACAACAAATATAAGAAATCACCTGTATCATGGTCTATGAGAGATTAAAGATCCCCCATGCAGAGCCACATTCAAACCGGGAAACGCCTGAGTTGGAACTTGGCCAGTTTACTTACCTTCAACTTTGAAACTCCATGCAGACGAGTGATTACAAGTTAAAATTCAATGAGAAACCAATTTTTGCCGTAGAGAGCGACCTTACATAAAACGCCACAATGTCAAAAAATTTTATAGGGTAGAGAGCCCTGGTGCAGTCTGTCATTCCCAATTTGGAATGTTGTGTCCTTCAGAACTTGCAGTCGTTGGCACAAAATATCACTCCAGGTAGATATGTACTACTACAGTGCAGACTGTGATACCATGGCATTTCCGTGGTGAGAGCCAAGGTGTGTTTTTTGATAAAACCACGTGTTAGCCACCAGTCATGGGCGCTTATCAGCCGAAGTTGTTCTTCCAAATTACTTAAAAATATTTTCAGTAGTCCTGGGTCATAGGCGGCCGGTAAACAGACAACCAAAAACCTCTGAGCTTCTCTTTCTCTCTAGGTAAGGCCCTTGTCCAAATCATTTCGACTCTCCAATGATGAACACAGGTATTGGTTTATGTCGGTGGACAATAAATTCGTTGGCCTCTTGATCTTATTGAATCTGATTTCGAAAGAAACCATTCTATTCTTCTATAAATATTTCGCCGTTATATACTTGAGTCAATACTTGAATCCTCTTCTCCGTTTCCCCTGCTCTTGCTGCAACGCTTAGACTCGTGAATTTCTAAGGGATAAATATCACTCCTCCCTTAACAATGGGCCCCTCTTAAATGGTTCAATCACCTTGAAATCCAGGGGAGGCGGAATCCCGTCCGGATTCCAATGCATTGTCCCATGCCTGAACCAATGCGCATATGTCCCCGGCACATCATCTGAGCCCACATGCTTTCTCCACAACGATCCCAGCGTATCACCGAACACCGTTACAACCAACCCGTGAGCCAGCTTAAACCCGAAACTCTTCTGCAGGCACGTCTCAGTGATCTCCCTTGCCTGTTTCTGCTCCACGGTCTCCACCTCGCCTTCTTTCGGAAGTGAAAGCGACATCAGATCGAACGCCTTCTTGCCGTCGTATGCAGTCATGTCGTTAATGAGCTGAGAACCTTCCACGTAGTCGATGCCATACACGTGCTCAGCAACGTATTTTGGTCCGTTCCAACCATCTTCTTCGTCGACAAGTCCCATTACCAGTCCCATCGCCTGTGACTGAATGATATAATCCGTTAACAACTTGCTCCGGTCCAATCTTCCATCCTCCTCCTCACCCGTAACTGACCACCTCATCAGAGGAACCCCCCTCAACAACGGACTGTTGTGCATTCCTTCGGTGCTCGTCTTGCCGCCGCCAGCTGCCCAGAGCGTTAGCAAAAGCTGGTGACTTCGCGCAAAGAGTGGATTATTCCGGCCAGAGGCAAGGAAATAATTCATCAGATTGCGCCCCTCCACGCCCCCGACATTGTACGAGAGGACTTCAAACCGCGACGCAGGATTGCCAATCGTCTCACGCCACAGGCGGTCCAAGTCGCCGATCTGCATCATCCCTACGTCCGCGTACACCCCGCCGAATTTGAGCAACAGCGGAAGCCGGACGAGGTCCGACGTATGCTGGGGTACATAGTCGCCGCCGATGGTGCCATCGATGAAGGTACGGGGAAATGCTCCCGGGTCGGATATATCGAGGAAATTGGCTACATTCAGGGGCGAGGAGGGAATGCGGTCGAGGACACGGATCGTCCAGCCTTGCTTGGAAAAGCGCCGGTGCCAAGTGCGGATGTTGCGCTGCGAGTAGGGGTGGATGTGCGTGTAGCCGGTGTGCCAAAAGAACCAGATATTCTTCTCATCTGACACAGGTTTGGGATGAAGGAGATCATGGTCGACTTCAGAATCCGGGCGCAGGTCGAGGAGGTAATTGGGAATGGCGTGCAACCCTGCAGGGACTAGATAAATTTGGGAGTCCATTGTGTGATGTAACTTGGATGTAACACGTATAAATTTACTGGGGGACAATCAAGGGGGTCCTTATATATTAACGTACATATTTCAAGAATCGATCAAAGGAGCGTAATAGGGCTGAGAATCGAGAGTAAAGGGTGCTACTAAAAACTGGTGCAATCACTCAACAATTACTTGACAAATTAGTTCCAAATCCTTTTCATACGTCTTACCAGAATCGATGTTTGAATACGTACTTAGGGCGTCTATCCTTGAGGTAAAAGAACAGGAACGGTTTGAAGAAGCCTGAAATTTGAATTGGGCATGTGGGAGCTCAGGCCTCAGGCCTAACCCCCCGCCTCCTGGGATTCTTTCTCGTAGCTATTCTAGGTCTTAGTCCTTCTGAAAGAAGCCTCGGGATTCCCCAAACTAATATTCGAATACGTACTCAGGCGAACGTCCATCCTTAACGTAACAGAATCAGCACCGAACCACCAGCCACTGCGTCGTAAATTACCTTTAAATTGTTCTTGCATTGTTCCTACAGCGCCAGCCTTCTACCACCGATGGAGAGTCACAAGATCCGACACGAAAGGAAGCACGACGTCCAGCAGTACAGTGCAACTAATTACCCCACAGTTTTTTCATCCTGGACAACTGAAAAGTTCCGACTGTGTGTTTCTCTAGTCGCACGGCGCCGCCATTTAAAATACCAAAATTTCTAACGAGGTCTCCGACGCATATCGCGATGCAGATGTCTTCATGGAGCCACCGGTCGAACAAAAACACGTTGAACAGTCCGACAGAATTCTCTCTATAGTCAAAATCACCTCGGCACTCCATCATGATCTTAGTGCGTATTTAACGGCGTCCCACTGCCCATCTATTTCACTTAGGTTATAAGAACATGGACATGCGGAACTTGAAGGTCGTGAAGAAACGCGAGAAATGGTTTGGAGATTTATTTGTTCTCGCGTTCTGGGGGTAACCGGTACCAGTCACTGCGATAAGTGCCCGCCTGCTGGGAACCTTTCTCGAAGCTTCGTTATCAGGGCTAAAAAGGATCATGAGAAGACATAAATTTTAAAAGTAAGATTATATGTATTATGGTATGAACGCATAAATAAGGACTCAACATATCAAGAGTCAAATGAGGCTAATCAATATACCCTATTGCAAGCTCGTTTTATACGGCGTCAAAATTGGCGTCAAAAAGCTAATCCACCTGAAATACCACTTTCTTTTTCACCTGCTTCATAAATCGGTTGGTAAACGTGATGACTACGGCATCATAGCCTTGCGCCCTAGCGTAAAAGGTCAATTTGCCGTTATCTTTCTTCAATGATTGATGCTCAAGAGGAAAGATGTCTTACATTTTAGACATAAGTAAGAAGCTGAATCGGATGTGCACTCACTCCAACATCGTACTCCCAGCCACACGTCATGAAATCGGTGACCTGAAATAGCCACGCCAGTCAGTGGCCTAACAAATAGTGTGCTCGCGACGAAATATAATCACACCTTTTTGGTCCATGTATAGACCTCTCCTTGTTTCAAAATAACACAAGCATCAGGAATCATCTTCTATGGATCATCCTTTTTTTCACTGGGCGATATACAGAGACCCTTTGACGAATATCGCACAGGATGGGAGACAAAGCTCGCAAAGATCCAAGCATTATATGTTCGTTTAGATGGACCCTGAGTCAAAGCCGTCTCTGGTTTAGTTTTGGGAGTCCTGTCGAAGGGAGTGGACGGCCTTTCCGGCCCTCCAGATCTCTTGGTTGTCGATTTCAGCAAGTTCTCTGACGAAATCCCCTCCTTGCAGAAACAACCCGAAAGTCACAATACTCTGACCGCCACTTAAAGAGGATCAAGTTATCCGGGAATGGGGTTGAAGTACCCTTCGCTGTGCCTTGTACTGCCGCAGTCCCACCCCAGTTGACTGGTTTTCTGATAAAACGTACATCCCATTTGGACGTATAGAGGACCTGGAAGTTGAACTTGCAGGTGATCACCTCGCCGTGGATTCCCTCATCAATGCCTTCAAAAATCTAAGGATACTCCAGGTACTCACGTTCGCAGTATACCGAAGAACCTTCTTGTTGCACCGTGGGGCAGAGGCTCCTTGTCGGTCCCTCTGGGAAATCTGGTATACTTACTCGGAAACCCCGGGTCTTCTCATCAGACAAGAGCGCAAGCTGGATATCATCTGGGTTTGTATGTTTCACCCGAATCCGACCAAGGTGGAGTAGAAGAGTTGAGGGGACTTGTGGGGAGGTTTTCACCAAGGAATGTGTTCTTCAGTTTTGTTGTCCCTTCTGTTTCAACTCGTCTGTCAACGGAACGCTCCCCTTCACAAACGACACACAGACCCAACCTTGTGTAGTGGGACCAGCAAGATATCAAATAAATTATTATTGCTGTGGCTCCATTCACTCCTTTCCTTCAAGGATCTCTAGAAGTTTGTCCACCGCCGCCTTCTTCCCCCTGGCATTTGTGCATACCTCTGCCACGGCCTTCGCTCGCCTCCTAAACGCCTCCGATTCCTTTCCCGGCCGCACGAGTCTCGCTACCGCCGCCCCGAACTCGACCGCCTCGATGTCTGGTGCAAAGTTCTTGTTCCCATATATGCCAATCCCTCGATATTCCGCTCGAACGGCCATATCGTACAGATCGTACCACTGTGCCAGGATGATCTGGGGTATTCCCGCACTGGAACAACCGTGTCAGATTCGAGTGAGATGGGGGGTAGGCACCTGATTTACTCACAGGGCAACCTCGTAATATGAATTTGCCCCACCATGGTGGATATAGGCGATGACATTCGGGTGTCTCATGATAGAAATCGGGTCGGCTTTGAACCAATCGACGATCTTGAACCTCTGCTTGTCCCTCTGATGCTTCAATGCTTCCTCGATCAGATGCTCGAATTTGGCTTTGTTCAAAAGTTTCCAGAGGAACTGAGTATTCGAATCGTGGCTGACTGCGCTGAGGAAACCGTCAATGACAGCCTTGACTTGAGATTCGGTGTAGTGGAAGTGGGTTCCCATGCACATCACCACCGTCTCCCTTCCATCTAACCATCGATTCATTTCCGGGTCCGCAACTTCGATAGGGCTTGCATCCAAGACAATCGGGCCGTAGAGACCGAGGTTGTCCGGCACAACGAGGGGAAAGTCAAGCTCGCGGACGGCGGGACAAATGATGTGGAGCTTACGAGTGTAAGGCGCTTCCATGGGTAACCAGCCGGAGAGGCCGTGTGCGTTGCGGTACTTGACGAGTTCCGAAACCTCTGGAGATGTGGCCATCCTGTACGTGAGCATGAGGGTGGCCATGATGTTTGTTGGGATATCCCTCCATGGGACCGGGAACGATAATCCGGTACCTGTCCTGATCAAATTCAGCTGAAGTCTCGGAATCGGGTTGGGAGTGAAAACGAACATTGGGTAGTACCAAAAGCCTTTCAACCACGGCTGCTGTGTCCTTGCGACATCTATAGGGCAGTTCGGACTATTCAATACGAACTTCCGGTTCAACGAGTGGCATGCGTCGAGTCCAGGGTTCAAGAGGCTATCGACGATCACCAGACCTGGGTTCAACTCTTCGATCACCTTTACAATGCTATCGTATATCCGCATGTAGGCTGGATCAAAAGTTGGTGCTATCAGATACCACCCGCATCCAGATAAAGAACGGAACGTACACTCTCCATCCCACCCCGACATTATCAGCCCCAAAGATCGACCGTAGGGCGCAAAACTCTTACGTGTTGGAGGGTGTGAGAGGTTGTCCTCCAACAATCCCTGCGGGGTGGAGGTCAGCGCCTCAAGCAAGTCCTTTCCATCCAATGCATGAAAGTTGAGTTTCTGGCTGAGTCTCTCGACGCGCTGTTTGAGAATGGGGAAGGAAGCAATGTGTACTTCCACATGTGGACGAGTGAGTGCCTCGAGGGCCATAGCCAGGATCGTGTTTGCTTGGCCGCTCTCCGCGTTCGTCACGAACAGGATCTTCCTGGTGTGGGCGTCTGGGTCGCGGTTTTGAGTGTCCATAGTGGCGTGAATATGGTCCGCGATTCAAGGTAAGAGGGGTGTCAGTCCCACGACGGAAGGCAAGGGTATGAGTTTATAAGTATACTGTGGAGGATTCTTCAAGCGCCCACCCTGCCGAAAATCGACGCAAATCGGCCAAATTCTGTTCTGTAACCTGCTGGAAAGAGGTGTCGGGTATGACGGTTGCGCCAGAAACCAAAAACACTTGGCAAACGGCGCGCCCCGCGCCCAGGCAAAGTTTCGGACACACGTTCGGTTTAGCGGCCGGTAAAGCACCTGGAAAGCAACACGTAACACGTCGGCGTGTCAGGGATGGACTTTCCATAAGGCTAATTCCTGAAAAACCGAGCTGGTCACTCCCTGTTGCCATATAGATCGAGGTTCCGGGCTGTGGACGGAAGCACCGAGCAAGCTCATTGCCCTCCTTAATGACAACCTCAAGAGTGGTCGAGAGTGCCCAGTCATTTGCAACATCGAGTTGACGGCGGCGGATGCCCTCGAGAGGCGAAATCCCATGGCTGTCAATCATCTGGGTGACCTGGGAGGATCGCGTATTATGTAGGATCATCAGTGCTCATCAGAGCATCAATGAAGCTGTGAAGGGTCTTAAAACCAGCCCCACGAATGCCCTGGAGTGCTTGGTTCAGTTGGGCGATTTTCCGCATCTTTTCGTGTTTGGCGTCCCGCTCCTCGACTGTGCTCGTTCGTGAGCTCGCCGTTCGGCTACTGGATGCTGTTGTACTTTCTCGCAACTCACCGTTTCTTCTCCGCCGGCGTCAGTATGGACAGGAACGAACAAATTCCGAAATGTTTTTCGGAGAATGACTCATCTGAGGATAAGTCAGATGACGCGGCAGACAGCGAGGCACTTACTCCGTCGCACAGTCTCCTCTTTCATATTTCCTGGCTCCTCGCGTCTGCCGCGTCCATCGAATATTGGGAGTGACAGTACTGCAGTCCTTCTACCGTCTCCTATAGGTTATTGCGCCAAAAGACAGAGCTTCATTTTAGCCTCGCCTGATTCATATTCATTCGCCAGTTTCGACATTTGAAGAAGGAACACAAGTTCTGCCATCATCAACCCAACGCTAATGAACGATTGGGCAAACCCTCGTAAAATGCGAGGTCGTTGTCTATGGTGGTTCACCGGAGAAAATGTACCCGCCTCCCGTGTTTGATGTGGGGGTTGAAAATTCAATGGTTACATACCTTTTCACATTGAACGGGAGTTGGTTTCGAATTTCGGCCCAGGGATATATTCATCGGGTGTAACCTGACCGGAAGAAATACAGATACCAATATCCCCATCTGTTAGAATTAGATGACCAATGATTATACAACTCTCATGACATGGCACCCCGACCAGCAGTGTAGTCTCCGGTCATATAGGATCACTGGACGTCCGCGGAAGAGGGTCCCCGGTTCCTTTCGCCTTGCGCCGAACATTTTTGATAACCTCGATCCGCCAGATAGTTATTCATCCCCGGTTGGGCCACCATCAACTTAGCAACGTGCATACCGTAGCGTCCACAGTTTGAACATAGGTTTGGAAACTCAATCGATGAGAGTGAGTAGGAACGGTCGATGAAACGCTCACCCCCACGGAATTGGAAAGTGGTAGAATAAGAAAACATCTCAATCTTGGGAGATAGATTTACGGGATATATTGTGGCTTTCAGCAAAGATTCTATGAGGTAGGGCATCAGTAGTTGAAAAAGCAGTGTTGATCTTGCACAGCTCTGCGTCGTGAGGCAATGCTAACACTCGAGCTGGGATATGATCGCTAATAACAATGCGTAGATGTTATTCGATCGAACAAGAAACGCTGATTCGGTTTATGCCATATATAAACGATTTCCGAAAGGAGAAAGACGCACGAAAACTAATGGAAAAAATATCTGCGGGGCGTGGATAAGGCGCGAAGGGTATCAGTGTACACACGGAGGACGTGGTAAGGATTCTACTGGAGAGATACAATCAAAATAATAATGAGCAATTTGGAAGCCGGTTAAGAGGACAAGCTGGAGGAGAAACATCCACAGAAACGCGATACAATCATACACTCATCTTCATGGGAATAGTGGGGTGAGACGTGTAACCCTCCACGACAAAATCGGAATAAACAAAGTCTTCTATGTCCACAATGTCATCTCGAGCCCATCGCAACTTGGGGAACGGCTTCGGTTCCCGTTTGAGTTGCTCTTCAAGGGCGTCGACGTGGTCGCGATACACATGCGCATCGCCAAGTTGGATGATCAACTCATGCGCATCCGTGCCAGTAACATGAGCGATCATATGGGTGAGAAGGGCGTAAGAAGCGATGTTGAATGGAATGCCGAGGCCTAGATCGGCGGAACGCTGATACATCAAGCACGATAGCTTGGGCTTCTGGGTTGGGTTGGAGGCAGGAGGAAGTTGGACGTAGAATTGGCAGAGTAAATGACACGGCGGCAGAGCCATGAACGGCATATCTATGAATTATTATTCATAATGAAATTGGAAAAATACGACCAAAGAACGTACCTTTGGGGTTCCATGCGCTCAGAATGATTCGTCGATCTGTTGGATTCTCTTTGATCTTCTTGATACATTCTCGGAGCTGATCGACGCCTTGTCCAGTGTAATCTGTTTCGCAATCCACATATTCTGCCCCAAAATGCCTCCACTGGAAACCATATACGGGTCCCAAGTCACCTTCGCGTCGATGTCCCAAGCCTCTACTCTCCAAGAACTCCTTTGATCCGTTGCCATCCCAAATTTTCACGCCCTTCTTGTTCAGCAGGGCAGAATCGGTACACCCGTGGATAAACCAAAGTAGCTCCTCCGCAATACCCCGCATAAAAGTGCGTTTCGTGGTAAGCAGAGGCAGCGTGGAATCTGCGAGTGAAAAACGCAGAGAGGGTGGTGCAAAGATAGCGATCGTGCCCGTTCCCGTGCGGTCTGGACGCGTGTCTCCAGTATCAAGGACGCGTCTTATCAGATCTAGGTACTGATATTCATCATGGTCTTGCCTTTGGGCTATGGTAATTGTCATACCGCGGATACGTTGGTGGTTGGAATGTGAGAGTTGTGGAGAAAACGCGTCCAGTCACATCCGTCACATCGTGTTACTTATGGTCTGTTTCCTTTCTCCCACCGAAACTCCACTCTCAAGATAAGGAATTTTTAATTTATGGATAGAGCTCGTAGTTGGCAGTTGTATCGAGCTACATTACTATTCCGGAAGTAAAACCTTTATCCCTTACAGGACTCTTCAAAACGACTTGGCGAGAAATGCGACTTCGTGAACTCACCGCCACAAACCAACTGGTACAATTATTTCATTTCAAACCATACGGGAAGCCATGAAGCCGATGATCCGGGAAATGGTAAAAAAAGTCCGAGAAAGATAGTATGTGCACGGATCATCTACACAATTCCTTCAGGAGTTTGTGCATATCATCTCAGTTGGGAGATCGCCGCCACACGATTGTTCGGTTGCAATTATATAGGATTTTCAGATCGCCTACTTCGAGACATGTCACAACATTGTTAAGTGTAAGTATAGATAGTTAATTATGTTGGTACGCCGGTTAATACATCACATAAATATAGAGCAGAAGGTGCTAAGGGCTACAAGCAAAAAGAGAGGGTAAGAAATACATGACCAAAACCCAACACGGACGCGAGTCAATCGGACCGTTGAAGGTGCATAATACAGTGAGAAATTAGGTGGGAATGATATGTTAGAATTAATAGCTCATAAACAAATTCACCGAAACCAGGTTTTACATCGACCGCAGCGTTTCTTGAATGCGCCCAACTTGGAAACCTAGAAACACACCGTTAGTCGCGCAAACACTGCAAATCCAAATAAAACCCACTAGTCAAGGGGATATTAGCACTGTAGTCAGTCATAGCCCCAACCGCTTGACCTATCAACCCTAAAATCGGGCGTTCATCAAGTGGGCTGTGATGGCCAGCGCCTCCATTCCAGTTTCCTGAGCTACGGACAGAACGGATGGCGTTGACCTCTTCGAAGAGAACTTGCGACGCCTCAATCCATGCAGTCTGTCCCCAAAAAGAAACGAAGTGAAACCATCAGCAACAGACCTTGTGGAGTAACAACGATCACCTACCCCGACGATGGGATTGAGGTACCCAGCCCCCCTACCCCTCACAGCAACGATGGTATGCAGCACCGTGCGCGCTGCGGTGAGCCGTTTATGCTTGGAGGTCTCGCTCCTCCCAGAAAACGCAAAGGGAGCATGTAAACGCATAGTCGCAGCGTTGAGAATGGTATACGCAACACACAACCTCCGCGCTTGCTCCGGATTCTGAACCCTAACGATCGCCTGAGGGTCCAGGGAAGGCAGACTCCCCACTACAGCATCCAACAACGCGCTGAGGTTGGAAAATTCTTGCAAAAACGGCGTCAGGTCCTGTTGAACTGTATTATCTGTGAGGTGTGATTGAAGGCAACAATTAGAGACGTTAGTCGTCCATGTGAAAGGGACGAAAAACGAACTTGCGCCGCAATTACGTGCAAAACCGTTGACGCGCTCCAAGAGGATGGCCGCCTTCGTCTCAATTGCTCGACTGGAGACGCCAATATCAGGAGTTGGCACACCACCGAGAAAATTGTGAATAGTTGATGCGGTCCGGACTTGATGAGGAAGGCGACCCTTGAGTGGAGAAGAGAATACATGAGTTCTCGAACCTCAAGGAAAAAAGTGAACGAATAGACGTACCTGCTCAAAGTCCTCCATCTCAAGGGGCCAAGGCGTATCGACCTTCGTCGCCAGCGCATGCGTAGAGTGCTCGAAGTTCGGCGGGCTGTCAAGAGCAACAGCCCAAATTTTATCCAGTGTCAAAACGGTCCATAGACCTAAAATTCTCTCGCCCTCCT
>Ga0307517_10009739_pt1 | contig 13578 bp, 2 predicted proteins | sample 23_EM_MG_FD_194515 | JGI IMG/M metagenome (GOLD analysis project Ga0307517, IMG submission 194515) | Populus trichocarpa ectomycorrhiza microbial communities from riparian zone in the Pacific Northwest, United States - 23_EM | ecosystem: Host-associated > Plants > Roots > Unclassified | place...
ACATTGAAAAAACATAACTTTTTTCATGGGAACATAGAGTATATATATGAAAGGGTTTCAAATCCCACATTGAAAAGATACTATGTTATCCTTTTAAGTTGAAGTATTTAAACCAAAATGTTTTTTATCCCATATTGAAAAAACATGATTTTTTTCTTGGAAACATAGAGTATATATACTAATGGGTTTCAAATCCCATATTTGAAAAAAAAAAAAAAACAGGGTCTCGTCCGGGTCGCCTGGGTTTGGCCGGGCTGTTGCCACAGCCGGTCTTTTATTAGACTCGGACCGGTCCAGCCACCGGGTCCCGGGTTGACCCGCCGAGCCGGGCCGGGTTTAATAACAGTGAGAAAAAGGGTGAGGAAGCGCTTCCAATGATACAACAACAATGACATGCCTAGTTATTTAATTGAGAAAAAAAATAAAATATAGATTAAAAATTTGAATAATCGAATTACAAAAGGTAGATATATGTTGTTATAATAATAATAATAATAATAATAATAATAATAATAATACAATTCTTTATTTACATAAATGGAATTTTTCTGACACGTCCATTTACTTATATACTAAAAACACAACCATCTAGGTGATGGCCTAGTGGTAAGAGCTTGGGACCAAGAGGTTTGCTCCCTCTGTGGTCTCAGGTTCGAGCCCTGTGGTTGCTCATATGATGGCCACTGGAGGCTTACATGGTCGTTAATTTCAGGGTCCGTGGGATTAGTCGAGGTGCGCGCAAGCTGGCCCGGACACCCACGTTAAACTAAAAAAAAAAAAACACATGAGATTTTCACTATACATTTGTTATTGTGTAAAAGTTTATTTTTTTAGCTTGATCCTTAAACTTAGTTTTTGGGCGATCAAGTCCTATTTAAAAAGCAATTTATTTTAAATTTCTATGAAAGAATAGGATTGAAAAACACGGCAAACATAGGTGACGTACCATAAGTTTAAAAAACACTCACTTTGGTCCTCCAACATAAACAATCACTCAAATTATACAATTATGGTCCCTTGAAATTGTTCAAATTCCATTTTGGTATAAAAATTTATTTTTGTTATTTTTTAGTCCTTGATTGAGAGAGGAGAGAGAGAGCGAGGTTGCTGAATTCTAGCGATAGAGAGAGAAACTTGTCATTAACACCAATTTAAGCCATTAAAATATGGGGTTTTTGTGTCAAATTGTTCCATTTGATACGGGAAGTTCATATTAAGTGTTTTTGTACCTTAAAAGTTCATGAAAAAACATATATAAGCTCGGGTTGATTTTTGGTTTCGAGTTGAGTTCGATTTTTTGGAGTGGTTTTTTAGGTTTTTTGAGGCCATGAATGGGTTTGTCATAGTTTCTAGGGTGTTTTGAGTCAAAACAGGTTGCGAAAGAGGTTTTTGGGTCAAAAGAGCATAGACCCCGATTTTCTGGCCACTATAGTGGCTGGAATCTGGGCAAAACAGGCAACACGTCATCTATTGCTGGCATGCCGGACCCAAGATATTTTGGTCTGGCATAGCTGGCAGACCCAAACGTCTTGGATCTGACATGGTTACCATGAAAATATAACTTTAAATAATGCAATTGAAAATAGATAAAGTGACGTGATCGATTAAAAAACTAAAAAAAAAAACAAAACTTTATTTTTTTTTATTTTGTTTAGATAGACTCTTTTAAATAATATTGATTTTTTTTGTTATGTATTTAATTTTCAGAGAGGATTTTCTAGTTCATCTATAGTTTTATTTTTATTTTTTATATAAATAAACTATGTTTTTTAAAATGATATTTGACCCATGATAAAAGACGGATTACGTACCTAGACAAACGCTATCACGTGTAGCACTAAAAGAAAACATATGAGACAACGCTTCCAATGACGTGAATAGCATCTTGTGGTCATGCTTCTTGTAATAGTTTCAGTCTTCAAAGGCATGCCATGGAGATTTATAATTATAAATAGGAGGTTGGTATTGCTTTCAATTAATAAATAAATCACTCGTTCCATAGGAGTTTCAGTCTTCACCCAATAGATTATTCCAATTATTGCTAGAATGCAAGCTGCTGCATGAATTTGGCACAGGTCACGGCTGACATCTACACTTCTTTCGGTGTGTATGAGACAAATAATCATAGTCTAGTAGAAGGTTTTCGTTGTTAATTTAGGATATATTTATTTTAGTGTTTCAAAAATATTTTTTAAAAAATTTAAATTTTATTTTGTTTCATATTAATATTTTTTGATATTTTTAGATCATTTTGATGTGCTAATATAAAAAATAATTTTAAAAAATAAAAAAATATTATTTTAATACATTTCTAGATGGAAAACACTTTGAAAAACAGCCACAACTACACTTTTAAAGAGGCTGTTGTTCCTCACATTCCTTCGGCTGTGCAGATCAGTATTGGAAATTTGGTGTTTTTGTTGTTTTAATTTAAGAAATTAATATTAAATCGTTCATACTTCATATAGCTTATTTCTACAATATTTATTATTGCAATTCAATTGGATGCAGTATTTATTGTGTATTAAAGTTGAAAAATATCAATTTTGATACGTTTTTACGTGTTATGTAATGCTATCATGTCAGAAGTATATTTATTGGAAAGAACACCTTAAAGGGCATCATTTTATACTTTTTTTATTATTTATTTAGATTGCCTTATTACAAGCTTGAACATTTCTAATTCGAAACAATAATTGTTTTAAATGAGAAAGGTTGTTAGATTTTTTTTTTTAATGTGAATGTACAGGCCAGTTTGCGCGCACCTTGACTAATCTTATAGGTCCTTCGACTAATTTCACGGACCCTGAAATTAACGATTATGTAAGCCTCCAATGACCATTATATTAGTAACTATAGGGCTCGAATTACCTGGGATTACAGGGAAAGTAAATTTCATAGTCCCAAGCTTTTACCACTGAACCACCTACTAGATGATTAAGGTTGTCAGATATATTAATATCTTGTCTCATTTTCAGTAATAATCTCAAATTTCTTCATCTCTCATGTTCTTAGAAAATGGGACATAAGAGAAGAATAGCATGAAAGTTGTCTAATCCAGAATGCTCAAAAATAAACTCGGGCCTGAAAATTCTATCTTCCAAGTGTTCCTTCTAGCTCCTTTTGCCAAGACATTTTTCCAAGAAACTCGATAGTACTTAACCTAACTTGCACATTCTTTTATTTTTTATTTTTTCAAGTGATTGCTGAAATTCAAAGAGGGGGGACATCCATGATTGTGTGCTTGAGAAATTCAAGGTCGTTGACAGAGAAACGTTAATTGCACAAATTTATTGATTTTGTTATCCTCTATATCATCTTTTAACAGTAATACAGGTTTGTTTAACAAATCAATTCAATTACTATAAAACTATTACTGGGGTTTCACCGGAAAAAAATTGTTGAGATGGTTCTTTAATATTATATTAAAGCTTTGTTGATTAATAAATCACGAGTTTGAATCTCACAACTCTTGTTTTATTTGATAAAAATTAAACACAATGTAATATGAGTTTATACAAGTTTTAAGTTCAAAATTTTTTTTATTAAAGGTGATGTATTAAATAATAATATAAAAATATTATTAAGATTTTATAACATAAATTTAGATTGAATTTTTTATTTCAAAACCAACACACCACTCCATGTAATCATGTTAAAAATAAAAAAGGCAAAACCCCTACTTTTTTTTCCTTGTTTGTGTCGGTCTTTAATTTCTATCCCTATGTTTTTAATTTAGTCAATTAATCGTCGTGCTCTTTGAGTTTGTTTAGTTAAATCTTCGTGTTCTTTCAATGTATTTAATATGCCAAATAAGTAATTTTTATCAAGTTTTCATGTTAATTATACATGCTAATTATGTGATAATAAAATAATTTTCGTTATTAAATGACTTTTTATATTCATTTGCCTATAAAGCCAAATAAATTGTTTTAGATTTATTTTGTTTTGGATTTATTTTTCTAAGATAATTTATTTGGTAATACATATCTTACACAAATATAAAATGTCATCTCATAAATAAAAAATATTTAATAATTCATATCCGTATAAATATTAGAATTGAAGCTTGATATAAGTCAGCTATTAAATTAATTCGACAAAATTAGAAACAGTTAATTGAATGACTTTTAAGAGCACAAAGTTAATTGATCAAATTAAAAATAAAAAGATAAAAATATATAATAGACCTAATTACAAGAATAACTTTAGAAATTTTACCTAAAAATTGAAAAAAATGCTTTAATGGATAAAAAGTCAGAAAAGTCCTTCATGTGTTGTTTAGATATTGGTAGTGTTTGTTTTTAAAGTGTATTTTTATTTAAAAATGTATTAAAATAATATTTTTTATTTTTAAAAAATTATTTTTAATATTTATATATCAAAACAATTTAAAAATATAAAATAAAAATTATAAAACACAATTTACATCACAATCCCAAACAATATAATTATAAATGACATGTCACTAATGACAAGGTACAATTCTAAAATCAAGTGTGAGAATACGATCTAACATGATAATTATCTCCATTGGATTATTTAATATCTATAAAAAATTTGGGCACGTAATTTAGCTATAGGATAGAATTTGGTAAAAAGTCTTCAGTAACATTTGGGAACACCAGCATCCAAATGTTGTTTGTCAAAAATTTGATTTTAAAAAAAATTAATTTTATTATATTTTTAAATGAGCTCATATCAAAAATAAAATTTAAAAAATAAAAAAATTATTTTAATACATTTCGACCAAAAACCATTTTGAAAAGTAACTACTAACACGTTACCAAATACTATCTAATTAATAATATCATAGTAATTCTGGAAAAGAAAAAGCTTTCATCTCTAAACAAATTATTTGGTGTCATGCTAAGGGCATGTTAGCATTCCGGTCAAAATGTTATTTGTCTAAATTTTATTTTTTTATTTTTTTGTTTTAAATTAGTTTTTTTTTAATGTTTTGGATTGTTTTAATATATTAATATAAAAAATAAATTTAAATTAAATATTATTTTAATATATTTATATATAAAAAAAACGCAAAACCACAATTCCATTCAAGCAATATGATGGCAACTTCATAGCACTAATCGGCCGAAAAGCAATAATGTTCAAACCTCAAAAAGTCAGAATTAATTGCACAAACAAATTAAAAAGACGCTATCTTAATATTATCATAGTAATTCTGAAAAAAAAAACTTTCATCTCTAAATAAATTTTTGCATTATGGTCAAATCGATATTTGCCTAAAAATATTTTTAAAAAAATTAATTTTTTTAGTGTTTTTATATTATTTTAATATATCTATAAAAAAATACTTTAAAATACAACTTTTATTACATCTCCAGTCCATAAATATAATGCGGAGCACTAATCGGCTAAAAAGAAATATAATGTTCAAACCTCAAAAGGTTGGAATTAATTGCAGAAACAAATATATTAAAATTCAAAGTCGAGCTTGTGCATGTGGTAAGAAACTTGTGTCCGGAAAGACAGACATTGGTCAAAGATGAAGCTCCTCCAGTGCAGGGCATGTCTTGGAAAAGTACTAACAGCCACATCTACACACCACTTGGAACCATCCAAATGTATCTGGCAGCAAGACAATTACAGGTGCAGATACTCCATCTGTACGCACAGATGCATGAACCTGTTTACTGTTCACGTCTCTTGAGAGAAGTCAACTTTCGAGAGTTTGCATTAAGAGTGGATTCCTATGCCAAAAAGCATGCAGCATTATGCAGCATCAGGCAGCATCAGATGTCAATTGTGATCTGTCCATGCATGCTTGCGTACTGTTCAACGACCCTTTTGTCACGTCGTCTTCTTCTTCTCCTTCTCCTCTTTTTTTATGCTAAAAACCGTGGATCTAATTAGCCTGAATCAAATGTCAGTTGTGATGTTGACAAATATACTTTAATAATCTCAACAATGGAGTTTTTTAAGATTGATTCAGTGGGTGATAAGGAGTGTACTGGGGCGGCTAATTTAAATTTTTATAATTCGCTGTTTTAAACGCAAATTTAAATGAAGGCATGGATGGAAGGCGACGTATTATAGCTAACTCCACACTTAATTTGTATTGCGATGGATTTTAAGTGATTGGAGAGATTGAATGTCTTGAAGCGTGTTAGTAGAAGATAAAATTATTTATCATGAAAGTATTCGAGATGCTTGTCCATTTACGAGTGTTTCAAACCAATCTACAAGCATCCCAAGTCTATTCACAAGCTAGGATAATATTCTTCCTTCTCACTACTATACAGATATTATAGCTTGTTCTCAAGTTGAACAAGTTGGGGTAGCGCTCTAAATCCATCCACGAGCGCTCCAGACCTTTTCACGAGCTAGGGTGATTTTTAGATATAATTACATATTATTACATGTCATGAGAATTATTTATGCTGCTTATTTGAATTGTATGGATTATGGTTTTTCTAGGCGGGAGAGTTAATGGCTGAAGAAATTATCCATGAATGTGTCTTTTAATTGAGTCGTAGGTAGCATTTATGGCCCGCGTGTCGCAGTTGGTATTAGCAACACGTGAGTTGCAGGTATTGAAAGCGACACGCGAGTCCCATATGTTATCTACAATTCAATTAAGTGTATTATTATATCACTAAATATTTTTTCACCTATGTTGCTTTACCAAAAAAAACATTATGGTGCTAAATCCACAAAAATCTATTTGTTTATAATCAACCAATTTTTCATTAATTTAGCTTTTTAAGATAATAGGGAACATGTGTTGACTTCATATTTTTTCAATTTAAAAAAAAATAAATTTTTTGTTAAATAAATTGCTATCTTTCTATCTATTTATGGCTTGATTTTTTAAAAAAAAAATTCTTTTATTACAAAAAAATAAAAGATGTGGCATTTTCACCATAGCATAAGAGAAAAAACGCTATGAATTATAATAGTGTTTCACAAAATTTTATTTTCTCTTTTTGGTCAATTAGTTTTTTTTTGTCTCTTCTTTTTTATTTTTTTTATTTGATCCTTTAACATTGCGTTTATTTTGCTTTAGGTTTGGTGGTTTGTTTTGAATACCTTACTTAAAGTTTCTCATGATGTTGAGAAACAAAACACCGCTATGTTGATGACCTGTTTGGCAAAATTAAATGAGATTTATTAATTTTAAATAATTAAATTTATGGGGACAAAATTTGAATAATTGACAAATATTTAGCTTTTTTTTGTTGCTAGAATCAGGGACTGAAATGCATGGGTCAGCAAAGGTTTAACTTTTTTTCAGTGTATTAATTTTTTTTTTCAATTTGATCAGTTCATATTGAGTTTATTTAAGATTGGAATTAAAGATTTTTCTATTTCCTAGATATATGGATCTCACGATGTCGTGAAAAAAGTGGTGTTCAGTTGATGCTAAGTTTCATAAAATCAAAAATAATATTACTGATTTAAAATAATTAAAGCTAGGGGGCCATATTTAAAACTAAAACAAGAGTGGGAATGAGATTGGACGGGTAGTTGGGGCAAGTTTGACATGTGCGTTACACAAATCAAAGACATAGGACAGTTGTCATTCTGGGGAGGCATTTATGGCCTCCTTCAACCACCAAAAGTTGTGTTCTGCCATGTCTTCTTAATCATCCTAGTAAGATCTACATGACGAGGTAATGCACGGTAGGATGATGAACGGCGGTGTGTTATCGGTGGCCTATTTTTTTTTTTTTCTCTCAGTATCTTGAATTTCATGCTTTGCTTGGTCAGTTTTCTTTTTATATTAATTTCAGTTCTTATTTTTTTAATTGTAATTTTTTTTTTTGTTTTGGTTTTTTTTTTTTTCTTTCATTCTTTAATATTAGGTAAGTTGAGGATTGACTGCGTAAAATTTTGTTTACTTGCATTATATAGGGTAATGGTTTGGAAGGTTAACTCGAGTTGACTTAAGTTGTTTTTTTTTTTAATTTTGGCTTTCAACATTTAATTAATTGAGATTTCGGTTTCATGATTTTTTTTATATGCTTTCTATTAAGTTACCATAGTCTCATAAATTGAGTCGCTAGTTTGCTGAGTTAACTCAAGTTTTCTTTCTCTTAAAAAAAATATTTTTCTTCGATTTCGTCCTTCAACAAAGGGTTGGTTGAGAGTTGGGCTTTGTAATTTTTTTAAAAAAATTTGCTTTCCATGAGCTAATCTCATTCTAATGACTTGGATCACGAGTTTAGCTAGTTGAGAATTAATTTTTATGATTTTTTTATTTGTTTTTCTATTAAGTTATCCCGATCTTATAACCCGTGTTGCGGGTTTTCAAAGTTAACCCAGGTAAACTTGAATTTTTATTTTTTTTTAGAAAAATTATTTTTTTCTAATTTTATTCTTCAATAATAAGTTGGTTAATAACTATGTTTTATGATTTTTTTCAATTTTTTTCTACGAAATAATCTTATTCTCATGACTCAGATTATAAGCTTAATTAATTATGAATTAAACTCCATAATTTTATCTTATAATCTGGAACTCTAAACAATAACATAAAAACATACACAAGTATCTTCTAGATACTAAAAGTCATTGGAATAAATTAGTTGGGGAGTTAGTCAGGTGTGCTTCTCTCGTCCCAAAAATAAAACTGTGTTTTCAATAAAATAATAATAATAATTGATGCTTTGCATTACATCTTGAGATTCCATGATGCAGCCAGCCTTGTAAATGAACCCGCATGCTTCAACTTTTTGTTTCTTTTCTATTTTCTAGTAGTTTCGAAGTTGACAAAAATAATAAAAAGATAGAGTGAGTACCGCTATTCTTTTATAGACTTCTACTATATAGATGGTCTGTGATACGTGGCGGGCAAAGTTTTTTTTTTTTTCCAAATATAAAAAGGATATTCCAGCGACGTCAGTATTTCAAAAGAAATAAGAAAAATTTGATATCCGAGCTATTGATTTTATTAAGTTCGATAAATACAGTTAAAAAGATATCAATAATAAATAAAGCAAATAAAAAAATTTATTAATAATTAAATATAAAAAATAAGTTGTCAATATTATTATTAGAGAAAAAAAAAAGCACGATGGAGACTAAAAATTATTCCATCATAGATACCGCTCCACCATAAAAATAACTCACTAGGATGGTTCTAATACCATTATGAAAGGCTGCACGACAACACTGAAAGAGGTTGCATACCCCGTCAGAGCAACGAATCAAAAAGCAAACCAAATAAAATATTATGAAGTGAGCATCTTATGCTTATATTTAACTATTTAATTTAATTTAATTCAAAAACAAAATTTCTTTTATAAAAATTAAATTTAACAAAGAATGATGAATAAAAAGACCAGAGATAACCCGGGCCATTTTCAAAATTTATGAAAAAAACCTATAGAAAAAAAAAACAAATAACAGAACTCAATCTCCAATTAAATAGTGTTGAATGATAAAACTAAAAAAATCTTTAAAAATAAAAAATAAAAAACAAGTAAACACGAGTGAATCTCCTAAACCTCGATTAATCTTCCAAACTCGTAATCCGTGAAATTATATACCCGATCTCAATTAAAAACCTTAATTCCCAACCAATTTAATGTTGAAGAATGAAATTATATACCCGATCTCAATTAAGAACCTCAATTCCCAACCGATTTAATGTTAAAGGATGAAATTATAAAAAAAATTTATTAAAAAGTTGACCATACTATCCTTAATCTACTTTTTTTTTAGGTTTTTTTTTATAATAATTCAAACTCCGTAACTTTTTTTATTTTTTCAAGTTGACCATATTGTCCTTAATCTATTTCATGGTATCTAATAATTATTTTTATATTTAAATGTAATTATTAAAGCTAAAATTACACAAACTGCTATGAAAAATAATATATCACGAATGAATCTCATACTGTACAAAAGTGATTTTCTATTTTATTAAAAAAACTTGATTGTTATATAATATAAGTTTTAAGATAATTAAATAATATTTTATTAGTAAATTTTAAAATAAGATAAATCTTGTGAAACTGATTTTTTTTTACCATTTTAGTCCCTAAATTTCTTCTATGTATTGCTAGTGTTTTTTTTTATTAATTCAAATTTTATATTAAAATTTAAGAAAAATAATTACCATAAATGTGATAAGTATTTACAACAAGAAAAAACTTGATATTACTTATTCCATGATGATAGAGTTTTATTAGAACAAATAAAATTCAGTGACCTACAATAATTTCATTCAATAAAGAGCAGAATTTTTATAAAAGAAAAGGAAAATTGAATATACTAAGAGTAAAAAATCTTGCTTTTTCATAGTTTGTGCTGAGCAAAAATTGAACTTGCATAAAAAATGCTATTAAAAGTTTTATAGATTTTTAATTTCATCCTTCAATTCAAATTGTTTAAATCTTGTTTTTCAATTTGGTCCTCATTTCTTTGATATTATTTTTTTCTTAGTCCTTTTATGTAAGTTATTATGCTTTTTAATTTCTTTTTGATTTTTTATGTCAATGGTGATCCTCATTTTTTTAATATTTTTAGTTCATTTTACTAAATTGTTTTTCTTTTTAATTTCACCCTTTAATCAAATATAAAATTTATTTTGATCCTCATTCTTTAATTGCATTTTTTTAATATCTTTATATAATTGAAATTATTTTTTTAATTTCATAATTTAATATTTAATTGATTGAAAATTGAATTTCATGGTTTTTCTAGATATGGTGTTTTAGATCTAATGACCTGAGTCACAGCTTTAAAAAGTTATCACAAGTTTTTTTTTAAAAAAATTGTATCATTTTGTTTATTTTTTATCAATTATTTCAATCTCATGATTTAGGCCGCGAGTTTGACAAGATATCTAAAATTAGCTCGATTCTGATTACTAGGATTACAAGTTTATCATACTAACTTGAGTTGACTGAGACCTTTTTTTATGTTATTTTCTTACTCAATTTTATTATTTTGTATTTAATGAGTCGTGAATTGATATTCATTGTTTATCTATTTTTTAAAAAATATTTTGTTTCTAAGTTTTTCTAATCATTTTTCTTTTTAAACTTGATTTATTTATTGTTATTGTTATTTTATTTATTTAATTAAATAAAAATAATTTATTGAATCCAGTCATATTTATAATCCAAGCTACATATATTTTTTTAAAAAAATATGCATGTGATTGCTTAAATATTATTTTTTATATAAAAAAGTAATCTAGCCCTGTGGCGATATACGTGCACCAAACCTACTGTATGCCCTTCACCATGTTGTAGGCTTTTGATACGTTGCGTAAATTCCACATATGGTCTAGATAGCTTATAACTTGACTTGATACACCGAATGGCTTATCAGCTTCTACTTCGAATGAAATTATCCACCACAAATTGAATTAAATACTACTCCTACATCTAATCAGGTTGAGTAGCATGGACTCCACGCTTGAAAACATGTGCATGAACTTATTGCCCTTGTCGACAAAATTAGCGGTATGGCTCACGAGGTTGACCTTAATTTCCAAGATGCCAATTTGATCCTCTCTTGTGCTTTTTTGGGCTAGAGGAATATGCCATCCATCCGAGGTGGCTTATTTTATCATGCATTGAAAAGCATGATCATGCCCTAGTGTCGTCCTCTCCTTCAAGATCCACACTCATTTTTGAAAAAAATAAAATAAAAAAAGCTATGGATCTTTCCATGGCCACCAATCTCGCAATTTTCCTTGGCGGGACGCAAGGGATGGGAGAATTTTGGCATATGAGTGCTGCAAAGGGTAACCGTGTAGGAGGCTGCAAGGACATTCATGTTAGACTTGGCTTCCTGCATAGAAACTATGTACAATTCTATTTAGTTGAATATTTGTCAATTTTTTTAATTATTATTCGTATTTATTTAGCATATTCCATGTGGATTTTGAAGATGCTTCTAGAGTCTTGCCACTTTTCTTGCTGTTGAGGGCTTTGACTGCAAAACTGGCCAGTCAATTTCCATTGCATGAATAGGACCTATCAAGCAGACTTCACACTACCTGGAAAAAAATGTGTAGAAATTAGGTGCTAGGAAATGGGATCGATTTTCTTTCTTTAGTCTGTGTTTTTTTTTATTGTGTTTCCGAGTGTTTTTTTTAATAATTTTTATTTAAAATATATTAAAATAAAATTTTTATTGTTTATATCATTACATCAAAATTATATATATAAAAAAAAAACATTTCTTTTTCTGTCAAGCATACTTTTAAAACATGGGTTTATACCGAATGCCAAAAGCACCTTTTAACTTAAGTGCAAATAATAGTTTTTTTTTTTCTGAAAGAATTGAATTAGATGGCAACCTCCTATATAAAAAAATATACCTAAAATACTATTGTTTGATTTTTTGCTTGAAAATATATTAAAATAATTATTTTTTTATTTTTTAAAATTTATTTTTTATATCAACAAGTCAAAATAATAATATAAAAAAATTAATAAAAATTTATTTTTAATATTTTTCAAAAATACAGTAACACCACAAATACAAACACTACCTAGCTATAATGCAGCTATAATAAAATAGTGGTTTGGCCAGCTCTATTTAAAAATATGTTGATGTAGCCAGCTAAAAAAATTCCATTAAGTTGACTTACACCGAATAATTATAATTTTGAAGTGACAGATTGATGGAGAAAAAATTAAATTAAATAATAACTAATAGTAATATAACTCAATAATTCTCTTGTCACAAACATTGTTTAAGCTGTCATGCGGGTTTGGTGACTCTTTTATTCAGCATTATCCCTTGACTTATATGATAAGTTCTCTCAATTAATGAGATAAGATAGCTTATTTTATTAGTTCACAGTCAAATTTTCATCCTTAAAAAAAAAAAAAAAAAAAACAGTAGCAAAATGAGAACAGCACTCCCGGTCTGGTTACACTATGAAGCTGATCGTGACCATCCCCTCGCCTCTACCGATCGGCTTTTGGACAAAGAACTAAAAAACTATTTGAAACTGTTTTTGAAGTAAAAAAATACATAGAAAAGACAAAAGGAATATCATGTTTTGATATGTATTTTCTTTTGTTGTAAATAATCTTATTTATAGACTTGAAGCTATGAGATTGTTAATAAAGATTAATTAAGTTTTTCAGTTAAATTGAATAATTGTAGGTTTAATTCCATCAAATACCCATTTGCCGGTTAATTAGTTTAAAAAAATTTAAAATTTAATTCATTAAACAATTTTAATTTTAAATGTCAATCTTTTAATATTATATAATACTCATAAAGAGATCCGCTAATTATTTTACCAGAAGTATCCACCTATCTATCAATCCACTCACTTATTTATTATTAAAAAATAAAAAATATATATTTTGACTGTACACCACACCACAACATAAAAAACAAAAGTTAACATTGTCATGTATTCTCTCATAAATTAGATTCCATTAATTGTCTAATTTATTTTTTGATCTTATTTATGATTTATTTTAATTTATCTATTTATAATGTTTTGCAATAAAACTCTATGTCCATTCCTAAAAATAGGATACTCATCGATTAGGTCATTCGATAAAATTAACAATTATCAATTAATTAATTACCAAGGTTTAGGAAATATATATATATATATATATATATATA